>Ga0214474_1000575_pt1 | contig 17708 bp, 15 predicted proteins | sample RVTome_2_FD_187335 | JGI IMG/M metagenome (GOLD analysis project Ga0214474, IMG submission 187335) | Soil microbial communities from uranium-contaminated site in the Upper Colorado River Basin, Wyoming, United States - RVT95D214 HiSeq ...
TTAACAGGATGATCCTCTCAGGTCTTTCCATAATACCCGTATGGCATGATTCCCCTATTCCCTCTGCTCTTGCTCTTGCATAACTAATTAGAAATGCACCTACCAGTGTCCCAAGGCTAAGAAAGGCACCAGTGTGGTTACCCTTTTCAGCAAGATACCATGCAATGGCAAGAAAAAGAAATGCATCAGAATATCTGTCGAGTACAGAATCGAGGAATGCGCCAAATCTTGTGGTTTTTCCTCTTGTTCTTGCAACTATCCCATCAAGCATATCAAACATTCCGCCTATTAAAATTAATATACCGCCAAGCTTGATATGATGAGGGATAACAAGTGCTGCAATTGCCGTTATAAGAAAACCGATTATTGTGAGGCTATTTGGACTTAAAGGAATTCGTTTTGCAATCGGACTGAGCGGACTATCAAGAAAATGCCCAAGTCTATCACTAAGCATAACATTGAACTTTGGTAATGCTAACTGGTTTTACTGTTACCTCTCTCGCTTTCCTTGTATAAACTCTTCTACCATATCCCTTGCATCTTCGTCAGGGAATTGTACCATCGGATGTTTCATGAAATATGCTGATGGGGATATAAGCACACCCCCTACCCCTCTGTTACGCGCTATTTTGCAACATCTTATTGCATCTATAACAACACCTCCGCTGTTTGGAGAATCTTCAACCGAAAGTCTCATCTCGAGATTTATTGGTATATTTCCGAATCCTCTCCCTTCTATCCTCAGAAAACATATCTTGTTGTCCATAAGCCACGGTATATAATCCGAAGGGCCTATGTGGATATTTTCATTGTCTAAAGGATTATGTAATTGAGATTGCACAGCCTCTGTCTTTGAAATCTTTTTAGACTTTAATCTGGTTCGGTTTAACATATTTAAAAAATCAGTATTGCCCCCAACATTCAACTGATATGTGCTGTCAATCTTTACACCTCTGTCTTCAAACAGCCTGGTTAAATTCCGGTGAATGATCGTAGCTCCGATCTGGCTTTTAATATCATCTCCGATTATAGGAATTTTTTTCTTTTCAAAACGCTTTACCCATGTTTTACCGGAAGCAATAAAGACAGGGACACAGTTAATTAGACTAACACCGGTTTTCAGACATGCCTCAGCATAAAATGCTGTTGCTCTTTCAGAGCCTACAGGCAGGTAGCTGAGAAGTATTTCGGCTCCGCTTTGTTTCAGAACCTTTACAACATCACACGGCTTTTTTCTTGCAATAATAAACCTGCGTTTTTCCGGATAATCTTCCATATGAGGTGATACGCCATCAAGGACATTCCCCATCATGACAGTTACCGGGAAATCAGGAAGATTATTATTAAATGTCTTTGTGCAATTTGGTTGTGCAAAGATAGCCTCTTTAAGCGGCTTGTCAACTTTTCTCTGGTCTATATCAAATGCAGCCACAAAATGGATATCATCCGGCCTGTATCCCCCAAGATCATAATGCATTAAACCAAGAGACCTCTCTGGGTGATCCTTACCTAATGCCTTATAATATTCAACGCCCTGAATTAGTGAGCTGGCACAATTTCCAACTCCGGCAATCGCAACTTTTATCTTACCCATTTTTTATTTCGTTCTCTTTTGAATCCTTTTATGTAAAAGTATTATTAGGTCTTCGAGTTTTATATTGAATTCCCCTAACAGACTGCTCATTGATTCCTCACAGGAGAGTACGAATCTTTTCCATATCCTATGTACTGTGTCCTTATCCAGATCAGATGCAGTTGCAGCCTCCCTGAAACTCATTCCCTCTAAAAGATGTAAGATAACCTCTTTTATCTTGGACTCTTTTGTATGTAACCCAAAGAAGAATGTGCTATGCCTTTCGGAGAATCTAAAATTGCAGGTCTTACATTTAAGGAGTTTTCTCTGATCCCTTCCGTATTTGTGATAGATTATAATATTCCCACGTCCCTTTTTTCCGTGGTCTCCACAAGATTTATTAGGGCAAAAAAAACCATTTAGATTTAAAGAAATCTCCATGCAGAGTTTATATATCAAACTTCTCGCAAAGTCAAGAGAAATTTCAATAAAATGGGGACAGGGTTTATGGTATGCTATTACCCGATTTTTATTCCAAGCTTTTTATAGAGTAATGGAAAGTCTACATTTTCTAAAACCAGGTCCATACCGCGGGCTACTTTAGCCTTATCGCGCAACCTTAACCTTACAGAAAGTCTTTCTAATTTCTTGGCAATGCTATATGTATCATCCCTTACTACCAGAATAGGGATATTTTTCTGTTCTGCCCTGGATATAATAATCTCGCTGGGATACAGATCACCGGTAAGAATGAGACACTCGGTGTCAGATTCTATTGCGGATAGTTGGATATCAGATCTGTCGCCTCCCACAATAACTGCATTATTCCTTGTCCTTTTAAAATAATCAATAGCCTTGTCCACCTGCATAGCCCCGATTAAGAAATGCTCCACCAGATTGTTAACCCTGTCATGGCAGCATAGAACCTTACCTCCAAGCATATCACTCAATTCTTCTACGGTAATGGAACCCACCACTGAATCATGTGGAAGCACACCAATAATATCTATACCCTTTCTTTTAAGAAAAGGTATGGCATATTCGTCAACGCCTTTCTTATGTTCTGTAGTAACTCTATTGAATATCACACCCAAGAACTTATCACCGAGGTCCTTTTTAGCCTGAAGGACATAATCGACTACATACTCTCCCTCATACTTCACCACGATAACAACTTTGGAATTAAGTCGTTTTAAAACCTTAATACCTTGAAGGCCCAAAAAACTTCCGGTGTATATACTGCCGTAACCACCAACTAACATGACATCTTTATCTTTGCATAGATGGTTGTATGATTTAACAATTTTTGTTAAAAGCCCTTTCAGATCCTTAATGTAACTTTTGACTGCAAGTTCTTGAGTCAGCACTATAGGACATATCTCAGATAATGGATCTTTTAGCTCGAGTGCCCTGTAAATGCGCCAGGCGTCATTATCAGTCAGAACATTATCAACCTTGATGGGCAAAATACCCACTGGCTTAAAATAGCCTACCTTAAGACCGTCTCTCTTGAACTTATGACCTAATCCCATAGATACCAAGGTCTTACCAGAGTATCCTGATGTAGAACCTACATATAAAGAAATCATTTTAGTCACCCCCTATTGTAAATCGTGCATCAATAGCAACTAAACCTTCTCCTCTCTTCTTAACAAGAAGTGGATTGATATCAGCCTCGATAATCTGAGGAAAATCCAAGGCCAGTTGCGATAAAATTAATAAGGATTTCTCGATGGCCTCGATATCAGTCTCAGCCTCTCCCCTAACCCCCCGCAAAAGTGGAAAGGTTTTTGTTTCCCGGATCATTTCATGCGCATCCTCCTGGCTTAACGGGGTAATCCTGAAAGAAATATCCTTCAAAACCTCCACATAAATCCCGCCCAGCCCGAACATAATCATATGCCCGAACTGAGCATCTTTTGTTATACCTGCAATCACCTCTTTCCCACCATGTATCATCTCCTGAATCATTACTCCGTATATACTGGCGGTAGGCATAATATTTTTGACACGGGTAGTAATATCAAAGAAGGCATTTTCCACATCCTTTTTGCTGTTCAGGTTGGTTTTTACACCACCTATATCACTTTTATGGATAATCTGGGGTGAAATTATTTTCATGACCACAGGGTAACCAATTCCCTCAGAAGCGGCTACAGCCTCTTCTGAGTTTCTGGCCAATAAACTTTTTGGCTGCATAAATCCGTAAGTCTTTAAAACCTCGTAAACTTCTGATTCGCTTAAACGCTCACGATTTTCTTTTTTAACCTTTTCAAAGATGTCAAGCACCTTTTCTTTTAAACCGTCAAAATGGGGATATGTCTTCTCTGGCCTGTTTATCCAGACCTGATATCTATACATGGCATTTAAAGCGGAAACCGCTTCTTCCGGATAGCTGTAATTGGGAACATTGTACTTCAAAAGAATCTTTGATCCGGATTCGACACTTTTCTTGCCCATAAATGAGGTAAGGATAGGCTTGTCAACTAAATTGGCAATATTTGCTATTGCCTTTGCTGTTTCCTCTACATCTACAACAGCAGTAGGGGTCAGAAGCACCATTACTCCCTGTATCTTTTCATCTTGCAATACTGTATAAAGGGCCTTTTCATATCTCTCTGCACCTGCATCTCCCATGATGTCAATTGGATTGTAAAACGAGGCAACAGGCGGTAAAAAAGTTCTGAGTTTATCTGTTGTTTCCTTATGTAATGGAACAAGCTGCAGGTCCGACTTATCACAGGCATCTGCTGCTAAAATCCCCGGCCCTCCGGAATTAGTTACGATAGCAACATTGGGACCCTTGGGCAGAGGCTGATTGGCAAAGGCGATGGCATAATTAAAAAGTTCACCTATGGTATGTGCCCGAATGACCCCGCTCTGTTTGAAGGCAGAATCAAAGGCAGCCTCCCTGCCTGCAAGTGCCCCGGTATGAGAAGAAGCGGCTTTTGCTCCTGAACTGGTAATACCAGATTTCAGTATAATAAGCGGCTTCTTTTTTGAGACCTGGCTGGCAACTTCCATAAATTTTCTGCCGTCATTCACACCCTCGATGTATCCTAAAATTACCTTTGTATTATCATCTTCAGATAGGGCAAGCATAATGTCTGTGTCTGAGATATCCGCCTTGTTTCCCATGCTTATGAATTTTGAAAAACCTATGTCTTCAGGCAAGGCACGATCAAGAACAGCAAGGCAGAGTGCGCCTGATTGCGAAAAAAATCCGATACTCCCTTTAGCAGGCATACCTGCTGCAAATGAGGCATTTACCCTTGAGTGGGTATCAATCATACCCAGGCAATTAGGACCTATAAATCTGACTCCTGATTCCTTTGCCTTTTTGACTAACTCATTTTCCAGCTTTGCACCTTCTATCCCGCTTTCTCTAAACCCGGCGGTTATGATTATAGCAGCATCAATTCCCTTGGCCCCACACTGTTCAATCACTTCCAATACATTTTTTGGAGGTACAACTACTACTGCTAAATCAATTTTACCAGGCACATCAAGAAGTGAAGGATATGCCTTCACACCTAAAATTTCTGATGCACCTGGGTTAATGGGGTAAACAGCTCCCTGATAGTCATATTGAATCGCATTTTTGAGGATATCATAACCCACCTTCCCTGGTGTCCTTGAAGCGCCGATGACTGCAATTGATTTTGGGTTAAAAAAGTTATCAAGCATATAAAAGATATATTACCCAAAGCATAGTTCATTTTCAAAGAGAAAACTGTGTTCTAACTTTTAATGTAAGAATTCATCGCAGCTCTGCTGCGGGGGGTAGTTCATTTCTTTACAGAATTTTATTTGAATAGTGTAGCCGCAATCTTTAGCCTGCGAAAATTAAATTTTAAGCAGAGGACAGGATTTTTATAAATAAAATTTAAATAGACAATGTCGTGTTTGTTTAAAATGTGGACTTCACCTCCTACTAATCTTCAATATGAGGGGAGTCTCAAGCTTAAGGATTACTGGTAGTAGAAACCCATAATTTTGACTTTTATTCTAAATATATGTCATTATATTAGTAGAGTTTAGAAGTTCCGGCGTCTAACACTACAGCACTAAGGGCTAGGGCGTTATGCTCTATCCCTTTTTTTATGCCTTATGCACTGCTGCACTATGCACTCCCCCCCATGTCGGACAACGGGTAAGGGGTATATATAAGGGAGGTGCCGTGTGTTTTAAATCTATAAGGAGGATTAAGAAACGAGAATTTTATTCTTCTGGTCAGGCTGGCTGATAAGGATAAAAAAGAATGAATTTTGAAGATTTTAGCCTAAGTAAAGAGACAATCTACATTTGCTTTATTATTAGGAACTGGTTAAATGGAAGAAAATAAAAAGTTATCAGAAATAAAAGATTTTGTAGAAACAGCTGAGCTTTTTTTGGTTTCCCAGGGAGACTATCAGGAGACGCTCAATATCGTTGCTGAAAGTGCGCTGAAGGTTTCTGCTGCTGACAGAGTTTGTCTCATAATGAAGAATAAAAAAGAAGAGCTTATGATTGAAGTTGGTCTTCCTCAATATGACCACGGAATTTGTAAAAAAATTACCCCGGAAACAGGAGAGACATTGTTAAGACAGGTGATGGGTGGTGAATCGATTGTTTTAGTCACGAACCCCTGTGAGGACCGTCGTGTTGCTTACATGCGGGAATTGATAATGACTTATGGCATTTCTTCAATATTGTTTCTCCCGCTCTTTTTTGGAGGTGAATCAACAGGAATCCTGGTATTTGATTGGGTTGATGGAGGAAAATTTTCCAAAGAAATTCTTGAGAAGATCAAACTTTTTGGACGTTTAGCCTCAAGAGCAATAGGGATGGAGAAAAAAAGGAAAAAAGATCGGAAGAAGATATTGCAGGATGAAAAATTACGGAGCCTCGGCGAACACTCCTCGCAAGTTGCTCATATAATTCGAAATAGTTTGACGATAATAGGGGGATTTTCAGGAAGATTGCTAAATCGTTTAACAGAATCCAAATTTGGAGAGTCTAAAATCGATAGTGAGCTTGGCGAGACTTTGTGGGGAACTGCGAAAATAATTGATGATGAATCAAAAAAACTCGAAAGGATTGTTAACGATATTTTAACCATCACGAGCCTTAAAAGTCCTGTCTTGGAGCCACATAACATTAATGAGTTTCTCAAGGAAGAGTTGTTGCGGATAGACTCAAACGGCTTAAAACTCCGATTGAAATTGAGTAAGCAACTGAATGGGGTAAATATGGCTTTTGATAGGAACATGATGTCGATATGTATTCAGGATCTCATTCGGAACGCTAGTGAGGCTTCTGCTTCAAGAATCCTGATAAAGACGAAACTGAAAGCAAAACAGAGAGAGGTTATGATTTCAGCTACTAACGACGGAAAAAAAATTAACCCCTATATACTAAAAGATATATTTTCTCCATTTGTAACAACGAAGACGGACGGAACCGGTCTTGGATTGGCTATTATCCAATCTATTGTCAAAAAACATGGGGGAAATATTTATGTTTCGAGTGGCGATAAAACTGAGTTTACAATCACCCTCCCCTTAGTGAAGCCATAAGTTCATGGTTAGTCTGCATAGGGTCGTTTCTTTACCTTTGACAAATTAGTCAATTAGCCTTCTCTTCATTAACCCTTCCTACCCTACCTTGTAATCCCTCGTCTCATAGTCTTACAAAAGATTTACACTTACGTAATCCACGCAGGCTAAAGCCTGCGGCTACCTATAGAAATATTAAAAACCAACCTTTAAAACCGCTGAGTTAGTGATTGAACAAATGCCCCGGACTTTAGTGGTTTAGCGAGTATATATTTTATGTGCATGTTGATTATGTCAGAAAGCTCTGAAAGTAGTTTGTCTGAAGGCCTGATTCGTTTTACCTTTGTAGTATCCCAGGTAAGCAGGTTAGCATAGAGTTTTATAACTGCAGGTGAAAGTCTTATTGGCAAGTCAATCCCTTTTGCACATGCTTCACATAAGATAGAGCCATGGGATATATAAAAAGAATGTCCGATTTTCCCGCATCTTCCACAGGCGTCAAGCTTAGGGGCATATCCAACAAACTTAAGAAATTTTATTTTGTAGTGATTTATCAATAGATTCCCACCTGAAAATCCGCCCTTCCCCCCTTTGCTAAAGTAGGGTGAGGGTGAATTATTTTCAATATCATGCAATGTATTTAAAAGTAAAGAATAAACTTTCTTATTCGCATCTCTCTCAGGGATAAAGTATATGGTGAGCTCTACTATCTCTGATACCTTCAGAAAACAATCCAGGGTATCTCTTATCGACTGGAATGGATGGATGATATCCGACTGTGTCAATCTCGGCAGGGCTGCATCTTCTTTGCCCCAGAATGATATCCTTGAGCGTGTGAGTGGCTCAAGGCTACTTCCAAATCTACTTTTAATCTTGCGAGGACTTTTTGCAAAGGTTTTTAGAAGTCCAAAATCAGGAGTAAGATATGTAACTATCAGGTCTGCTTCGCCAAAAGGAATGGTTCTTAAGACAATACCTTCTGTCCTGCGAAGCATTACATGATATTCCCGAAGTCTTCTGGTTTGAGATTTTTGAGCCATTCCTCAAGTTCGTCCGCACTTTTTTGCACCAGTATGCTGTCTTCTACAAATATAGGTGCATTGGCCCTTAGCGCTACTGCTACGGCATCACTCGGTCTTGAATCTACAAAGGTCTCTTTCTTCCCATCGTTCAGACAGACGAGTGCATAATATGTATTGTCCTGAATCTCTGTCACTATTATCTTTGTTATTCTGAACTTCAGACTGTCAGTAATATTTTTTATAAGATCATGGGTTAAAGGTCTTGGTGTTTCAACCTTCCCCAATGCAAGCGCTATCGAATCAGCCTCTGGTTTGCCAATCCATATGGGAAGTGTACCGTTACCATTAATTTCCTTCAAAAGCATGATATACATATTACTGCGAGGATCGAATAACAGACCCTCAACCTTCATCTGGATTAACATTTATTTATACCCCAATTCGTTTAATAATTGTTTATCATTTCTCCAGTTCTTCTTAACCTTTACCCATAACTCAAGAAATACCTTTGTATTAAGGAGCTTTTCTATATCAACCCTTGCAGCACTTCCTATCGACTTTAGCATCGCTCCTCTTTTACCTATTATAATAGCTTTTTGCCCTTCTCTTTCAACATAAATATTACAACTGATGGATATAAGGCCGTCTTCCCTCTCTTTCCATCCAGCAACTTCAACAGCAACCGAATGCGGCAGCTCTTCCTCTGTCATATCCATGGCCTTCTCTCTGATTATCTCGGAGACCATAAATCTTTCCATTTGGTCAGTTATAAGATCGTCAGGGTAGTATGTTGGTCCGGAGGGGAGATAGTCATGTATTGTTTTTATGAGAAGGCTGATCCCGTCCTGTTTTATTGCAGAGACAGGGATTATCTCTTTAAAAGGATAGAGTCCTTTGAAGTGATCTATGATAAGAAGGATGTCTGATTTCTTGACAATATCTATTTTGTTTATCAGGAGAAAGACAGGAGACTGAACTCTTTTCAGTAAATCAATTATAGCCCTATCTCCCTTCCCGGGTTCATAAGGCTCAACCATAAATAAAATAACATCTACTTCATTTAATGCTTCCAGAGCAGTTCTGACCATTGTTTCACCGAGTTTATGCCTTGGCCTGTGAATTCCCGGTGTATCTATGAATATAATCTGTGCATCGGGAAGCGTTTTTATCCCCATGATTTTGTTTCTTGTTGTCTGTGGTTTTGGTGTCACAATTGCAATCTTCTCACCGAGAATAGAATTCAGGAGTGTGGATTTACCTACATTAGGCCGTCCAATAATGGACACATAACCTGAACGGAAATCTTTTACCTCATCATTTTTCATTCTTCATTCTTTGTTTCAGATGAAATAATAATTATTAAGGTTCTCATAATTGAATAGACATCTACCTGAAAATCTCCCCTAACCCCTCTTTACCAAAGAGGAGTATAAATCCTCCCTTTGGTAAAGGGAGGTGAGGAGGGATTTTTTAATCAATGTCTTCATACTTATGAACTTATTAATAAAGCTATGAAAGTCTGCTCACTGCCTCTCTTATCCTCTCCACACCCTTTTTTATCTCATCAATAGACGTTGCGTAAGAGAGCCTTATGTAATTGTCATCGCCAAAGGCCTCTCCATGAACAAGGGCAACTTTTGCTTTTTCAAGGAGATATAGGGCAAGGTCTGATGAGGATGATATTTTTCTGTTGTCAATAGATTTGCCGTAAATCCTGGATGTATTAGGGAACGCATAAAAAGCCCCTGTTGGCGTAAGACAGCTCATGCCAGGAATAGAATTGAGTTCATTGATAAGAAACTTTCTTCTCATATCGAATTCAGTAAGCATTGTGTTAATAAAATCCTGGGGACCTGTAAGTGCCTCAACAGCTGCCTTCTGAGCTATAGATGTGGGATTGGACGTTGACTGACTCTGTATATTCGTCATAGCCTTTATTATCTCTTTTGGACCTGCTGCATAACCAATCCTCCAGCCTGTCATGGCATAGGCCTTTGATAGTCCATTCACAACAATGGTTTTATTTTTTATATTACTGCCAAGCGATGCAATGCTAAAATGCAGAACTCCATCATAGAGAAGTTTCTCGTAAATCTCATCAGATATTACATAAAGATTATGCTTCAGGACAATCTCAGCAATTCTTTCTAAAGTTTCCTTGTTATACGTCAGACCGGTAGGATTAGATGGTGAATTCAGGATTAGTGCCTTTGTCCTTTTGGTTATATGAGATTCAATCGCCTTGGTTTTAACCATGAAGGAGTCAGTTTCGTATGTCTTTACAAAAACAGGAATCGCATCATTAAGCACAACCTGGTCAGGATACGAGACCCAGTAAGGTGATGGGATTAAGATCTCATCGCCAGGACCGAATAATGCCTGGGCAATATTGTAGAGGCTGTGTTTTGCGCCGCATGAAACAATAATTTCGTCACGCATATAATTAAGGTTGTTGTCTTTCCTGAACTTTTCTATAATCGCATCCTTTAAAGGGTCTATACCTCCTACAGGGGTATATTTTGTAAAACCGTCTCTTATTGCTTTTATTGCAGCCTCTTTTATATTATCAGGGGTGTCGAAGTCCGGCTCACCTACACCAAAACTGACAATGTCAACTCCCTCTGCCTTCATTGCTTTTGCCTTTGCATCTATCGCAAGCGTTGGCGATGGCTTAATCTTACTTGCCCTGTTTGAAAGCATAAAACAAACACTCCCCTGATGGATTCAGATTTTTCAGATTTTAACACAATATGATTGAAGAAAACTATTTTGAACTTCGCGGTTTTCAGTTATACTTGAATCAAACCATTACAGGGTTTATTATGTTTCTTTGTAGCCGCAGGCTTTAGCCTGCGTTTATAATCATCAATAGTAATGAATTATTAAGGGGTGCATAATTAAATTTATATTACAAGGCCGTGAATGTTCAACTACCCCTCTTTAGCAAAGAGGGAGTTAGGAGAGATTTTATGGAAAATTTTCTATTCAGAAAATCCCCCCTTCCCCCCTTTTTCAAAGTGGGGTAAGTCCGCACTATTATGCAGTTACTAATAATAGGTATATAAAATACGCAACCTAAAGATTGCGGCCACACCCTTGTGTATTTTGGGTTAAAATAAGCTTATAAAAAATCAGCAGATGAATCGCCATAAATCGGGAGGCAAAAGAATTATGGAAGGGAAAAAGTTTTATCCTACAAAAAGATATCTTGAATTTCAAAAGAATGCAATTTCAAACTTAGAGAGCTTTTGGGAGAAAGAAGCAGAGAAAATCCCATGGTTTAAACGCTGGGAAAAGGTTCTCGTCTGGGATGAGCCGTTTGCAAAATGGTTCGATGGCGGTGTGCTTAATGCCTCTTATGGATGTATAGATGCTCATTTAAATTCATGGCGTAAGAATAAAGTAGCAATATACTGGGAAGACGAACAAGGGAATACAAAATCATTTAGTTATGTTCAGCTGCATAGGGAAGTAAATAAGTTAGCATCTGTCCTGAAGAAAATCGGCGTAGAAAAAGGTGATATAGTAGTTTTATACCTGCCGATGATTCCGGAGCTTGTGTTTTCAATGCTCGCAACGGTTAGGATTGGTGCTATTCATACTGTTGTATTCTCAGGATTCAGCAGTCAGGCATTAGCAGACAGGATAAACGATACAGGTGCAAAGGTTTTGATAACCGCAGACTTTGGCATAAGAAGAGGAAAATTTGTTCCTCTTAAAGACATCGTTGATAATGCATTAAAGCTTACTCCATCTATTAAAAAGGTGGTTTTAATAAAAAGAACCGAAAAAGAGGTAAAGATAGAGGAAGGGCGAGACTTGCTCTACCATGAACTGGTAAAGAATGCTGAAAACTATGTGGAACCTGAACCTGTAGAATCTACGCATCCATTGTATATACTCTATACATCGGGTACCACAGGAAAACCAAAAGGTATCGTCCACTCAACAGGTGGATATTTGGTTTACAACCATGCGACATATAAGTGGGTTTTTGACATATCTGATGAATCTATTTATTGGTGCACCGCAGATGTTGGCTGGGTTACAGGGCACTCAGCAATAGTATATGCACCATTACTCCACGGTGCAACAATCGTTATATACGAAGGGGTACCGGACTACCCTTATCTGGATAAGTGGTGGGAAATTATAGAAAAATATGGGGTCACAATCTTTTATACCTCCCCGACAGCGCTCAGGATGTTCATACGCTATGGAGAAGAGTGGATTAAGAAGCATGATTTAAGCAGCTTAAAGATACTGGGAAGTGTTGGTGAACCTATCAACCCGGAAGTATGGGAGTGGTATTACAAGAATATCGGTAATGAAAGATGTCCTATAGTTGACACCTGGTGGCAGACAGAAACCGGAGGCATAATGATATCACCTTCTCCCGGCCTGGAACTTGTCCCACTTAAGCCAGGTTCAGCAACCTTGCCTTTACCCGGAATTGACGCAGAAGTAGTAGATGATTCAGGAAACCCTGTAGCTCCTAAAATAAAAGGTTATTTAGTAATAAAGAGGCCGTGGCCCGGTATGTTGATGGGGATTTATAAAGACCCGGACCGCTACAGGGAAACATATTGGTCGAAATTCAAAGGCATGTACTATACAGCAGATTATGCAATGAAAGACGAGGAAGGATATTTCTGGCTGTTGGGAAGGGCTGATGAGATATTAAAAGTAGCCGGGCACAGGATTGGTACAGCAGAGATAGAGAGTGCGGTTGTTGTAACTCCATTTGCCGCAGAAGCTGCGGTAGTAGGTATGTTTGATCCCGTAAAAGGAGAGGCGATTGTCATATTTGTGATACTGAAAGAAGGATATAAGCCTGATGACAGCCTTAAAAAGAATATAATTGACAGCGTCCGTACACAGATAGGCCCTTTTGCTACACCTCAGGAGATTTACTTTGTCGAAAAGCTTCCCAAAACAAGGTCTGGCAAGATTATGAGACGAATATTAAAGGCAATCGTGCAGGATAAACCCGTCGGAGATGTTACAACCTTAGAGGACGAAGCCTCGGTAGAGGAAATAAAAATGGCTTACGAAGAATTCAAAAGGATGATAAAAGGATAAATTAAGTTATGATTTAGGCATCCATGTATAAAGAATACTTTGGTTTAAAGGAATTACCTTTTTCTATTGCACCGGATCCGCGTTATCTTTACATGAGCGATAAGCACCGTGAGGCTTTGGCTCATCTGGTATACGGAATTAACAGTGACGGTAGTTTTGTTCTGCTCACAGGCGAGGTGGGAACAGGTAAAACAACGGTATGTCGCTGCCTGCTTGAACAAATACCTGAAAATTCTGACGTAGCATTTGTCCTTAATCCGAAATTGACCGTTGCAGAGCTGTTAGCCACATTCTGTGATGAGTTAGACATCTGGTATCCTGAAGGTAATAACAGTATTAAGGTTTTCGTGGACCTAATTAATGCATATTTGCTCGATGCCCATTCCAGAGGTCGTAAAACTGTACTTATCATCGAAGAGGCACAAAACCTCAGTACCGATGTTTTAGAACAAGTGCGTTTACTGACCAACCTGGAAACTAATCAGCGTAAACTGCTTCAAATCATCATGCTGGGACAACCTGAACTCAAGAACATATTATCGCGACCAGAGTTAAGGCAACTTTCGCAACGGATCACTGCCCGTTACCACCTGGGTCCGCTAATGAAGAAAGAAATTTCTGCTTACGTGAACCATCGTTTAGCAGTAGCCGGAGCACACAAAGAATTATTCCCATCTTCAACCATTAACAAACTGTTCCGCTTAAGTAGAGGGATTCCACGGCTGATTAATCTGTTATGTGATAGGGCATTGCTTGGCGCCTATGCTCAAGGAAAAGATAGTGTTGATAAACCTACTCTTGTTAAAGCTGCACGAGAAATATTTGGGGAATCTAAGATTCATAAACAGAATAGGAAAACCTTTAGATGGGCATTGGCCAGCTTGCTTCTCATAGGCTCTTTGACTGTACTGGCTACGACCTTATATAATCACAAAATACAGCCTATGGCAGTAAAAACATCAGAACGTCTAAAGTTGGATACACTACAATGGCCGGCTAACCTGCCAATTAATCACAGTAAGGAGATGGCATACCAATCGCTATTAAAGCAGTGGGGCGTTATCTATAAACCCAATAATGGCAGCGTCTGCCGGCAAGCCGAGGCTCAGGGCTTACGCTGTCTGGATGCACAGGGAAGTTTGAGTAATCTACTCCGCTTGAATAGACCAGCTGTGTTGAGGCTATTTGATAATCAAGGCCGGAAATTTTACGCCACATTAACAGCGCTTCAGGGGCAAACAGCCATTTTTGTATTGGGCACTAAAACGAAGATGGTTGACGTCAAAGACATTGAACCGCGGTGGTTTGGCGACTACACCCTGTTATGGCAGACGCCTCCGAACTATCAGGTCGCCATTAAACCCGGTGATCAGGGGCCTGTAGTGCAGTGGCTATACAAACAACTATCACTTATTCAAGGGCAGACAGTTCAACCTCGTAAAAATGTTGTTTTTGATGATGCGCTTGTCAGACAAGTAAAGAAATTTCAGCTTGCCAATGGCTTGGTGCCGGATGGAATTGCAGGACCTCAAACCCTGATCCACCTGAATACCGCAGTTGGCAGCAACGAACCTTTATTAATTAACAGGCAAATGGAAAAATAGATATGTCATATATTCTTGATGCCCTGAAAAAATCAGAAAAAGAACGTCAGCGTGGTACGGTACCGGATTTATTGACAGGTCAGGATATCATTGAACAGGAGCCAAAGAAACGATTATTGTGGCCTTATCTGATTTTAGCAGCCTTGCTTCTGAATGCAGTCTTATTGCTATGGTGGCTTGGTCCATGGCAGACGAAAAAGACAACCATAGTTGCCCGGTCAACTACCGAAAAACAGCCTGATTCAAAGGTATTCAAATCTCCTACACCTACCCTGACAGCAACTAAAAGTCCAAGAGCCAACGCTGGTGTGTATGAGTCTAAAAACTCTGTAGCAAAGCCTGCCGAAAAACTGGTTAATGTTGTCCGGCAAAACCAGCAAGCACAGGCTAAAACTAATCAGTATAGTAGTGTTTCAGACAAACCTGTACCAACAGTTAATACGAAAGATTTTTCCGAGATTTCTTCAACAGTACCGCAACAGTCCCCTGTGACTAACCATTCTCCGGTTGAGCCGCAAACCAATACTTATACCAGGGCTTCGGCAGAAAAAAGAGTGTTTAACCTGAAGGAGCTCCCGCTGTCTGTCCAGCAGAATCTGCCGGCCTTTTCCATTTCTGCCTTTGTTTATTCTATCGATCCAACTATCCGAATGGTAAAGATCAATGGTCAAGCGTTGCAAGAAGGTCAAGACTTGATTACCGGCTTGAAGTTAGAGGAGATTACTCAGAATGGGATTATCTTTAGTTATCAAAACTACCGCTTTCGTGTAGGACTGAGGTAGATTCTTTCGTGGAGAACGGAATGACATTAATTGACATGATCGAGCGTTATCAATTGATGGTTGCAGTACGTACCGATACGCCGGAGAAGGCGTATAAGGCTGCCAAAGCATGTATAAATGGAGGAGTCAAGCTAATAGAAATTACTTTCTCTGTCCCTGAGGCTGAGGAGGTAATTAAAATATTAAGTGATGACGATAGTGTTGCGGTTGGCGCCGGCACGGTTCTCAGCACCACAGATGCAAAAAAGGCACTCAAGGCCGGCGCCACATATATTGTCAGCCCGAATTTTGATGAAAAGATTGTGAAGTTTACCAAGAAGGAAGGCGCTCTATCCATACCCGGGGCATGTACGCCTACTGAGATATACAGGGCATACAAGGCAGGCGGAGACATCATAAAGCTCTTTCCTTTTGTAGAAATCGGGGGTTTGGATTTTCTAAAGACCATAAGGGGTCCGATGCCTTTTATAAAATATATGCTGAGCGGCGGTGTGACCCTGGATAATGTCTCCCGATATATTGCAGCGGATGCCTCCTGTATACTCGTTGGCTCTTCTATAATTAAACGTGAGCTTGTAATGGCTGAAGACTGGTCTTCTATTACCGAGCTTGCCGGAAGTTTCATCCAAAAGATAAATGAGCTGTCTTCAAAAAGCTGACAGACCCTGTTGCTTCACATAAAATGTAAAAGATAGGATTTGACCCACTTCGTGTCTGTCCATAAACTGTCATTTCCATAAAAAGTCGTCATTCTCGCGAAAGCGGGAATCCAGTGTTTTCAATACCTTCTGTCCCGAACGCGTTCGGGACCGGTCAAGTTTACCCGCCTCTGGCGGCGCCGAAGGCGACCAGGGCCTGAGGATGACAAATACTGACTTTATCAACAGACACTAATTAGACGATGTCAGGCAAATTGTTAAGTTCTTCATCTACTTCACACTTTGAATAATTCCCGTTTGATGTGGAGTACAATTGTAAATGCTGAATTTGAACGAGTCTGAATATTAAGGATTACTGACTGAAAGATAGTATAACGTTCTTGGCCAAAAGAAGTGCGATAGCATTTGGATGATGGTCTTTTGGCCTGTGTTACCTGAAGTATGCCGCAAATTCATACTTGATTTTATCATAATTAGGTTTTATTATAAATTATAAAAACATATTTTCAAGGAGCAAATATGCCGATAATAAAATCCATTTCAAGTCTGCGCAACCGAACAAGAGACATAGCTTCCATTTGCCATGAGCAAGACGAGCCCGTTTATCTTACTACCAACGGTGAGGGCGACCTCGTCGTCATGAGCATTAAGCATTATGAAAGACTTAAAGCAAGAGTCGATCTCTTTGAAAAGCTTGCCGTTGCACAAGCTCAGGCTGCTGCGGGAAACAAAGGACTTACCCATACCCAAGTCATGAAAAAACTGCGGCAACGCTTGCATGAGAAGTAAGTACACTCTACGATATCTCCCTATCGCAGTTGATGATCTCATATCAATTTTCGACTGGGTAGCCGCGGACAGCCCATCTAATGCTGCAATGTTCATTGAAAAACTCGACCAGCATATCCTCAACCTAAAAAATCATCCCTCCCTTGGTAGAATTCCAAGAGACGAAAAACTCAAAGATTTCGGTTATCGTGTTCTTATAATCGAATCCTATCTTGTATTCTACATGGTGCGTGATATGACCGTTGAGATTCATAGAGTTATTCACGGCTCAAGAAATTTAGACGACATCATATAATTCTTTTCGTCTCTTTTGCGGCATATTTACGACAACGTTCTTGATGCAAAAGAAACCCGGAAGGTTTTGTATGTTATTTTTTGCACCATGTTAGTTGCAGTTGTGGGCATAATTTCACAATCTTCTTCATGCAATTGTCCAATGTCAGGGGCAGACCCCTTTGAGTTTCCTTTGTTCGCCCTTGAGAATTAGGACCGCGAGGAGAATCCTGAATTCATAAATTGAAATTCTTGTACAGGAAATCTGCAGGCCTCAGTATTAAAGTCCTGGCGATCTTCTGGTTGTAAAGCTTAGAGAAATCTCTATCATTACCTGTGAGGAAAAAGTCCATTCTATGGTAAACAGCAGTTAAAAAGATTATCCTG
>Ga0214474_1000576_pt1 | contig 17687 bp, 14 predicted proteins | sample RVTome_2_FD_187335 | JGI IMG/M metagenome (GOLD analysis project Ga0214474, IMG submission 187335) | Soil microbial communities from uranium-contaminated site in the Upper Colorado River Basin, Wyoming, United States - RVT95D214 HiSeq ...
TTTGGGACTTGCTCCTATGGTTATTAATAATATATTCGGGACGATCAGGATGCTCCGTGGCGAAGGTCTGACAATTGTGTTGGTTGAGCAGAATGCCTCAAAATCATTGGAAATTGCTGACAGAGGGTACGTCATGGAATTGGGAAGGATTACCATTTCTGGGACAAGTGAGGAGCTTAGGTGCCACGAGCTTGTAAAAAAAGCTTATTTGGGATTCTAATTTTTAGATTCTTTGTCTTGCAGGAAGGGGATAAGGAAAGCTGGAGGCAAGAAGTTTAGTTCCGTTCTTTAGACAGTGTCAAGAGAAGAATTAATGGGGGGGTATCCTCTTGTATCTATTAGGTCAGTCTATCAGCTGAGAGGCGGTGAGGTTGAAAGAAGTACCCAAGAAATAAAGTGGGGGGGAGGGGGTGAGAAAGAATCAAAGCAGCATTTCTTGGGGTATGGTGTGGTGGCATTATTTCATAAATATTCTTACTGATCAAGGAGGAAAAGCTTATGAAAAAACATCTGTGGTTAATAGTTGTTTTGGCAGTAGGGTTAGCTTTTACTCAATGCAATGATGCATTAGCCCAAAAAACATTGAAATTGGGCCACTTGAACTCTTTTTCTGGAGGAACCTCTCTCTACGGAGCTGATTCCAAAAGAGCAATGACAATGGCAATTGAGGAGATAAATGCGAAAGGAGGCATTAATGTTGGAGGTAAGCGCTATCTTTTAGATGTGGAACATCTGGATAGCAAATACAAGCCAGCAGACACCGTGGCGGGATATAGAAGATTAGTGGATTTGCACGGGATTCACTTTATTCACAATATGGGTACAGTAACCGGAAAAGCATTGATGGCATATAACGAGAAAGATAAGGTACTTCTTGACATAATCAGTCCTTCTGAGACACTCAATCAGGAAGGAAATAAACTGGTATTGAACCAGGTGGTGAGGCCAAATGGTTACGACCCGCCAGTTGTAAGAGAAGCGATAAAACGTGGGTTGAAAAATTTGTGCGTCATTGCCGACGATTCGGATTTCGGGAAAGAGCACACTGCTGTGATAACGGATACCTTCAAACAGCAAGGGGGAAAAGTACTTGGTGTTGAATATGTTAAAAGCACTGTTGATGTAGATTTCATGCCAGTCTTAACAAAACTAAAAGGTTATAAACCTGATTGCATGTATATTGTAACGGTGGAGGAGCCTGGAATTAGGATTACGAAGCAGGCGCGAGAGGCTGGTATAACTGCAAAACTCCTCTATTGTGAACATTTCAAGCAAAAAACCATTGATTCGGTCGGAATTGGAAATCTTGAGGGAACGCTTTTTGTAGGCTCTTATTCAACATTGTCAAGTATGCCTGTGCCTGGCGCTCCTGAAGACATCCTAAATTATAGAAACAAATATCTCAAAAGATGGCCGGGTGAATATCTCTCAGCGACAGGGTGTTATGGATACAACTGGATTTATTATACTACCAAAGCGATGGAATTAGCAGGCACTGTGTCAGATGTGTATCAGGTCAGGGTTTTAGCCAGCCAGGCTATTAAAGAAAATCAAGTACTCAAGTATGGAGGGTTTACTAAAGGCGGACGTGCCTACGGTATGCCAGCATTTGTTTTGGCGATTGATAATGGAAAGGTCCATGTTGCCAGTGGAACTCCGTATCCAAAAGAACTTGCTGAACTCGGAGAGAAGTAGTTTGAATTTAATGTCGGATGGATGGGCCCGGTCTTTTGGTCCGGGCCTTCCGATTTTTAATCACAGAAAAGGAGTAAAGTGAGTTCACAAAAGGGGAGTTTGTCAGCCATCCGCTAAGATACCAATTCCTATAAGACACCTATGAAAGAAATGATGGGACTGAGTCAACATAAAGAAATAGTAAATTAGATGAAGGAGGTTAGCAATATGCCTGAGAAGCAGTATGACGTTGTCGTAATTGGTGCTGGTTTGGCTGGTCTCAGCGTAGCGGGATTGATGGCTAAGCGAGAGAAGAAAAGTGTCCTTGTCGTGGAAAAGGAGGATTACCTTGGGGGCAGAATGCTTTCTTTCAGGGGCAAGGGTGACAAGATTGTGACTCATATGGGTGAAGAACTGGATGCTAAAGGCTTTAGGAAAGTGCTGGCCTCCGTTTATTCCTGGGTACATAGCACCACTCCTAATGCTTCTACTCTATTGGGAAAAAAGCTTCTGGATGGTTATGGTTGGGAATGTGGAGGTACTGTCACCTTTTGGGGTAACAAGGGGAGAATGGCTTGTTTGTTGGATCATTTTGGTAAGCACTTAGATATGACTGGAAGTAGAGGGTTTCTGATAATTGAAGCTAATGGAAAGGAGAAATATCAGATAAAGAGAGGTGCCCCCTATGGTTGGATGAACGAAGAACAAAACAAGACCACTAAAAATATGTTGCGTGAGATGGCTACCGCGGATGAGAAAAAAATGGCCGAGTGGGAAGGGATGTCTTTAGATCAGTGGATGAGAGAACGGACACAAGATCGTAAAGTCTATGAGTACATAGCAGCTGTGGCTTCTATCCATATGGTCTCAGGGGAACCTTCTAATATTGCTGTGCGTGACTTTGCAGGTTTTATGCGAGCAGCAGCCAGGATGGGTGTAAACCTCCTTACCGGAGGAGCCACAGGGGTTATGCCCAATGCCGGCTTCGGCTATGTGGCTGTTCGTCTTGCTGAGGTGGTCAACGAGAACAACGGCGAGATTCGTTTAGGCACAAAAGTCAATCAGGTGCTTTTCAAAGGCAATAAGGTAACGGGTGTTGAAATTGTAACTCCTAAGGGAACACAACCTATCGCCGCTGAGCAGGTGGTATGCACCGTGCCCGCCAGAGATATGTTTAAAGTAATTCCTAAGAAACTTTTCTCTGAAGATTTTCCCAAACATGTGGAAAAAGATTTCTTCAGCACAGGGATGTTGACTGCTTTCTATGGTTTGAAAACGGACATACTTGTAGACGCTGGTGTTGAGCCACAAAGCTGGATGTTGGCGCCTTCCATTATCAAGTCCGAGGAGGGATTCATCGGCGATGTAGACGTCATTTCAACAAGTAAAGGTAATTGGGATCCCAGCTTAGCACCTGTAGAGAGAGGGGAACATAGTTTGGGATTTTCCATCGCCCTTCTAGATCATGAAATACGTGATAAAGCCAAAGTGCAAAAAGTTATCAGGAAAACCAAGGAAGTTTTCTATAACGCCTTCCCAACGATGGAGGCAAATCAGAAATTCGAACTTTGGCTTTGCTCTGATAAGGGTTATGGTGATTGGCCACCCAGTAACGAACCCCGGCCTGCAACGACACACCCAAATTTAGGGGGGCTGTTCTTCGCGGGTGACGGGTATGGTTCCAAAGTCTGGGGCGCCGGCATGGACGCAGCCGTACACTCAGCTCTTTTTTGTGCAGAAGAAATGACCGGTCATGCGTACGTAAATGAAATTTTGCCAGATTACCACAGGTAGAGGTGAACGTCCGGAAAGCTATAATTTAGGAGGATGAAATGTCGTCATTAACGTAATCATGTCTGATCTCTGCTCTGGAGCACGATGAAAAGGAGAACCCTATGTTGCTTGTTCCTGATGAACAAATTAGGGAGTATACGGAAAAGGGATATTGGGGCAATGAGACCATTGTTGACTTAGTGTACAGGAACGCCAATGAGACACCTGAAGAAGAAGCTATAGTAGACCCTTATAATCGAAAAGAATTGGTGGGGACGGAAGCTAAAAGGTTTACTTATGCTCAGTTAATTAAAGCCGTGGATAGGCTTGCCATTAAATTTGTAGAGCTGGGAATTAAGAAGGACGATATCATTGCGGTTCAACTCCCTAATATTGTTGAGTTGATCATCACCTATTTGGCTACTTCGCGTATTGGAGCCATTATCACTCCGCTGGGAGTTCAGTATCGATCCCATGAGGTGGGGCATGTTTTAGAGTCATGTGAGCCAGTCGCCTATGTGACTGTGACTACATTCAACAGATTCAAATATATTGAAATGATAAGAAAGCTTGAGATGAAGTATCCAAAGCTTAAAGTAATCATAGGCATAGGCGTAGATGAGGAAATTCCTAATGGTATCATTAATTTTGAAAAAATAATTAACACTCCTTTTGAGAAAAGATATTCCAAAGACTATCTTGAAGGGAGACAATCAGGGCCGAACGAAGTTTTTTCTCTTTGCTGGACTTCTGGAACTGAAGCGGAGCCTAAGGGGGTTCCACGTAGCCACAACCATTGGCGGATCACAGGCACGCATAATCCATGGCTTTGCGAGTTACCCTCCCGCTGTACCATTCTTGCCAGCTTTCCTCTGATCAACATGGCTGGAATTGGTGCAGCATTTATGCCATGGGTGGTCAATGCAGGTAAACTGGTTTTACATCAACCTTTTGACCCAGTTACCTACATGCAACAGATTACGGGAGAAAAGGTGTATTATACGATGGCTCCTCCGGCCATATTGGTGATGCTTGACAGATTAGCAGAGTGGAGAGAGTTAGATAAAAGTTCTCTCAAGGTTCTTGCCACCGGGGGTTCGCCTCTTGCACCCTGGATAGCAAAGCGGTACCGGGACGCCTACGGCATAGCTATTGTGAACGAATTTGCTGCCAATGAAGGATTTGCACTACTTTCTTCGCCGATATTCTTTTCTGACCCAGAGGACCGAGCTCTATACTTTCCAAGGTGGGGGTCTGAAGGGGTCGAATGGAAGAACCTTGAAAAGATACCCGATGAGTTTGCGAGAAGAGTGCTGAAGCAATCCACACAAACAAAGCTTGTGAACCCAGAAACAGGAGAAACGATTACTGAGCGAGGGATTGCGGGAGAGCTTCGTTATAAGAGTCCTGTGGTATTTGCAGGCTACTGGAAGCGGCCGGATTTGACAGCTAAAGTTTTCGACCAGGAGGGATACTACTGTACAGGGGATTTGTTTTCCATCGAAGGGGAGAAAATGGATAAGTTTCTCTTTAAAGGCCGTTATAAAGACCTTATCATCCGTGGAGGGCAGAACATTAGTCCTGTGGAGATTGAGAATCTTGTGGGAAGCCACCCCAAGATCCATGAAGTAGCGGCGGTTGGATATCCTGATGAGCGACTTGGCGAAAAGCTCTGCGTTGTCATTGTTCCAAAACCTGGAGAAAACGTTACATTGGAAGAGATCATTAGTTATCTGAAAGAAAAGGATATAGCCGTTTACAAGCTTCCCGAGCGACTTGAGATCATTGATGTGATGCCTCGTAACGCCGTAAACAAAATTGAGAAGAACAAACTCAAAAAGATACTATGGGAAAAATAGGTTTAAAAGAAGTGTTCTATGAGAAGACAATACAGATGTCTCCGCTAATAGAAGAAGCCTAAGACTCATTTCGGAGGACTGAACGCCTTTGTCAAAATATTCATGAATGTGTTCGATAGATAGTATTGAGTATGTAAGCGCTGTGAGTCAGAAGGCATATCGAGAAACTCTTCCGTCCAATAGGCCCCTTTTTCACAAGACGACAATGGTATGTTATTCGGCGGCAGCACTGAATGCAGTGCCAAGCGTTGATTCTGTGAATATCTCCTTCCATTTGGTTGCCTGAAGATTGATGTCTCAGATGATTGATAACGTCGCCCGAATATTAGCGCGTGCGAAAATATTCTGAATGGAGGCGTAGTTGGGTGGGAGGAATGAAAACGATGACACAGGAGGTTGTAGACATGTCGGATCGTTTCAGAAAACTTTTGGAGCCGATAAAGATCGGCAGAGTTGAGATAAAGAACCGAGTAGCGATGGCGCCCATGGGGATTGTGGGTTTGTTGAACCCAGATGGGAGCCTGGGACAAAGGGCAATAGACTATTACATTGAGAGAGCACGCGGAGGGGTGGGGCTGATCATTACGAGTCTATTTAAAGTGGAAAACGAGATTGATTACTTTAGCGGTATTCCACTGATCATCTCGCCTGAAACCATGTCACCGTTCGCAGAGCTGACTGAGGCAGTACATGCACTTGGAGCAAAAATATTTGTGCAACTCACAGCAGGCTTTGGCCGGGTAATAGGCCCACATAGGCTCAGCGGTCAGCCCGTATCAGCCTCCGCAGTTCCATACTATTGGAAACCAGGGATAACCTGTAGAGGACTCACCACTGGGGAAATCAAAAAGTTAGTTAGGTCCTTTGGCATGGCCGCACGAATGTTGGCTTCAGCTGGAATTGATGGCATCGAGCTGCACGGTCACGAAGGCTATCTTTTTGACCAATTCACCACAAGTATCTGGAATAAACGAACCGACGAGTATGGTGGTGATCTGGCTGCGAGACTCAGATTTCCAATAGAAGTCCTCAATGAAATCAAAGAGAAAGTGAAGAAAGACTTCCATGTTCAATACCGGTTCGGATTGAAACACTATATTAAGGGACTGAATATGGGAGCGTTACCTGGCGAAGAATACACCGAAGCCGGCAGGGATATAGAAGAAGGTCTCGAAATGGCAAGAATACTTGAGGCAGCAGGTTTTGGCGCGCTTCACGTGGACGCGGGTTGCTATGACAGCTGGTACTGGCCACATCCACCGACGTATCTGGCACATGGATGCATGGCGGATATGGCGGCAGAAGTTAAAAAAGTCGTTAGGATACCGGTCATTGCGGTTGGGAAACTTGACAAGCCAGCGCTTGCTGAAAAGATTCTTGAAGAAGGAAAAGCGGATATGATTGCTTTGGGCCGCGGCTTGCTTAGTGATCCTTTTTGGGTTCGAAAAGTTGAAGAAGGGCGAATAGAAAAGATCCGCCCTTGCATTGGCGATCACGATGGCTGTTTGGGTAGGATCATTTCAGGTAAACCCCTTTCGTGCACGGTCAATCCCGTGACCGGACGTGAGAAAACCTATGCGTTAAAGAGGGCTGACAAGCATAAGAAGATCATCATTACCGGAGGCGGTGTGGCTGGTCTGGAAGCAGCAAGAGTAGCAGCCCTCCGTGGATATGGAGTGATTCTCTGCGAAAAAACCAATATGCTTGGCGGCCACCTGATTCCTGGGGGAGTGCCTCCGTTCAAGAAGGACCTCCGGGCTTTGCTGGATTGGTACAGATCGGAGATACAGGATCTTGGTGTAGAAGTAAGATTCGGATGCGAAGTCACCTTAGATCTCATTCATCGCGAGAAAGCGGACGTGGTCATTGTTGCTACCGGAGCTGAGCCAATGGTTCCTTCCATTCCTGGAATAAAGAAAGAGTGGGTTACTACGGCCCCCGAGCTTCTATTGGGAAAGAAAAAGCTTGGTGAAAAGGTGATCATTGTCGGCGGTGGGCTGGTCGGTTGTGAAACGGCCATCTGGTTGGCTGAGCAGAAAAAGACAGTGACTATTATAGAAATGCTCGGTGACCTGATGATCGGAAGCATTCCGATACCCCATGCCAATAGACAAATGGTATTAGATATGCTCAAGTTTCATCATGTGACAGTGATGACCGGTACACGACTCGTGGAAGTCGCGGATGAGGGAGGGTATTTCGTGAACGCGGATTTAAAAAAGATAACCCTAAACGCTGACACACTTGTGCTATCAGTAGGACTAACATCCAATCGACAACTTTACGAAACCTTGGCTGGCAAGATACCGAATCTTTATCTAATAGGAGATGCAAGGGAAACCCGAAATATAATGGGTGCGATATGGGATGCCTATGAGGTAGTCCGCACCTTATAATAGGAGAAAAGGATTGTCGTGACGCCCCCAGGATTCCAAGCGCAAGCGGTAATGGTAATCGGACCTTGGGCACGAGTCTAAGATTTACTTTTTATTAGGTCCCAACAGGGTTTCAGCGATCGCGTCTTTCTGCTCTTCCTCTGTTCCAAGTCCCACTCCGATTGCCCAGGCATCCCGGTAGTAGTGCTCGATGGTTTGTTCTGCCATATAACCATACCCGCCAAATATCTGGACGGCCTCATCGACCACCCTCACCAATCTTCTCCCGACCTCTAATTGGGTGATGGAGAGGGATACAGGATCGGTTTTTTCCTGGTCATACTCCGTCGCAGACTTATAAGCGAGCCAACGGGCCACTTCAATGTTTACAGCCATATCAGCCAGTTTATGCCGAATGACCTGAAATTGTGAAAGGGTTCTGCCAAATTGTTCCCTTTGTTTGGCATATTGCGTCGCCCGATCCAATGCGCCCTGAGCAGTGCCCAATGCCTGAGCTGCGCTTCTCAGTCCCATCGCCTGATAACAAAGATCTACATGCGACAGGCCTTCCCCTTCAGCTCCCACACGGTTTGCGAGAGATACGCGAACCCCGTTGAAAAGAAGATCGCCAAAAGAGATCATCTTCAATCCCATCTTCTCAACCGGATGCACTTCGATACCATCCCTTGCCCGCTCTACAATTAACGTGGTCCACCCTTCGTTGGGTTCTTTACAAAGTGTGATAAAGGAATCTGCCAGGGAGGCATTGAGCACAAACCTCTTTTTCCCTCGGACGGAATATTCCTCCCCCTTCCTTTCCGAAACCGTGGAGATGGAAGAAAGATCTTTTTCATCTTCCGACTCGGCAAAGGCAACACCAAGCCTTTTCTCCCCTTTGGTCAGAGGAGTAAGGAACTGCTTTTTCTGTTCCTGGGAACCAAATTTCAGAATGACCTCTGATCCCAGATCCACTGTGCTCAGGGCGCTCCCGATTCCGGAGTCAAACCTGCAAAAGGCTTCAATGACCAAGAGATTTTCAAAAAGGCCTAACCCCTGTCCCCCAAGCTCTTCGGGGTAATGAATGCCGATGAATCCTAACTGAGAGGCTTTCTTCCAAAGCGAGTCCGGAAATTTTCCACTCTCATCGAGTTCCAAGGCCAGATCAGGATCAAACTCTCCTTGCGCAAACTCCCTGGCTGCCTTTTGTACGTCTTTTTGCTCATCCGATAGTTCAAAATTCATCCGTTCCTCCTATAGTCCCAATCTGCTGGCGATGACTAAATGCTGAACTTCAGAGGTTCCCTCTGGAATTTTATTCGCTCTGCCATCACGGAGAAATCTCTGGACCGGGTTATCCATCATCAGGCCGGCATTCTTTTGAAGGGTCATCGCCTTCTGAATGATACTCTGAACGGTTTCACTACAGAAGAGTTTCACGACGGAAGCGTCTTTCATCGTGGCAAGACCTTGATCGAACAACCAAGCGCCTCGATAAGTTACGTAGCGCATGACCTCCAGTGACATCGCCATCTCCGCCAAGATGAACCGGATCGTCTGTGATTTGGCGAGGGGTTGACCCTGCCTCTCGGTTCTCTTGACATAGGAGAGGATAGCCTCGAAGGCCGCTTGTCCAACTCCTGTGCTTCTGGCCCCATAGGTCAACCTTCCTGACTTGAGGGTTTCTTCCAACTGCTCCAATCCCCCTCCTTCCTGTTCTCCGAGCATCCTCTCTTTCGGAACATAACAGTCGTCAAAGGCCAGCTCAGCCGTATCCGCAGAATGATTTCCGAGTTTTCTTAATTTTTTGATCACAGAAAATCCTGGATCTTCGCGTTCCACGACAAAAAGATTGATGCCTCTCCCCCGCTTGGAAGGATCGGTGTAAGCGGCAACGGTTACGAAATTACAGATCGATCCGTTGGTGATGAATGTCTTTGAACCATTGAGCCGGTAACCCTTCCCCTGCTTTACAGCCGCCGTCCGAATTCCAGAGGCATCCGATCCAGCGTTCGGTTCTGTCAGGGCAAAGGCGCCGATCTTCTCTCCCCGCACGGCTGGAGTAAGATATTTCGCCTTGAGTTCTTCGGAGCCGAAATGGAGAATGGGATCTGTGGCCAGACCGCCCTGAACCATGATGCTTGCGCCGATGCCCACACAGATTCGATTCATCTCCTCCACGGTAATGCACTCAGAAATCTTGTTCAAACCCGGGCCGCCATATTTTGTAGGGCACCGCAGACAGAGAAGATGCTCCGTGCCTAAAATCCGAAAGAGTTGAACCGGAAAGGCCTCTTTTCGCTCATATTCCTCGACCAGGGGGCTGACCTCCCTCTCGTAAATTTCGCGAACCTTTTTCTGGAATGCTTTCTGCTCGTCATTCAATTCATAAAACATGGTTACTGTGTCCTCCTTTACCCCGTTAGAAATAATGGCCAGCTCCTCTGCAGTGGGATTAGATTTTAGAATAATTCCGTCCCCCTGCCGGTAGTCAAGGGGGGTAATGCTCCGCCGGAGTTTCTAACGGGGTTTACCCGTCTCTTCGACCAGCACCCACTTGTACTATTCATTCTCGAAGGTCGGCTTTCTCTTCTCTAAAAAAGCGGTCACCCCTTCCTTGAAATCTTTGGTTTTGTAAACCTCTCCGTAGATTTCCGAATCCTGGTTTAACGCTTCCTTGAAGGGGTGTTGGGTTGCTTGAAACATCGATTGCTTTGCAAAATGGATAGCAGCAGGTCCACTGGCAATCTGTCTTGCCATGGCCATGGCTTCATCCATCAATTTTTCATGGGGGACGACCCGATTCACGAGTCCAATCCTCTCTGCCTCTTGCGCGTTCACAATCCTTCCCGTATAAATCATCTCCTTTGCCCGGCCTGAGCCGATGAGGCGCATCAAGCGGACATTCCCGCCGTACCCTGGCATAATCCCCACCCGTACCTCGGTCTGGCCGATCTGAGCCTTTTCGCTGGCAATACGGATGTCGCAGGCCAATGCGATCTCACAACCCCCTCCCAATGCCCAACCATTGATGGCAGCGATGATCGGTTTTTCCATCGATTCCATGAAGACGAGGATCTCATTGGCCTTCTTTGACGCATTGATTGCATCTTGAGGGGTTCGATTCTTGAGCATTTGAATATCCGCTCCGGCGATGAATGCCTCATCGCCCACGCCGGTGATAATGCCCACCCTGAAATGGGGTTCTCCATGCAGTCGCTTCAGTACGTCTTCCAACTCCATCCAGGTCTCCCAATTCAAGGCGTTCCTCACCTCAGGCCGGTTCATCTTGATGACGCCGATTCTGTCATGGCTTTCGAAAATCAAATTTCTATAGGACATCGGAGTCCTTCCACTTCATTTTTTCTTTGGAGTCCCGTCCGGATTGTACTCATACCAACCCCGGCCCGTCTTACGGCCAAGGTGTCCCGCCTTGATCTTACGCCTGAGGATCATAGGGGGAAACCAACGGGGGTCACCGGTTTCATGATACATAGACAGCAAGGCGTTATACGTCACATCCAGACCGACCATGTCTCCCGTCTCAAAAATGCCCATCCTTCTGCCTGAGGCCAGACGAAGTCCCTTGTCAATGTCTTCAACCGTGCCAACGCCCTCTTCAACCATGCGCATCGCCTCAATGGCCGAAGGATAGTTGATGCGATTGATTAAGAAACCCGCTACATCCCGATTGACCATGATGGGTTCCTTGCCGATCTTCAGCACAAATTCCTTGCCCGTTGAAATGGTTTCATCCGTGGTTAATGCTCCTTTGATCACCTCCACCGCCTACATCATGGGGACCGGACTGAAAAAATGCAGCCCAAGAACCTTTTCAGGGCGCTTGGTTACGGTGGCAATCTCAGTGATGGGAATAGCAGAGGTGTTACTCGCGAGAGGCGCTTCGGGGCGACAGACTTCGTCCAGCTTCCTGTAGATCTCCTGTTTCAGATCCAACTTCTCAAAGACAGCTTCAATGGCCAGGTCCGCCTGGGCCGCAGCGGTGAAGTCAGTGCCGATCTTGATGCGGCCCATGATCGTTTCCAGGTTTTCTTTCACCTTTCCCTTCTCAATGAATTTACCCACTGACCAGGAAATATTCTTCAGTGCCCGATTGAGGATCTCCTGACTGACGTCATTGATGAAGACCTGGATTCCCGCTTGAGCGCAAACCTGGGCAATTCCGCTTCCCATCAATCCAGATCCGACAACAAATACTTTTCTTAGTCAAGATCGATTGCGTTTAAATAAAAAAACGCAATCAGCGTTTTCGAAATGTCTCTAACCTATTTTTCAAGTCAATACAAGGTATTTCCATCCCAACCCCCCTTCATCCCCCAATCTAACGCCCCTTCCACTCTCCCCCTCTTAAATTAAGAGGGGGAAGGAGGAGTTATAAGGTGGGAACAGAGGGGGGTTATTGATTTTCATCCTTCGTGGGTGACGGACCCGTCATGATAAATTGTTCTGAAAAGATTCATTTATTCTTGGAAAAGAAGGTTAGGTCTCTGTTGAACGGCAGAAATGTTTCAAGGTGGGGTGAGGGAGATGCGGCGTATTCTTTTCCGATCAAGCCGTTCCTTATATTTGTCCTCGCTCATGCAGAGGGTGAATCTTTTAAAAGCCGCCGTAATATTTTGCCGGAAGCACTGTGGGGGATCATCTCCGTAAACACCACCTTGGCCAACCGTTTGTACTTGGCTAGCCCCTGGGCCGCATATTCGATGATCGCCTCAGGTGAAAGACCGGCTTTGTTCCGGAGCACCACATAGGCAATAGGAACCTCACCGTATTCCGGATGGGATTCCCCAACAACCGCCGCATCCTTAACGTCCGGGTGCCCGAGCAAGATATGCTCGATCTCGGCGGGTGCCACTTGGAATCCTTTGCATTTGATCACCTCTTTTAGGCGGTCGACAATAAAAACATATCCATCCTCATCCTTCCATGCCAGATCCCCGGTGCGAAGCCAGCCATTCACCAATACCTCGGCGGTCGCTTCCGGATTGTTGAAATATCCCCTCATGACCTGCGGTCCTCGAACCCAGAGTTCTCCAATCTCCCGGGGTCGCAATTCCATCCCCGTTTCCGGGTCAGCGATTCTATCTTCGGTTAAAGATAGTGGGAGCCCAATGGACCCCAGCTTGATCTTACCAATGGGAGTGACATGGGTGGTGGGTGAAGATTCGGTAAGACCGTATCCGATCATCACGGGGACCCCGGTAATCTGGGTAAACCTCTCCTGCACCTCGGGGGAGAGGATCGCTCCCCCTGCATTGACATAACGGAGACGGCTCCAGTCCATGGTCGGAACCTTGGGATGGTGGCAGAATTCCTGGACGATCAAGGGAACGGTGAAAAAGAGAGATGGTCGATAGGTTTCGAAGAGAGATAGGAATTCGTCCACGGGTTGGAAACGACTTGCCAGAACTTGAGTTGCCCCGGCCATAATGGATGCGCCCATCAGAACGGTCATCCCATAGATATGAAAGAAAGGGAGCTGGTTGATCATGACATCCGTTTCTAAAATTTCATGGACCTCAACAACCTGATAAAGATCGCTGAGGAGATTATGGTGAGTGAGCATGACTCCTTTGGGAAGCCCGGTGGTCCCGCTGGAAAAGGGCAGAACGGCGATCGTTTCATAAGGATTTATCCCAATAGAACGGTCCAGACGATCCGGTCCTCTAAGGAGCGACGAAAAAGGGATCGTTCCCACGGAAAGGTCTCCCTGTCCTTCCAGCACGATGAATTGTAGCCCCCGAAGCTCTGAAAAAAGTTTCTTCCATTGGGCAGCATAAAGGTTGTCCGTAGCGATCATGCCGACGGCTTCTGTCACTTTTAACTGGTGGAGAACCTCCCGCTCTCCGTAATGGGTGCTTACTGGCACAACAATCCCCCCCGCTTTCAAAATCCCATAAAAGGAGAGGATGTATTCCAGACTGTTCTTCATCCAAAGGGCTATCCTGTCTCCCGGTTTAACTCCCTGAGCGGCAAGGGAAGCAGCAAGAATCGAAGAATGTTCGTGCAGCCACCGATAGGAATACTCCTTGCCGCCTTTTTCTGGCTCGATCACAGCCACTTTTTCGGGGTATCCCTGTGCTGCTCTTCGAAGAGGGAAGGTCAAAGATTCTGAAGGGACGGTAATAGGAGGACGGATCAAATTCATCTCTCTTCTCTCACCCTTATTTTTTTTCCATCCACTTACCCAGCAAGCCGACTGGTGCCCAGACGATGACGATGGCCAACAGCAGCCCGAAAAAGAGCTTATGTCCAGTCTCGAAGAACCTCTTAAAGAGAAACTCATCCAGGCCGGTGATCACCAGCGCCCCGATGCTGGGGCCGATCAACGTTCCAATGCCCCCGAACAACGATGCGACAATCGGCATGACTGACCAGTATCCATCGAAGGCCGAATCCGGACTCAGGAAATGGACATAGTGGGTATAAAAGGCTCCTATTAAAGCGGTACAAAATGCTGAGACAATGAGCGCTGTGACCTTGGTTCGGAAAACGGGCACGCCGATCCCGGCGGCGGTTTCTTCGTCTCCGTGTACTGCGGACATGGCCAGTCCCGTATTCGAATGTCGAAAAAAATAGATGACCAGATAGATGGCGAACATCAGGGCAGCGGCGAAATAATAGTTGGTCGTCCTCGAATAGTAGAATTCTAAAGCCATGCCACCTAATCTGATCGGGGGCAAAGAGGAAATGTTGAAGATTCCTTTGGAGCCTTCTGTCAAACTGGTGAGATTTAGGGTCAGGAGCTTCATCACCTCAGCGAAACCGAGGATGGATAAGGCGAAGTAAGGCCCACGCAATCGAAAGGCAGGAATCCCAATGATCAATGCCCCGATCACTCCGATCATTGCAGCGACCACCATGGCCAGGAAGGGATTCCACCCCGCCTTCATTACCAGGAGGGCCGAGGCATAAGCGCCAATCCCGAAAAAGGCTGCGTGTCCAAACGATACCTGTCCGCATCCTCCCGCGAGCAAGTTCCAGGCCAATGAAACAGACCCGAGGATCAGGGCAGAAATGAAGATGCTCAAGTAGTAGGGGTTGAAGGCAAGAGCGAAGGGGAGGGCCAATACCAAGCCAAATGTGATGATGGCAATCGTTTTTTCAGAGGACCGAAATGAGAGATAGAATTTCATCTATATCCTTTTTCCAAATAGCCCGGAAGGACGGACGAGAAGAATGAATACAAAAAGCACGAATCCAAACAATTCTCTGTAGGAAGAGCTGACAAAAGTTACCGTCACTGCTTCTCCCACACCAAGGATGATTCCTGCTGCAACTAATCCTGGAATGGAGCCTACCCCGGCCAGGACCGTAAGGATGAAGGCCTTGACGGTGATGTGAATACCCGTTACTGGACTGACAAATGACAACATCCCGAGTAAAGGACCTCCCAAACCGGCAAGTAACCCACCGATGCTGAAGGCGAGAAGGTCAATTTTTTCGACATTGATTCCTGCCAAAGCGGCGGCATCGCGATCGATCGCCGTTATTCGAATAGCCTTTCCCATCTTGGTACGACGTAGAAAGGAGTGGAGCGTGAGGACGCCTAAAAAGGAGATCGTAACGGTTATGATTTCTCCTAAGCTGATGTAAATCCCGGCAATCTTCAGTGGGCTCTCCATCCAGTGCACACCGATACTGCGGAGGTCCGCTGTCCAAAGCTGGAGAAAGAGGTTGGAAAGAAAGATCCCGATCCCGTAGGTCAGGATGAGGGTATTGAGTTCCGTCGTCGTACGGATCCTCTGTATAAAAACACGGTAACTCAAGAAAGAGGCTCCGGCGGCAAACGCCGCCGCCAACGGAAGGGAGAGAAGGGGGTTAATACCCCACATGACCAACAGCCAATAAGCGATGTAGCCTCCCAACACCAGGAACTCCCCATGGGCCATATTGATAATCCGCATGATGCCGAACACGAAAGCGAGTCCCAGGCAGAAAAGGGCATAATTAACCCCCTCCAGCATGCCGGACAGGATGGATTGGATGATTGTCGTCGTGGAAATCAATTCTCTCTTCCTATTGACCTTGAGCCTCTTTCTCCATGAGGGTTATTTTCCGCCCCAGGGCACCGCTGGGTACTGAATCGTCCCGATAGCCCGATCTTTGGGATAGACAACGACCTGGCTCCCTTTTATTGTCTGGAACAAAACCGCTGTAAAATACTTTGGATCTCCTTTCTCGTCAAAGGCTACGCGTCCCAAAGGACCCACAGTATCCATTCCCCTAAGCGCAGTCCTTGTCTTTTCTGGGCTGTAACTTCCCGAGCTTCCCCCGCCTTTGACAATCGCCTCGAGCATGTACTTTGTTTGGAGGAAGCCGAGCATGGCGATATAAGAAGGTTCTTCCTTATATTTGTTTTTGTAGATGACAACAAACTCTGTCTCCTCTGTCTTTGCCTCTTTTGGGGCGGTTCCAATTTCCCAGATCGATGTGCCATAGACGTATTCACTCATGGGCCCCAATTCTCTGACAAATTCTGGAGTGCCGATACCCCATGCGCCTACATAAGCCTTTACCGGAAGATTGAGGATCTTTGCATCCTTGAGGGTGCCTACGTAGTCAGTAAAATATCCTTCCACCACAAGGACATCACAGCCGGCATCCTTGACCTTTAGCAACATCGGCTTGTAATTGGTCGTCCCCTTTTCAAACTTCTCAAAGACCGGAACCTCAACGCCTGCCTTCACCAATTGCTCCTTTACCATCTCGGCAATCTCAGTGGTAGCGGACAAGCTGTTATAAACGATTCCGACCTTCTTGGCTCCCATGAGTTCTTTGATGGCTCCTGACTGGGCGGGTGCATATCCCGGCATATTATTCAGTCGAAAGAAGTTCTTGAATCTTTTCGCTGTCAGCTTGGTATCGACGGCTCCCGTCGTCAAATAAGGTGTATCGTACCGCTCCGCTGCCTCGGATGCCGGTCCTACCAAGTTGGACCCATATCCGCCAACGATGGCGTTCACTTTGTCCATGCCAGCCAGCTTTTCTACAGCTGCTACTGCCTTCTGAGCATCGCTTTCATCATCATAGACACGTAAATCGACCTTGATTTTAGACTTTTTTTCAAACTCCTCTACGCCCACCCGGGTTCCTTTGATCTGTTCTATCCCATGCTTGGCCAAGCCTCCTGTTTGTGGGGCATGGGAACCTAATTTGATGACGGGTGCGGCCCAGCCCGTTCCCAACCAAAATCCAATGACCAAACCTACACACCAAACCTTGCTCATCATCCATCGTTTCATTTTTTTCTCCTTTCTTATTGGATTAGCTGACCGTTTTGGTCCCCGCTCCTAAAGCCCAAGATAGGCATGCTTGATGTGAGAGGTCTCTCGCAGAAAAGTTGCCTCTCCTTCCAATACGATCGTCCCCCTTTCCAGCACATATCCGTAATGGGATGCCGAAAGTGCCACCTGGGTGTTCTGTTCCACCAGCAAAATGGTCGTCCCAGACACGACAATTTTTTTGATCGCCTCGAACATTTCACGGACGACCAGCGGCGCAAGACCGAGGGAAGGCTCGTCCATCAACAGCAATTTTGGCAAAGTCATTAACCCGCGGCCAATCGAGACCATCTGCTGCTCTCCTCCTGAAAGCGTTCCACAGAGCTGATGCTTGCGGTCAGCAAGGTGGGGGAACAATGAAAATACCCAAGCCAGTCGTTCTTCGACCGTTTTCCTTTCGGAAACCCTGTAGGCCCCCATTTCCAAGTTTTCTCGGACAGAAAGCGGCGGCCAAAGGCGCCGGCCTTCTGGGATCATGGTCATCCCCAAACCCACGATCTGATGGACCTTCTTCCTTTGTATTTCTTTATCCAGGAAGCATATCTTACCAGATCTGGGAGGCAGAAGCCCAGTGATCGAACGGAGGAGGGTCGTTTTTCCCGCACCATTTGGGCCCAATATGCAGGTCATGTCGTCCTGACGGACTTGAAAGGAAACATTTTCAAGGACGTGGGCATCTCCGTATCCCACCGATAGGCCCTCTA
>Ga0214474_1000577_pt1 | contig 17686 bp, 24 predicted proteins | sample RVTome_2_FD_187335 | JGI IMG/M metagenome (GOLD analysis project Ga0214474, IMG submission 187335) | Soil microbial communities from uranium-contaminated site in the Upper Colorado River Basin, Wyoming, United States - RVT95D214 HiSeq ...
TGAAGAGCAGGGTGTAGAGCTACTCGCCTGTGCTACTTGCCTGGAATACTTGGAGCTAAATGACAAGCTGGCCGTGGGTAACCCGACCAACATGATGAAATCGATTCAGTCCATGCTGAGCAGCGAATTCGTCACCCTTTGACATCTAATTATTGTTGCAGTGGAGGGGCTTGACAAGAGGTGTATAATTATACGAGATACGTTAACGACGAACTTAATAGAATATTAATTTAAGTGGGGGCGATGAAGCAGCGTCTGTAGGTAGGGGCACTTGGGTGCTGTGGAGCCAGTAGTGAAACCGACCACCTTAGTGGCCGGTTTCCGTTTTTAAAGCAGTGGGGTACCAGTCTCTGAGAGAAATACCCAAGACCTGCCGTGTCGTTAGTATATAAAGCATATATAGTAAATATTTATCAAAGGGGGGTACGATGGCTATCACAAAGAAACTGGTTAAAACCTTATTTAATTGGATGATTCTTCTAATCTTCCCTCTGCTCATTATATGTGCTACGCCTGTTGATACGGTCCAGGCAGATTCCGATTGGACATTAACAGGCAATATGAATGAGGCACGAATTGATCCGATGGCTACAACACTGCTCAATGGCGATGTGCTCGTTTACGGCGGACGTGATCTGGCTGATACCTATTTAAAGACAGCTGAAATTTATCATCCAGAGACCGGTACCTGGATCGTAACCGGGATTTTGAACAACCGCCGAGTGGACGGGGCTGGTATACGCTTGCTGGATGGCCGAGTACTCGTTTGCGGTGGCGAAGCGGGGGGGGGTACGTCCGTAAATACCGCTGAAATATACGACCCGGCATCCGGTACTTGGGCCACAACGAGCAACATGGGTGTATCGCGAAAGTGGCATACGATGACTCTACTCCCAAATGGAAAGGTTCTCGTGGTTGGAGGATGCAATTATCCCGCCTTCCATCGTTCCGCAGAAATTTATGACCCGGTATCCGGTACCTGGAGTCCAACCGGAAGCATGGTGTGGGGTCGCGAGCTCCACACAGCTACTTTGCTAAACGATGGCACAGTACTGGTTGCGGGTGGAGAGAATTATTTTCCTTACGAAATTTCAGCGGAGGCGGAGATTTATAACCCGACGACAGGCACGTGGAGCGTAATTTCAAGTATGCACCACGCACGGTGCGTCCATACAGCTAATGTCCTCCCCGACGGCAAAGTATTAGTAGCAGCAGGATTATATTCCACTGGCAGTGGACCTGCGCAGGCATTAAGTTCTGTGGAGATATACGACCCAAGTACTCAATCCTGGACTCTTACTAGCAGCCTCAACCATGCACGGTCAATACATATCGCCAATTCACTACCTGACGGTAGAGTCCTAGTAGCTGGAGGTATGGTTCCGAATCAAGCAGTTCTCGATTCCGCTGAGATTTACGATCCAACCAGTGGTACCTGGAGCCTCACCGGCAGCTTAAATACTCCTCGATATGATTTCCCTTCGGCATCACTCGCTGACGGTAGTGTTCTGGTTGCAGGCGGTCGCCCAACTCTTAACAGTGGAATTATGAACACTGCAGAGATATGGGGTTTCCCTGACGCGACCCTGAGCAATCTGGCCATAAGCCAGGGTACGCTTACGCCAGCTTTCTCTCCTATCGTAACCAGCTACACCGATAGTGTCCCCAACAGCGTTACCAGCATCACCGTTACGCCGACGGTCAATGAAAGTCACGCTACGGTGGCCGTCGACGGCACGCCGGTTATTAGTGGCAATCCTTCAGGCTCAATAACTCTCAATGTTGGTTCAAATACCGTAACGATAGTAGTCACCGCCCAGGATGGCACGACCACTAAGACCTATATCATCACCGTGACCAGATTAGCGCCGCCGACAGGCTCCATCTCGGGCCATATCGACAATGGGAATAATCCTATACCCGGTGTAGTGCTAGTATGGCAACTGGGACCGAGCGGCTCATGGCTCTATAAAGGCGCCACCGGGGCAGGCGCAAACGGCAATTACATTTTCGCCGGTCTGCCCACCGGTCAGTATTCAATTCTAGGGGAAGCCACTGGCCGCGCTAGTGAGTGGTACAACAATACCTATGATCAAATTCACTACACGGGTGTGCAAGTTACCGCCCCAAATAACACACCGAACATTAATTTCAGCCTGGCTCCCGGCGGCGCCATATCAGGCCACGTGCAGGCTGTAAACGGCGGCACTCCAATCAGCGGAGCCTCAATATTAATATATGAATACGGAAGGCAAACGGGTTATACCAATTTCTGTGCTACAGGCCTATCAGACGGGCATGCCCGAAGGAGATTACGCGATTAAGGTTACAGCTGCGGGCCATGCTACCAAGTGGTACTCCGATACCTATAATCCGCTGGAGGCAACGCCTATCCACGTCAGCGTTGGCGCTACCGTCCCAGGCATCAACTTCAGCCTGTCTCCCGGCGCCTCCATATCAGGCCGTGTCCAGGACGCCAATACCGGAGCCGGAATTGAGGGAGTAGCCATATATGTAATTGATTGCAGTCTCATCAACTTACTCCCGGATAAGTTTCCTGCTTATGATAACGTCTGGACAAACCAGAACGGTAATTACATTGTCTCTGGCTTGGCGACGGGAGAATATAGAGTCTCCGCCGTCTCTGCTGCCAGCCTTGGTTACGCGGGACAGAGGTACAGCCAGTGTGTCTCGGTGGCTCCGCCGGGCAACGTATCAAATATAGATTTCAGCCTTGTATGTGGAGGCTCTTTATCGGGCTTTGTCTACGAACCTGATAGCATCACCCCGATAGAGAGGGCCCAAGTCAACATATATGAATACGACACTAACTCAGCTATGTGGATTTATAGAACCCACACATACACATATATCAACGGCCACTATCAGACCCCTGGCTTATCCCCACAAGAATATAAAGTCCAAGCGGTGGCCGATGGCTACGTCCGGCAATGGTACCAAAATGTTCGCAACGAAGCTGACGCCACACCTCTAGAAATTGTTTGCTCAGTCGACATTCCCGGTATTAACTTTGTTCTGGTACCCCCAAGCACCGATGCCACTCTGAGCAACCTTACCATGAGCCAGGGCACGCTTACGCCAGCGTTTGACCCCATTATAACAAGCTACAGCGACAGTGTTCTCTACGGCGTGACCAGCATGGCCATAACACCCACGGTTAATGAGAGCCATGCCTCTCTGACTGTCAATGGTACACCGGTCGTTAGCGGCAGCCCGTCAGTTCCCATAAGTCTAAGCGTCGGCGACAATACCATAACCACAGTAGTCACTGCTGAGGACGGCATCACTACGAATGCTTACACCGTTACTGTCACCAGGGCTGCGCCGGTACCGCCCACGGTTACTACCGGTGATGCTGCCGGCATCGGTACCAACTCAGCCGTCCTAAATATGAGCTACACCTTGGGGGATTATAGCCCGGTCGACGTCGGCTTCGCATACAAGAAGAGCTCTGATTCTACATGGACAAATACCTCATGGGAACCTAAATCGGAGTCAGGCAGCTATACTGAACCTCTTGTTGGACTCGACTCAAATACCCAGTATGACTTCAAAGCTCAACTTAAGTACGATACGACCGAGATTGATGGAGTTGCGGCCAATTTCACGACGTTAATAAATCCTGACATTACTGTGGTTCCAACGACTATAGATTTCGGCCCTGGATTGGTTGGGACGGGCAGCATACTGCAAACTGTAACGGTGATAAATGATGGGGTCGACAATTTAACCGTGGGCATTATAACCCTGGGCGGTGTTAATGCCGACCAGTTCTTAATACAAAATGACAACTGCTCTGGTCAAACCATCATTCCAGATAACTCAGGCACAATACAGGTCGTATTCAGCCCGACTTCCGAGGGTGTAAAAACTGCCGTCTTAAGCATTCCGTCAGACGACCCGGACGAGGCCATCATAAATGTCAGCTTATACGGTATAGGACAAACGCCGGCACAAGCTACTGAGGACCTAATATCAGATATAGAGGAGCTAAATCTGCCTCAGGGCACAGAGAACAGCCTTAATTCAAAGCTTGATGCAGCTATCGAAAGCCTGGATGCTGGTAACGAGAACGCAGCCATCAACCAACTTAACGCATTCATCAATTACGTCAGTGCTCAAGCGGGAAAGAAACTTACAGAAGAGCAGGCGAATGAATTGATGCAGGCGGCCCAGATGATAATCGACGGAATTTAAACAGAATCATAATCCGGAGAATGCTGAGCAGCGATATGGTTACTCTCTGATGAGGTGAGTAGAACTCACTCGGTCTTCCTAGGAAACCAGCCCGACCTCCTGGCCCACCAGAAGGCCAGACCGGTGGCTAAAATAGTGGACCCAATCAGAAGGGCGATATACCAGCCTCTGTCATCGGGCGTCATAGCGAAAGCAGTGTTACCGAAGATGGTAGCCAGGGTGTTAGGCACCAGCACGGCGGTGCCCAGTATGGTCAAATAAGTCATGATCATGGCCATGCGGTTGTTAAGCACCTGGAGTTGATTGTTATAAATCGACTGCAGTACTTCCAAGCCTGAAGCCAGTACCTCGGAAAGATGTTCAGCCAGACCTATTTGCTGCTTCACGTCCTCGGTGAGCAGCCCTATTTGCTCCAGTATGTGTGTATTATCAGAAATGATCTCAGCGTCCCCGTAGCGGACATCATGGAGCACGTCAACCGTCTCCCATAGCGCATTCAGGTAGCTTATGAGGGCATGTTTCATGCCGTAAATCTCGGGCCCCAGTATACTGCGCGGGGTCTCGGGATTCATCAGCCGCTTATTCAGCTCGTCGCCGTGTTCCTCGATCTGGCGCAGGTGCTCGAAGTTCCGGTCGTTGTTCTGGTCGATGATGCGTATAAGTAGTATTGTCAGCTTGTCCTCGGCAGAGGCTTCTATAGGTATCTTCTGTAACACCTTGCTGGAATATCGGCGGAGACGGCTAAACCTACGGTCCACGTCCACCGGGTGCATAGTCAGAATCAAGTTTTTTCTCAGGAGCAGTAACGTGGAATGGGCCTGGACGTCAGGGTGTTCGTGCAAGCGTATTTGAATCGAGGGAATCTTCAAGCCCATCTCGATATCCAGGTCTTCGTACAAAAGTCGTGAGTCCCCGGTTAGTGCCGCGATAAGCTGGTCGCTAAATCCAAGCAGAGTGCCGCCGATACAAGCTTCTTTTGCGAAATCGTTGGTGCGGAAGTCAACCCAAGCGAGAATGGCGTTGCTCAGTATGTCCAGAATGCCGGCCGGCGAATCGGCTTCGTCGGTAAAGAGGCTGCCGTCGGCGCAGATAGCCGCACAGAACCAACCTTTAGCATAGGTCTCGTTCCCGTTATGCTTTTCCGAACAGACTTTATTGCCGATAATAATTTCTTTTTCCACGTCAGGTTCCTTAGACGGGGTGATGACCGGAGTTCGTTTTCCGCTGGTAGCAGCTTTTGCCATCTTACTTCTCGCCGAATTATCGCAGGCGTGACTGCATCAGTCAAGCCCATTTCTTACGGCTCTGTCGCTACTCAGGATAACAGGGATCTATAAGTTCCGCTCATGGTGAGCTTGTCGAACCATGGCGTTACCAGAATATTAGTTATCCGGGCGGACGTTCTCCTTCGACAGGCTCAGGATGAACGATAATAAATAGGCTCAGATGAAGAGGAGCAACTACAAATTAACGCTTGGTGTATTGAGGCGCTTTGCGAGCCCGTTTGAGGCCGTACTTCTTACGTTCCTTGATTCGGGCGTCGCGGGTCAATAGACCCTCTTGCCTGAGCATAGGCCGGAATTGCTCGTTAGCGGCCACCAGGGCACGGGCAATGCCGTGTCTTATAGCCTCGGACTGACCGGTGACTCCGCCGCCGGTCACCTTTACCTGGACGTTAAACTTGCCCATCGTATCCGTGGCCTTAAAAGGTTGCTCTACATGGTTTCTGTGTTCCAGTCGAGGGAAAAACTCCTGATAAGGTTTGCCATTGATGATAATCTCCCCCTTACCCGAGAACAGCTTTACCTGAGCGATAGCGCATTTTCGCTTGCCTGTGCCACGGTCGTATGTTTGATTAGTCACGAGATTCAACTCCCCTTCGCTGTCGTTTTCGTGCCGGCCACCTGTGCCTGGTGAGGATGGCTGTCACCGGCATAAACCTTGAGCTTTTTATACATGGCTCTACCCAGGCGGCTATGCGGCAGCATGCCCTTAACGGCATGCTCGATAATTCTCGTCGGGTGAGTAGCCATCAATTCTTCATAAGTCTCAGCTTTAATACCGCCGGGATAGCCCGAATGGTGGTAGTAAGTTTTTTGCTTCGGTTTTTTCCCGGTCACCTTTACTTTGGTGGCATTGATGACGATGACGAAATCACCCGTATCCAGGTAAGGTGCATATGTGGGCTTATGTTTTCCCATGAGCAGGTTTGCCACCTGGGTGGACAGCTTGCCCAGTGTCTGACCCGAGGCATCTATAACGTGCCAGCGGCGTTCAACGTCTTTAGCTCTGGTTGCAGAGGTTTTCATATTGCCAGCTCCAAATCGCCGGGATAATTAACTTTAGTCAGGCAGAGGCCGCAAGCAGGTGCCGTCGGCCCGGCCAGTCCCAGCGCCCTGGCCTCAAGAATCTGTTGAAATTCATCAAGTCCCACTTTACCTGAACCCACTCTTACTAGCAAACCCACCGTATTTCGGACCTGATGCGGTAGAAAAGAATTAGCTATCATGTTGTAGGTTACCAGGTCACCTTTTTTTGTCACCTTGGCCTTATATACATTACGAACCGTGCTTCCCAGCTTGCCCAAATCGGTAGCAAAGCTGGCTAAGTCATGGTCGCCTTCAAGAAATTTACATGCCTTGTTCATAATTCTCGTATTCAGTTTTTTCAGTACCAGATAGGCGCGGCCCTCGAGTAGAGGCGACCGCGTCGGTCCGTTCAAAATATTGTAGCGGTATTCCCGGCTCACCGCATTACGCCTGACATCGAAATCCATGTTAGCCTTGCAAGCCTTTTTGATGGCAATATCCCCGGGCAGGTAATAATTTAGAGCTTTCACAAAAACCTGTGGGGTCAGGCTGGACCCGGTCCGGAAGCTGACCACTTGTCCTCTGGCGTGGACACCGGTATCTGTGCGGCTGGCGGCTATGACTCGGATGCTTTCTCCGGTAACTTTTTTTATAGCACTTTCTAACTCGGATTGAATAGTAGGCAACCCGGCCTGCCATTGAAAGCCGTAGTAGTTTCCGCCGTCGTACTCCACAACCAGAACAATTTTGTTAATGCTGTTAAAGAGCTTGGCCAACAGGGTTTGCTTTTATTCTACCATCTGAATTTGAGCCAGGCGTGCTCCATCACCGACCCGCCGCCCCATCTTGACTATCCTGGTATAACCACCAGCGCGCTCCGCATACCTTGGAGCCAGTTCGGTGAATATCTTATTGACGAGCTTGGTATCGGTAACAAAGGCCAGGGCTCGCCGCCTCGAAGCCAGGCTGCCTTCTTTGCCCAGCGTAATCATTTTCTCAGCCAGTCCGCGGATTTCCTTGGCCTTGGCTTCGGTGGTAGTGATTTTCTCGTACTTGACTAAATCGGCCACCAGGTTGCGGTAAAGCGCCCACCGCTGTGCTGTGGGTCGGCTTAGTTTTCGTCCAGATACTTGATGTCTCACTATTCAGTCTTCCCTTCAGAATCTTCAGCTTCTTCGTCCTTCTTGGAAGCCCCGGACTTGGATCCCTTTTTCTCTTTAGCCTCGGGCAGGAAAGGCAAATCCAGACTCTTAAGAGCGGTCTCGACTTCCTCTCTGGACTTGGCGCCGAATCCGGCCAGAGCACACAGTCCGTCGAGTCCTTTCTCGAGTATCTGGCCTAACGTGGTAACGCCGCCCCTTCTCAAGCTGTTATACGTATGCGTCGACAGGTTCAACTGGTCTAAAGGCATCAAGTACTGCTCCGGCGGTATCAGCCTCTGCCATACGATTTCCGCGCCTTCCTGAGTTATGACTTTGGCCAGCTCACGGAAGCAGCCGAACTGTTCTATCAGTATAGCCGCGCTCTGGCTAACCGCTTCTATCGGAGAAATGGTTTTATCCGTCCAGACTTCCAGTATCAGTTTTTCCTGGTTGCTGCTTTCCCTGAGGCTGCTGGTCTCCACCGAGTAGTTGACCTTGCGAACCGGGGTAAAAATAGCATCTATAGGTATAGCGCCGATAGGAAGACTATCGCTGGAACTGGCCGGTACGTAGCCTCGGCCTATCTCGACATTAAGCTCAACTTCCAGCTTGCCCTTAGCCGAGTCCAGGGTGGCCAGGTACAGGTCCGGATTAACGATCTCGAAATCAGCCGTTGGTTGAATGTCGCCGGCCTTAATTTCTCCTTCACCCTTAGCCTCAAGTCTTAACTTGCCGGAACGCTGTGCCAGATGGCGAAGACGTACCGCTTTCAAGTTAAGTAAGAAATCCAGAGTGTCTTCTTTAACGTGTGGTATAGTCGAGAACTCGTGCTGTATGCCTTCAATCATAACCCAGGTTACGGCAGCACCGGGCAGTGCACTGAGCAGTACCCGTCGCAACGCGTTACCTAAGGTAACACCAAAGCCCTTCTCCACGGGCTCGGCCACAAAACGTCCATACGTTTCGGTGCCTTCAACACATTCCACCTTTGGTAGTGCTAAGCCTGCCAAGAGTCCTCCTTAACGAGAGTAGTATTCAACAATCGCCTTTTCATCGAACTTGGCTTCTATATCCTGAGGTGTAGGTAGGCTGGCAATTTGACCGGCCAATGTTTGTTTGTCCAACGAAAGCCAGCCGGGTACAGTCCTGCCCTCAATTTCCTGGACCAGTATTTTGTAGTACTCGCTTCTAGTGCTGCCTTCGCGCCAGGAAATGGTATCGCCGGGTTTCACCAGGCACGAAGGTATATTCGTTTTACGGCCGTTTAAAAGAAAGTGGCCGTGCCGTACCAGTTGTCGGGCTTGAGCCCGCGAGTTAGCAAATCCCATTCTGAAAACAATATTATCGAGTCGTCTCTCGAGTAAAATAAGAAGGTTCTCTCCGGTAATTCCCGGCATTCTCTCCGCCTCGGCAAAGAATTTGCGAAATTGCCGTTCCAGCAGTCCGTAGGTGTAGCGGGCCTTCTGTTTTTCGGTCAGTTGGATCCCGCGGTCGGACTTCTTGGCTCGGCGCTTGCCGGAGCCGGTATACCCGGGAGGTACGTCCCGTCGCTCGAAGGCACACTTGGAGGTAAAACATCTGTCCCCCTTGAGCATCAACTTATCGCCGGCTCGGCGACAGATGCGACATTTAGCGTCAATATAACGTGCCATATCTAGACTCGCCTTCTCTTCCGAGGACGACAGCCATTGTGCGGAATCGGAGTTACGTCCTTAATTCCGGTAACTAGTATACCCGAAGCCTGAATCGCTCTGATAGCGGCTTCACGACCACTACCCGGACCACGAACAAATACCTCAACCTGGCGCAATCCTATCTCTTTGGCTTTCTGGGCGGCACCCTGCGCAGCTAGCTGAGCCGCGTACGGTGTGCCCTTTCTGGAACCTTTAAAACCGGCGGTACCGGAGCTGCCCCAGGCGATAACCCCACCCTTCTGGTCAGTTAGAGTGATAATCGTATTGTTAAAGGAAGACTGTATAAAAGCCTTGCCTTCAGCTACTTGTTTGCGTTCCCGCCTTCTTACACCTGTCTTCTTTTTCTTGGGCATATACTAATCACTCCTTATTTCTTGGTGGCGCCACGTTTTTGTCCGCGGCCGGCGACTGTCTTGCGCAGCCCGCGTTTGGTCCGTGCGTTGGTCCGCGTCCGCTGTCCTCGTACCGGCAATCCTCGGCGGTGCCTGACGCCGCGGTAACTGCCGATTTCAATAAGTCGCTTGATATTAAAATTGACTTCTTTACGAAGCGTGCCTTCAACCTTGTATCCTTTGTCAATGACCTCGCGTATGCGGTTAACCTCCTGCTCAGTGAGGTCCTTAACCCTGGTGTCGGGATTTACATTGCTGGTCGCCAATACGGCTTTACTTATATGAGGGCCTATGCCGTAAATATACTGCAAGGAGACCTCTACTCTCTTTTCTTTCGGAATGTCAACACCGGCTATACGTGCCATCTTATAACTCCTGAACTATCCCTGGCGCTGCTTATGCTTGGGGTTCTGACAAATAACCCGAACCACGCCGCGGCGCCTGACAATCTTGCATTTATCACATCGACGTTTAACAGAAGATCTAACTTTCATCTTATCACCTTAAAGCAAAAAACCCTATAATAATAGACTTTGTTGCCCCTTATGTCAAAGGCAGCTATTTGAATCGATAGGTAATTCTCCCACGACTCAAATCGTACGGTGATAGCTCCACCAGTACTTTATCGGCCGGTAATATCCTTATGTAATGTTTTCTCATTCTACCCGAAATGTGGGCCAGTACTTCATGCCCGTTTGCCAGCTCCACTCGAAACGTAGCATTGGGTAATGATTCAATTACTATGCCCTCAACCTCTATTGCTTCTTTCTTCGGCATACTATACTTCTATATATTATATTAAAGTCAGTATCTCCGCTTCATCATCGCCGATGGCGATAGTATGTTCAAAATGGGCAGACAGGCTGCCATCGGCCGTCACTACGGTCCATTTATTGTCAGCGACGCGGGTTCGCCAGTCTCCAACGGTCACCATCGGTTCAATTGCCATGGTCATGCCTTTGCGTAGAATCGGCCCTTCGCCGGCAATACCGAAGTTCGGCACCAAAGGGTCTTCATGCAAGTCTCTACCAATCCCGTGCCCGGAATACTCCCTGATGACTGAAAAACCGCGAGTCTCGACGTAGTCCTGTATAGCGGCTGAAACATCTCCCAGCCGGGCTCCGTTGCGTGCCTCTTTTATACCGACCATAAGAGCTTCTTGCGTAAGCTCCTTTAACTCGTGAGCTTTTGGACTAATCTTACCAACTCCAACAGTTAGAGCTCCATCGCCATGGAAGCCGTTGACAATGGCGCCGAAGTCGAGCGATACTATATCGCCGTCATTCAACTCCCTGTCGCCGGGAATACCGTGTACTATTTCGTCATTGACCGAAACACATACCGATGCCGGGAAGCCTCTATAACCCTTAAAAGAAGCTTTTGCCCCGTACTTCTTCAGTTCGCTAACCGCAACTGAATCAAGGTGTCTCGTTTTTATGCCTGGTTTAACTTCTTCCGCCAATTTCTGTAAAGTCCTTGCTACGATTTTCCCAGCCTGCCGCATAATAGCCAGTTCCTGCGGCGACTTTATCACGGTCATTTAGATGTCACCGACCTCGTCCCAGACCTCTTAATATCATCTCAGATACTTTCTTAATATCCTGGTTACCGTCTACTGATACCAGTTTACCCATCGCCTTGTAGTAGTCGAGCAGCGGTGTGGTCTGAGCGAAATAGACCTTAAGCCGCTCTTTAATAGTGGCTTCGGTGTCGTCAGCGCGCTGATACAGCTCACCGCCGCACTTATCACACACGCCCTTAACCTTAGGCGGTGAATTAACTTCGTGATAAGGGGCCTGGCACTTTCTGCAAATCCACCGTCCGGTAAGGCGCTTCAGTAGTGCCTTTTCCGGTACCTCTATATAAACTGCTTTGTCTATAGCACCGGCCCGTTTAGCCATCATCTTGTCCAGTGCCTTGGCCTGATCGATCGTCCTGGGGAAGCCATCAAAAACGGCCCCGCCTTTGCAGTCAGGCCCGTTCAGTCGCTCCGAGATCAGCTGTATTGTCACTTCATCCGGAACCAGCGTGCCTTTGTCCATATAGGACTTTGCCAGCTTGCCCAGTTCGGTCCCCTTTTCTAACGCCTGGCGGAACAGGTCGCCGGAAGCTATATGGGCTACTCCCAGTTTATCTGCAATTACGGCAGCCTGAGTTCCTTTTCCAGCTCCTGGAGCGCCTAGAAAAACTAAGAACATTAATCCTCCTACTTTAAGAAGCCTTCATAACGGCGCATGGTCAGCTGCGCCTCAACCTGTTTCATGGTATCCAGCGCCACACCCACCACGATAAGTATACCTGTGCTCGATAACGTAAGCACCGCTACATTAGTAACCAGGCGAACCAGGAACGGCATTATCGCTACCAGTGCTAAGAACAGTGCACCACCCCAGGTAATCCTGTTAATTACCTTGTTGAGATAATCCGTGGTGGGCTTGCCGGGGCGTACCCCAGGAATGAAGCCACCCTGGCGCTGTAAAGTCCGCGCCAGGTCCATTTGCTCGAATATTACCATAGTATAAAAGAACGTAAAGGCCATCACCATCAAGAAATAAAGAACCCAGTAGAACATACCTATTGGCAGTGCCGCATCGGGATTGAACCATTGCTGAATAGTACTGGCAAAGTTAGGAGGCTGTCCCGCAGGGGCGACAAAATAACTGGCTATAGTCCCAGGGAAAATCATGAGGGAGAGCGCAAAGATCAGAGGAATCATTCCCGCAGTGTTTACTCGTAGCGGGATATGGGTGGCACCCGATTGTCGATACATCCGGGCACCGCGGAAAGCAGTCCGGGCATACTGTACCGGAATACGTCTATGTCCTTCGGTAAATATGACGATGAAAGCTACTGTGAGCAGGCCGACGATGCCGAATACGATCAAACCCGGTATATTGCTGGCGGCTAGTTCAGCCTGACCTACCAATTGAGGCAACCCGGCTACGATGCCTCCGAATATTATTATGGACACGCCGTTGCCGATGCCGCGCTCGGTTATTAGTTCGCCGAGCCATACCAGAAAAATGGTGCCTGCAGTCATCGATAGTATTATTGCCACGGTAGGCAAGGCCGCAGCCTCGGCGACCGCACCCTGACTTCGCATTAAAGCCAGCTGGGCATAGCCTTGAAGGGCGGCGAGGGGTATGGTCAACCAGTGTGTAAACTGGTTAATCCTGTTCCTGCCCGATTCTCCTTCCTGTGACAGGTTACGAAGGGTCGGAACCACCGGAACCAGCAACTGCATAACGATTGAAGCGGTGATATAAGGATAGACACCCATAGCCGCTACGCTGAAGTTCCTCATGGCTCCGCCGCTGAATAGGTCAAGCATGCCCAGTAGCTGATTTTCTTCGAATAGTTGCTTCAGGGCAGCCACGTCCACACCGGGCAGGGGAACATGAGCTATAAACCTGAAGACAACGAGCATGCCTATGGTAAACAGCAGGCGCCTTCGCAGGTCGGGAAGGGAAAAAGCGTCGATCAACGCTTGAATGAGGCGGGGCCTTGAACTCACTTGCTGCATTTAAATCGCCTCCGCTTTACCGCCGGCATCCACGATTTTCTTCTCAGCAGCAGTCGAGAATTTATTGGCTTTTACCACCAGGGGACGGTCAATATCGCCCCCACCAAGAATTTTTATCGGATACTTAAAAGACTTTATCAGTCCGCTATCGAATAACTCCTTGGCGGTAATTTCAGCTTTGGCTGAAAATGCCTTAAGTTCCCCTACATTAACGATGCTATACTCAGTCTTAAAAAGATTAGTGAAGCCGCGTTTCCGGGGCAGACGCTTGATCAGCGGCAGCTGTCCGCCCTCGAAGCTAAGGCGAACTCCTCCTCCGGCGCGTGACTTCTGTCCTTTGCAACCTTTCCCCGAAAAGGAACCGTGACCGCTGCCGTCGCCGCGGCCGACACGTTTCCTCTTATGGGTTGCACCTGATGTGGGCTTCAAGTTATGCTGTTGCATTATTTACAATTTCCACTTCAACTAAGTGACTTACCTTGGTTATCATACCTCTTACGGAGGGTGAATCTTCTTTCTCAACTGTTCCATTGAGGCGATGAAAGCCAAGGGCTCTTATAGTCCGTTTCTGATCGCCAGAAAAGCCGATGTCGCTCTTTATCCACTTAATGCGCAACTTAGCCATCCGATTGGGCCTCCTTGACCTCAAGTTCGGCTTTGCGTCTGGCTACGGCCGTTTCCGGGAATTCCATGCACGCCAGCCCCAAGATAGTAGCCCTGACAACATTAACTGGATTGGAGCTTCCCAGCGACTTGGTCAGAATATCCTTTATACCGGTTGCCTCGAGCACAGCGCGAACGCTACCGCCGGCGATAACTCCGGTTCCCGGAGATGCCGGCTTAAGCAGTACCTTAGCTGCGCCCGACTTAGCTACGATTTCATGAGGAATAGTGCTTCCGGATAGTGTTATCTTGTATAGCCCCTTTCGGGCTACGACGCCGGCTTTGCGTATTGCCTCGGGTACTTCTTTGGCCTTTCCCAGACCGACTCCGACGTGTCCCTTGCCATCGCCGACAACCACCAGAGCCCTGAAGCGAAGACGCTTGCCGCCCTTAACAACCTTGGTTATACGGTTAAGCGAGACCAGCTTTTCAGTGAGCTCGAGGTCGCTGGCGTCGACCCGTGTTCTTTCCTGAACTAACTTATTAACTGCCTTCATATGAAAACCTCAAAAATCCAGGCCGTTTTTTCTGGCTGCTTCAGCCAGGGCCTTAACTCGCCCATGATACTTATATCCACCTCTGTCAAAAGCTATCTGTTTGATGCCCTTCTCGCCGGCACGCTTGGCTATTAAAGCACCAACCTGTTCGGCGATCTCGGTCTTTTTCTTTCCGGCAATTTTCGACTTAATATCGGCGTCCAAACTGCTGGCCGCAACCAGTGTATGACCGCTGGAATCGTCTATAATCTGAGCCTGAATATTTTTCAAGCTGCGAAAGACGCAAAGTCGAGGCCTTGAGGTCGTGCCAATTAGTCTGGCCCTGACCCGCAGGTGCCGCCGAGTTCTAGCTAATCTGGTGTCAATCTTTACAGCCAACGCTTGCTATCCTTTCAATGCTGCTTTGCCCGCTTTGCCGGGTTTAAGCCGGAGTTTCTCGCCGGCGTACTTTACGCCTTTACCTTTATACGAGTCCACAGGCCGTATAGCTCTGATTTGAGCCGCCGTCTCGCCGACGGCCTCTTTATCTGTGCCGATAATTCGAAGGCGATTAGTACCGTCAACCGCAATTTCTACGCCTTCCGGAGGCGCAAACTCCACCGGATGGCTGAAACCGATTTGCAGCGAAACTTTATTGCCGGCCTTCTGCGCCCGGTAACCAACGCCGCTCAACTCCAGGATTTTTTCGAATCCTTTAGTTACACCTTCGACCATATTAGCCAGAAGGCTGCGGGTTAAACCGTGTAAAGCCCGGTGATTTCTATTATCGGAGGGCCTGCTAACAATCAAATTTCCATCCTTTAACGCAATAGAAATATCCGGATGAAATACGCGCACCAGCTTGCCCTTGGCGCCCTCAACGGTCACTTCACTTCCCTTAATGCTAACCTTGACGCCTTGCGGCACAGCTATGGGCATCAGACCTATTCGAGACACTAAATATTCTCCCTAATAATATTTACCAGATGTAGCACAGCAATTCACCGCCGATATTTTTATGCCAGGCTTCCTGGCCGATCATCACGCCTTTAGAAGTCGACAAAACCGTAATGCCAAGTCCGCCGTAGACGCGTGGAATTTCATGGCCGCCGACGTATAGTCTAAGCCCGGGTTTGCTGGCTCTTTCCAGTCCGGCGATGGCCGGTCTTCCATTGATATATTTCAATGATATCTTGATTATCCGCTCGGGTTTGCCCTTCAGAACCGTATAATCGGCAATAAAACCTTCGTCTTTCAGTATTTTAGCGATAGACAGCTTAATCCTCGAAGCCGGGACTTGGACGCTGTCATGGTGCGCCATAATAGCGTTTCGGATTCGAGTCAACATATCAGCTATCGGGTCGTTAACCATTAATTCGTGCCTCCAGCAGATTCAATCACCAGCTAGATTTTCTAACCCCCGGTATTTCACCTTTTAAGGCTAACTGCCGAAAACAAATACGGCACAAGCCGAATTTACGTATGTAAGCACGCGGTCTACCGCATAGTTTGCACCGGCTTCGATGCTGTACCTTATGTTTCGGTGTTCGCTGTGATTTTAAAATCTTAGATAACTTTGCCATCTTTCGAGAACCTAACTCTTTCTAAAAGGCATACCCAAAGTCTCGAGCAAGCCCATGCCTTCCTCTTTGCTGTTCGCTGTGGTAACAATAACTATCTCCAGTCCCCTTACCTTATCCACTTTATCGTAATCGATCTCAGGAAAAACTATCTGTTCCTTCATTCCGAGTGTGTAATTGCCTTTACCGTCGAACGACTCCCTAGGCACTCCCTGGAAGTCCCTGATCCTGGCAAGAACGACGCTTACTAGTTTATCGAAGAAGTCGTACATCCTTCCCCCGCGAAGGATGACCGACATGCCGACTGGCATGCCTTCCCTGAGTTTAAAAGCCGCGATGGATTTCTTCGACCGTGTAATCACGGGATGCTGTCCGGCAATTGCCGATAAGTCCTTTTCTGCGCTCTCCATAGCCTTGGGATTTTGGAGAGCTTCACCCAGGCCGATATTCAGTACGATTTTACTGAGCCTCGGGACCTGCATCACGTTCTTGTACCCGAACTTACGCATCAGTTCCGGCACTACTTCTTTGTTATATCTTTCTTTTAAGCGTGATACTGCCAAAACGCACCTTTCACCTAGTCGATTACTTCGTCGCAGACGCGACAAATTCTTGCTTTTCTTCCGTCGCTGAGAAAGCGATGACCTACTCTTGCCGGCTTATTACATTTATTACAAATCAACATTACATTGGATACATCCATGGGTGCTTCCAGTTCTATAATACCGGCCTGCCTGGCCTGGCCTTTAGCCCGAGAATGGCGCTTAATCATATTAACGCCTTCTACTATAACCTTATTTTCTGTAGGTAAAGATTTTCGTACTTTACCCTTCTTTCCCCGGTCCTTACCGGCTATCACCAGAACATTATCATTTTTCTTAATCTTCATTTCACAGAACCTCAGGGGCCAGGGAGATTATCTTCATAAAATTCTTGTCGCGGAGCTCTCTGGCTACCGGACCGAAAATGCGCGTACCCCTGGGATTGTTTTTATCGTCCAGTATAACGGCAGCATTATCGTCAAATCTGATATAGGAACCATCAGGGCGATGGTGTTGCTGAGCTACACGCACCACTACGGCTCTAACGACCTCACTCTTTTTGACTACACCGCCTGGTATAGCTCGCTTCACGGTACCCACAATAATATCGCCGACAGTAGCATAGCGCCGCCGCGTACCGCCGGGCACATTGATACACATTATCTGCCGGGCTCCGGTATTATCCGCTACTTTGAGTCTGGTATAAGGCTGAATCACTTTCTCTATTCCTTATCGAACTAAATGGTTTCCGTCGGCTCTTTCTCAACCACCTCTCTCCTGCCGATTATTTCGATCACACGCCAATTTTTTTCCTTGGATAACGGTCGTGTCTCCACTATCTTAACCACATCACCGACTTTGCATTTATTAGTCTCGTCGTGGACCTTGAACTTGGAGGTGTGCCGGATTACCTTCTTATAAAGCTTATGGCGCCTCAAGCTTTGCACCACTACGACGACGGTTTTATCCATCTTGTCGCTAACTACGGTACCTGTCCTGGTTTTTCTATTCTCTTTCATAAGCTATCTTATGCCTAGCTCCCTCTCTTTAATGATGGTTTCCATCCTGGCAATTCTCTTCCTGACCCTGGGCAGTTCGCGGTGATTGGCCAGCTGCCGGGTTGACAACCGTATCTGCAAATTAAAAA
>Ga0214474_1000580_pt1 | contig 17634 bp, 17 predicted proteins | sample RVTome_2_FD_187335 | JGI IMG/M metagenome (GOLD analysis project Ga0214474, IMG submission 187335) | Soil microbial communities from uranium-contaminated site in the Upper Colorado River Basin, Wyoming, United States - RVT95D214 HiSeq ...
GGAGTATACCCCGGCAAAAGATGTCAAGCGGATGTATGAAGCGTTCAGCCAGGTCTATAAGTCGGGCAGGCCGCTCAAGGGCATTCCGATACAGGCTGTCAAGCAAGACGGCACAATAATATCCAGCGAAGACACGGTTCTACCCCTGAGAAACAAGGCGGGTGATGTCATAGGCTTTCGTGGTCTGAGTCACGATGTTACCGAACGGCTACGGATGATGGAAGCTCTACGGCTGTCGGAAGAGAGATACAGAACTATGCTGGATGAGATGGAAGAAGCCTATTATGAGGTTGACCTGGATGGCAACTTCACCTTCTTCAGCGACGCGCTGTGCCGCCAACTGGGTTACTCAAGAGAAGAGATAATAGGGATGCACTATAAGCTTTATATACCTGCGGAGAACGCCAAGAAAGTATTCGACGTCTATAATACCGTTTTCCGAACCGGCGAACCACGAAAATCGTTCGCTTCCTCGCAGATTACCAAAAGTGGAAAACTGGTGCATACAGAGGATTCAATTTTCCCCATGCGCGATGAAGAAGGGAAAATTATTGGATTCAGAGGTATCAGCCGTGATGTCACCGAGCGCAGACAGCGTGAAGAAGAAAGAAAGCAACTGGAGCAAAAAGCCCAGTTCGCCAGCCGCCTGGCCTCAGTGGGCGAGCTAGCTTCTGGAGTAGCCCATGAAATAAATAATCCGTTAACGGCCGTCATCGGCTATGCGCACCTGCTTCTTGATAGAAAAGATATACCTGCGGATATAAAGCGTGACGTGGAGGTCATCAACGAGGGGGCCCAACGCGTAGCCGGCATAATTAAAAAATTACTCGTCTTCGCTCGGCAGACCAAACCGGAGAGAACCTACGTCGATATTAACGAGATTATTAGTACTACTCTGGAGTTGCGAGCTTATTCTCTGCAGAGCAGTAATATCAAGGTTATACTTCAGCTCGACCCGGATTTACCGATGACGGTGGCTGACCCGGGGCAGATGCAGCAGGTTTTTCTTAACTTGATTATGAATGCTGAAGCCGAGGTCAAGATGGTCCAGGGCGGCGGCAAGCTATCGATCAAGACGGAACAGGCAGGTGATAACATAAGGATTTCTTTCAAGGACAACGGATTGGGAATAGCCAAGGAAAACCTGGAAAGAATATTCAATCCTTTCTTCACCACCCGTAAGGTTGGCCAGGGGACAGGCCTCGGCTTAAGTGTCTGCCATGGTATAGTGACAGAACATAAAGGCAAGATATGGGCCGAAAGCCATGTGGGGAAGGGGGCTGCTTTCATCGTGGAACTGCCTGTAGTGGGCGAGACGAAGCAATTTGAGATGCCCGAACCTGTGGTTCGGGAGACCAGAAGAGCAGCCAGGGCTAAAATATTGGTGGTGGACGATGAGTTTATGGTGAGGCAGTTTATAAGCCAGATATTGGCTGATGAAGGGCATGAAGTGCAAGTTGCAGACAGCGCCGAGGTTGCGTTGGAAGAGGTGACCAAAAAGGAATATCAAGCCATCATGCTTGATATCAAAATGCCGGGTATGAGCGGTATCGATTTATACCGGCATTTTCAGAAGCTATCGCCAGCAATAGCTGATAAGGTGGTGTTTATTACCGGCGATATAATGGGTGCAAACACCATGACATTTCTTTCCAAAACCAAAGCTCCGTATATAATCAAGCCGTTTGATGCCAAACAGCTGAAGACGGAGATAAATCGGGTCCTGGCAAGCGGGTAACTTTTGATATTAAACGGGTTGGGATTCCGTTTTGAGTCTGTCCAGCCAGGCGGTCGATTTCACCTGTTTCTCCAATAAGTACCTGATATATTCCCGCATTACCTGTTCCAGCTCCGCTGCCAGCTCGCGGTTTATTTTTACCCGCATGGCGGCGGTGAAATCACAATTCTGCCACAAGCGTAATACTTTTAAAGCATTCAGCGATAGAGGCCGGGCCATTGGTTCGTTGAAACCGCACTGATGACACAGTACGCCCCCCATTTTGGGACTGAAGAAGTTAGTATCCGGTTTCAAGGGCGAGTTGCAGTCGGTGCAGTGACGAAGCTGGGGGCGGTAGCCGAGATGTTCCAGGAGATTCAGCTCGAAGTATCGCAGGACAGGCTCGCAGTCTGTTGACTTCGATAGTTGTTTCAGCGTTTCCAGCAGCAGGTCGAAGAGATGACGGTCCTCGATATGCTCACCGGTGAAGGAGTCGATAAGTTCCGCCATGTACAGGCCGCGTGAAATGCGCTCCAAATCATCCTTTATAGGTAAAAAGTTGTCGATGGTCTGTGCCTGAGTGATAATGTCCAGGTTGCGACCTCGGGCAAGCATCAGACGGCTGTGGGTCAGAAGCTCCACGTGACCGCCCAGCTTGCTTTTGGGACGTCGCGTTCCTTTGGCTACGGCTTTCAGCTTGCCGAGTTCGGGTGTATAAATAGTAAGGATTCTATCGGCTTCGCCCAGCTTGATTCGCTTGATGATGATGGCTTCTGTTTGGTAGGTCCGGGAGGCTGTCATGGTCTGCGACTGTTCACATTTCCTGGCGGCCTTCTAAGGCGCGGCTGAGTGTGACATCATCGGCATATTCCAGGTCGGCACCGTATGGTAAACCGCGGGCGAGGCGCGTGATCCTTATCCCTAGCGGAGATACGAGACGCTGAAGATACATGGCGGTGGCTTCGCCCTCCAGATTTGGATTAGTCGCCAGGATCACCTCAGTCACCACGCTGTCATTAAGGCGTGATAGCAGTTCCTTTATCTTAAGCTCGTCGGGACCTATGCCGTCTGACGGCGATATGACGCCGTGGAGTACGTGGTAAAGTCCCCTATATTTCTTGGTCCGTTCCAGAGGTAATATATCTATCGGTTCTTCCACGACGCATATTTTGGAATGGTCGCGTTCCTCGTCCCGGCACACAGCACAGGGGTCGGTGTCCGTGATATTAAGACAAACGGTACACAGGGCCAGTTTTTCTTTCAAATTCTTTATGGCGTCTGCCAGGGCGGCGACTTCACCGGCAGGTGACCGGAGCAGGTAGTAAGTTAAACGCTGGGCGCTTTTCGGCCCTATACCCGGCAGCTTACCGAATTCTTCGATTAGCCTGGCTATAGGCTCAGCGGTAGAGGTGGAATCCTGGCTCAACTATACTTCCTAAAACATTCCCGGAATTTTGAGACCCGCGGTCAGGCCGCTCAGATGGTTGGCCGCCATTTCCTGCGATTTTTGAATAGCCTCATTGACGGCGGCTACCACCAGGTCCTGAAGCATCTCGACGTCTTCAGCATTAATGACTTCCGTCGCTATGGTCACGGATTGGATTCTCTGCTGGCCGTTAATCACTATCTTGATGGCTCCGCCCCCGGAGCTTACTTCGGTGGTCATCTCGCCCAGTTCTTGCTGGGCTTTAGCCAGCTTGGCCTGTAAGTCCTGCGCCTGGCGAAGTACAAACTTGTTCATTCGTCCTCCATTCTAGGCTTTCTGCCGATGATGGTTGCGCCATAGTTTTCCTTGGCCGCTTTTACGAGGGGGCTCTCGGTTTCCGTTTTAACTTTGGGCCTGGGCGCCGTTAGAGTACAACGCACCTGGTAGGAACGTCCGAAGACTTCCCGAAGCTTCTTCTCCACCAGATGCCTGTACTTGGGGTCTTCTATATAGTCCTTGTGAAATTTATGGTAAAAACCCAGTGTAAGCGTGTTGTTTTCGAGAGATAAAGGTTCGCAAGAGCTGCGCAGAAATGCGTCAAGGTTACCTTTGGAGCCTTCACCACGCATGGCATTTACGAAATCTTTCCAGCGGTTGCGTATATCTTCCATCTCGGTAGATGTTGGTGTCTCAGGGATCTTAACGGCTTCAGCCGGATCCGTCGCAGTTTCGGTAGTTTTATCCGCAGCCGGCGCTTTCGCCTCAGATTTCGTTTCAGTTCCAGGTTCTTTTTTGACTTCCGCCTTGGCGTCTGCCTTTGCATCTATCCTGGCTTCGGCTTTAGACCCTATATTAGCTTCAGGTTTCTCCTCGCCCTTGGCTTCCGGGGCAGGCCTGGTTGCTTTGGCCGGTTGGCTGGCAGGTACAGCCGTCACTTCTGGCTCCGATTGTTTGGTTTTGCGCGGCTCTTTAGCTTCCGCTGTAGCCAGGACACAATCGACCATTGCCAGCTCCAGGGGAAGCGAGGAGTAATTATCAAGGCGAAGGTCTATCTCACCGAAGCGCTTAACGGCGATTAAGAGATAATCAAGGCCGGCGCCCTTTGCCAGCTCTTTTATCTCGATTAAGTCGTCGGTGGTGACATCGATAACCTCTTCTGAGCCGGACTTGACCAGTAGCAACCCTCTTAAATAGTCCACCAGTTCCCGATTGAACTGTCGGAGGTCAAGCCCGTCACCAGCGACGCTGTTGATAGTCTTCAGCCCGGCCGTGATGTCCTTGTTAACTATGTGTTTGGCCAGTTCTCTGATGCGCAAATCTCCGCTGATGCCCAGCATTTCCTGTACCTGGTGCAGCTCGACCTCGTGGCCGTAGTATGTAACCAATTGCTCCAATAAATTTTCGCCATCACGGAGGCTGCCGGTGGTAACCTTGGCAATAAGCCTCAAGGCTTCGGGCGCAATCTTGATATCCTCTTTTTCACATATGAGGTTCAGCTTGGATATGACAGACGATTGGGACAGCCGATGAAAATCGAACCTCTGGCAGCGCGACATTATGGTGGACAGTACTTTGTGCGGTTCGGTGGTCGCCAGTATGAATATCGCGTGAGGAGGTGGCTCTTCCAGTGTTTTAAGGAAGGCGTTGGAAGCCTCTTTGGTTATCATGTGGACCTCGTCTATGATGTAGACCTTGTATCGAGCAACGTTGGGGGTGTAGTTGACCTTTTCTCTGAGATCGCGGATTTCATCGATGCCCCGGTTGCTAGCCGCGTCTATTTCTATGATATCGGGAGCGCTGGCTTCGTTTATGGCTTTACATAAATCACAGTTATTGCACGGCTCACCCTTCTCCGGATTAAGGCAATTTACGGCCTTAGCCAGGATACGGCCGGTGCTGGTCTTGCCGGTGCCTCTTGGCCCGCAGAAAAGGTAGGCATGAGCTACCCGTCCGCCGGCTACAGCGTGGCGGAGTGTCTGGGTTACGTGCTCTTGTCCCACTACTTCGGATAGATTTTTGGGGCGCCATTTACGATAAAAGACCTGGGCGGACATGCCGTAATTATACTCTATATTGTGCTGCAGGCTAAAGTTCGTTTGCAGCTGTGAAGAACAAATACAAAGTCAGTTTCGGGATGAATAATAAAAAAAATCTTAAAAAATTCATACTTGAATTGAAGCATCCGTAGTGGTTGTGCATAGATTACAATGCTATGTTATAATTGTGCGTTACGGATATAGAAGGAGATTAAATTTGGACAAAGAGAAGAAAGGCGCTATTGTCGCGGAGTACAAGGTTCGCGATGGTGATACCGGCTCCACGCAGGTACAAGTAGCGCTGCTCACTGAGAGAATCAACCAGCTCTCTGAGCATTTAAAGGCACATCCTCACGACAATCACACTCGCCGGGGACTTCTGAAGCTCATAGGACAACGAAGGCGCCTGCTGGCCTATGCTTCGAAGACGGACATCAAGAGCTATCGCAGCTTAATTTCCAAGCTAGGTCTCAGGAAATAAACGGGTAGCGTTGGGGGTAGGTTATGTCTGAATCTGTCCAGGGAGAAATTGGGGGCAGGTGCCTAACTATAGATACAGGTAAGCTGGCGGTACAAGCCGAAAGTGCCGTTACTGTTCGCTATGGCGATACCGTTGTCTTAGTCACCGTTTGTATCAGCGAAGAGCCCCGTGGAGATGGTGATTTCGTCCACTTAACGGTGGATTACGAAGAGCGCCATTACGCGGTGGGCAAAATTCCAGGTAGCTTCATTAGACGGGAGGGGCGGCCAAGTGAAGAGGCTACACTTGCCGGGCGCTTGACCGACCGCAGTCTTCGTCCGCTGTTCGATAAAAACCTCCGTAACGATGTTCAAATTGTAGTCACAGTCCTATCCACCGACCAGGAAAATGACCCCGATATTCTGGCGGTTAATGGAGCTTCCGCTGCCATGAATATGTCCTCCATTCCTTTCTACGGTCCGGTTAGCGCGGTGCGCGTTGGCTATCTGGACGGTAAGCTGGTACTTAATCCAACACTGCCTCAATTAGCCGACAGCCAGCTCGATCTGGTTATCGTCAGCACCAAAGAAGCCGTGGTCATGGTAGAAGCCGGAGCCAAGGAAGTCGCTCAGGAGATAGTCCTGGATGCAATAAACTTCGGACACCAATCAAATCAGGATATTATTAGTCTACAGGAGAAACTACGCGAAGCTTACGGCAAGCCCAAGATGGAAGTGAAGGCTGTAGAGACCCCTGCCGAATTGCCCGCCTCGATCGCCGCAGAATTTGAAGGCATTTTGGGCCAGTCAGTTGGCATATCAGAACGAGCCAAACGTGAGAAAGCGATTTCTCAAATTAAGCATGAAGCCGTCGAAAAGTTTAAAGAGACATTTCCTGAATCCGACATAACCGGTGTTCTTGAAAACCAGATTAAGAAGGCGACCAGAGAACTAATTTTGGAAAATCGGCGACATATAGACGGACGCCAACCTAACGAGATACGCGCTCTTAGCGGCGAAGTAGGTTTCCTGCCGCGGACGCATGGCTCGGGCATATTCAACCGGGGTCTAACCCAGGTATTGACCATTACCACACTTGGTTCCCTTCGACAGGAACAACTTATTGACGGTTTGGGACTGGAGGAGACCAAGCGCTTTATGCATCACTATAACTTTCCACCGTTTTCTACCGGCGAAGTAAAACGTATGGGCTCGCCCGGACGGCGCGAGATAGGACACGGCGCTCTGGCTGAAAGGTCTCTGACACCTGTAATTCCATCCGAAGATGAGTTCTCATATACCATTCGCCTCGTATCTGAGGTGCTGAGCTCCAACGGCAGTACCTCAATGGCGAGTGTGTGCAGTTCGACCCTGGCGCTTATGGACGCCGGCGTACCGATTAAAGCTCCGGTGGCCGGTATAGCCATGGGCCTGGTTACCGGTGATAACAACGACTATATCGTGCTGACGGATATCGAGGGCATGGAAGATGCCTATGGCGATATGGATTTCAAGGTGGCGGGTACTACCAAAGGTATCACCGCTCTACAATTGGACATTAAACTAAAAGGTGTAAGCTGCCAGGTTTTGGCGGAAGCCATCAAGCAGGCACGCGAAGCCCATACCGAAATACTAGACAAGCTGAGTCAGATTATCAGCGCCAGCCGCTCCGAACTGAGCCCATACGCGCCTCGAATGTATAAGATGACGATCGACCCCGGTAAAATAGGGGCTGTAATCGGGCCCGGCGGCAAAACTATACGGTCAATTATTGAAGAAGCAAAGGTTACCATAGACGTCGAAAACGACGGCACGGTAATTATTGGTTCACCCAGCGAGGAAGCGGCCCAGAAGGCGATCGCCAGAGTAGAAAGTCTCACCAAAGAGGTTGAAGTCGGTGGAATTTACACAGGGAAGGTAACCCGCCTCACCAACTTCGGCGCCTTTGTCGAAATACTACCGGGAAAAGAAGGATTAGTGCATATCAGCGAACTAGCAGACTACCATGTAGCCAAGGTGGAGGATGTGGTCAAGGTGGATGACGAGATAACGGTTAAAGTTACAGAAATCGATCATTTGGGCAGAGTAAACCTGTCACGGCGGGCAGTTTTTTCAGATTCGGGGGCATCAGGGAGCGGCGAGGCACCAAGACCTCCTGTAACTCGACGTCCTCCGCCGAGGCAGCAGAAGTTTCGACCTGGCGACCCGCAGCACGATCACAAGGATAACCGACGCCAGCCACCAAAGTGGCGTTAAATCCGGTTCGTTATCAATCATCGAGGGGTGGGAAAATGGAACCGATAACAGTATTGGTACATGGTGCTCTAGGTAGGATGGGGAGGGAGGTGGTGGCGGGCATAAGTCGGGACCCGGAACTGAAGCTGGTTGCTGCTGTTGACATTAAGGCGTCCCAAGACCTTCTGACTCTGCCTGACGGCTCGACGAAAATTCCTCTTTCTGCTGACCTCAGTTCGCTTTTGGAAGCACATCATCCCAGGGTTTTGCTGGATTTCACCATCGCCGAAGCAGCCATATCAGCAACGCGTATATCATTGCAAAAGGGCATTAATGTGGTAATAGGAACGTCCGGTCTGTCGGACGAAAATCTTAAGGAAATCGAGCAATTGGCTGTAGATAATAAGGTTGGTGTTATAGCAGCGCCTAATTTCACCATCGGCATAGCCGTGCTGTTAAACGCCGCTAAAGTCGCGGCCAGGTTCTTTGACTACGTTGATATAGTTGAGATGCATCACCAGGAGAAGGTTGATGCGCCATCCGGAACGGCCTTAGCCACGGCCAAGGCTATGTTACAAGCCAGAGGCAAACCTTTCCTTCGTACTCAAACCAAAAAGGAAACGCTCCAGGGCACTCGTGGCGGGGAGATTGACGGGGTATCTATCCATAGCGTAAGATTACCTGGTTTCCTTGCCAGTCAGGAAGTTGTGTTTGGTGGGCTGGGGCAAACGCTTAGCATCCGTCATGATACCATAGGCAGGGAATGCTATATTCCGGGCGTTATCCTGGCTATCAAAGAAGTTGTGCACATGAAGGGACTGATTTACGGTCTTGATACGGTGTTGAATTTAAGGAAGGATTGATGAAGTCATATCACGTGGCGATAGTAGGCGCCACCGGAATGGTAGGGCAGGAATTTATAAAGGTCCTGCAGCAACGCAGTTTCCCACTGTCGTCTATAAGTCTATATTCTTCAGACCGTTCAGCCGGTAAGAAGCTGTACTTCGGCCATCAAGAAATTGAAGTTAAGGAAACCGCGCCCGAGTCCTTTCAGAACGCGGACATTGCGCTTTTTTCTGCAGGCTCGGAAATCAGCCGATATTTTGCACCTATTGCTGCCAGGTCAGGAGCACTGGTAATCGATAACAGTGCTTCTTTCAGGATGGAACCTAAGGTGCCCCTGATAGTTCCAGAAGTAAATCCAGAGGATATTAAGTTACACCAGGGCATCATTGCCAATCCAAATTGCTCGACAATTCAAATGGTAATGGCGGTGTACCCACTGCATAAGGTAAATCCGATAAAGCGGATTGTTGTTTCCACGTATCAGTCGGTTGCAGGCACCGGAGCTGCGGCCATGGAGGAACTGACTACGCAGGCCAAACTGGTGTTGGAGGGACAAAACGTAGTCCCCCACGTTTATCCTCACCAGATTGGATTTAATTTGTTACCTGAGATAGATGTTTTTCTGGATAGCGGTTACACCAAGGAAGAGTGGAAGATGGTCGAAGAGACCCGGAAGATAATGCATGCACCTGACATAGCTATCTCCGCTACCTGCGTTAGAGTTCCTGTTTTTATTGGACACAGTGAGGCTGTCAACATAGAATTCACCGATCCGATGAGCCCTGAGGATGCCAGGCAGATACTTTCAAAGGCACCGGGTATTAAGGTGCTTGATGACCCCAGCGTCAGCCTCTATCCAATGCCCTGGCTGGCGGCTGGCTCAGACGATGTTTATGTGGGTAGAATACGCACTGATGCCTCCCATCCCAGAGGTCTGGTGATGTGGGTGGTTAGTGACAATTTGCGCAAGGGTGCCGCTCTAAATGCAGTCCAGATCGCCGAAGAAGCCGCTCGACGGGAATGGCTCAAGAGCTCTAAATAGCCTGTAGAAGGAGGCGAGTGATGAAGAAGTTCGGTCGATTGTTTACAGCTATGGTCACCCCATTTAACACCGCGGGTGAAGTTGATTATGCACAGGCTAAAAAGCTGGCTAAAGCTTTGCTCGATTCGGGCAGTGACGGCGTCGTCGTCTCAGGTACTACCGGAGAGAGCCCCACTCTGACACAGGATGAAAAGCTGCGCCTTTTCTCGGAAGTTAGAGCAGCCGTTGGTGATATGGGTGCGGTTATTGCCGGCACGGGTAATTACTGTACAGCTGAGAGCATTGAGCTGACGAAAGAGGCCGAGAAGACCGGCGTTGATGGCTGTCTACTGGTGGTGCCTTACTACAACAGACCTACGCAGGACGGATTGTACGAACATTTTAAGGCAATCGCCGGTGCCACCAAGCTGCCCTGTATTGTCTATAACGTACCTTCACGGACCGTTACCAGTCTATCCGCTGAGACCTGTATCAAACTTAGTCAGATTGACAATATCGTCGGCGTTAAGGAGGCCAGCGGTAATCTAGAGCAGATAGCCAAGATAATACAGGGTGCCAGGAAGGGATTTCTGGTCTACAGCGGTAATGACGGAGATACGTTTCCTATACTGTGCCTGGGAGGTTACGGGGTTATAAGTGTGATCTCGCATCTGGTTGGCATCCAGTTCAAGCAGATGATAGATGACTATGTCCAGGGTAAACTCGAGAAGGCGGCGGCGGCTCACCGGAATTTACTGCCTTTTGTGAATGCCATGTTCGTAGTCGCCAATCCCATGCCGATTAAATATGCCATAAATCATGTTGGATTTAATGTTGGGAAGACGCGATTGCCGCTGACCGAGCCGGATGAAAAGTCAAAGGCTGTTATCGAGCAGACGCTGAAGAGCTTCAAAATTGACTTGCCTGTAAAATGAGGCAAAGAGCTAAATTATAACGTCTGGATTGATTGTTCGAAGTTAATGACGCGTGGCGGCTTTATTCCCCGATCTGAATTGATGGTGTGTCCTTCTTCCTGCAGGCGAGCTGCTTGGGCTTGCGTTCCGCCGGGAAACCTTCCGTTTAGACTGCCGTCAGCCCTGAGAACGCGCCAGTAAGGTGTAATAACTTTCCTCCCCTTTTTTAAGTCCTCTTCGGCCGTTTCAGCCACGATGCGAAGAAATATTCCTGTGGTCAAAGGGCAACAGCAATTCGCATTGGCGTCCCTGGCTAGTTTATCCCTGATTTGAATTACCGTAGCCAGTTTGCCCCTCGGGACTTGCTTGATGAGGGAATCTATGTCTAGAGGCTTGGGAATAAGCATTTTCCCCACAAGAAATTTGTTCTGCATTTTGGGGGGTATGTCAACTACTTTCCCATGCTCGGGATTCTTCTCCTCGAGCTTCTGCCGCCAGGTTTTACGCATTTTAGGCATAATCTTATCTCCTTAACCAAGATTCGCCTATAACTCGACAGTTCTTCATAGAATCTGTCTGACAATTATCGACTGTTCTCTATTGGCACCCACGGAGATAATGCTGACGGGGCAGGAAAGAAGGTCCTCAAGTCTGCGGATGTAACTACGTGCCTGCGATGGTAGTTGTCGGTACTGGCGTATATCATTTATTGGTACCAGCCAACCCGGTAGCTCTTCATATACGGGTTTACACTTACCGAGTGTATCAATATCGCTGGGGAAGTCGATGGTAACTTTGCCGTTCAATTCATAACCGGTGCATATTTTTATTGAGTCGAGCGCGTCGAGGACATCCAGGCGGGTCAAAGCAATACCGGTAAAGCCATTGATTTGTGTGCTGTAACGCCCGGCTACTGCATCGAACCAACCACATCGACGAGGCCTGCCTGTAGTAGCCCCGTACTCGTTAGCCCGTTCTCTAATGAATTCACCGATCTTGTCCTTGAGCTCGGTTGGCATTGGTCCGCCTCCCACCCTGGTCGTATAAGCTTTGAAAACTCCTACTATGTGATTGATTTGCCGGATATTTATACCTGAACCAGTGCAACAACCGGACGCAATCGGCGAAGATGAGGTGACATAAGGATAAGTGCCGAAATCCGGGTCAAGCATTGTGCCCTGAGCGCCTTCCATTATTACATGTTTCCTGGCAGATATAATATCGCGAAGCAAAGTTCCGGTATCTTTGATAAACGGTGACAACCGTTCAGCGTAGGCGCGATACTGGCTATAGATATCTTCCAGGGCCAACGGCGACGCGTTGTATATTTTGGTAAGAATGGCATTTTTGGTCTCAAGTACCTGACCAAGCCGGGACCTGAAGTTATCTTTGTTGAGTAAGTCGCAGGTCCGTATTCCGAGGCGTGCTATTTTATCAGCGAAGACGGGGCCTATGCCCTTGCGGGTAGTACCGATGGCTCCCTCGCCACGCCGTTCTTCCTCGAGACCATCAAACAGCGTATGGTACGGCATGATTAAATGTGCTCGGTCGCTAATGAACAACTGACTGGTATCAACGCCATGTTTCTGAAGGTTGTCGATTTCATCGAGTAGTATGCCCGGATTGACTGCCACGCCGTTGCCTATGATGCAAGTGACCCCCTTGTGAAAAATACCGGAGGGCACGATATGAAGTTTAAACTCCCCGAAGGGATTTATAACAGTATGCCCGGCATTGTCACCCCCCGAATACCTTACTACCGCCTCTGCCTTCTCAGCCAGAAGGTCTACTATTTTTCCTTTGCCTTCGTCGCCCCATTGGGCACCAATAATCGCTGCTACTGACATTTCCTTCTCTTTCGTTAAGTTAAATTCTGAGGTAATTTAAGATTAGTAAATAGTCCCTATCCTACATCCGCGACATGTAATTTTTGCCCCATAAATAGAGCAAAGCACCACCGCCTATTACCCAGGCTATGAGGCCGATGATTATTATCCAGGTGACGCCCAAGATGCCGAATACGCTGCCCAGCACCATCCACAGTACAGCAATGGCGGTGAGAATCATGAGGCTCCACTGGAATAGGTTGTCGTTCATATTTATTATTAGATTATTGCGATTTTGTCTGCCGCCACACATACACCAGTCTCTGGATTACCGTAACAAAGCCAAGAACCACCAAAAGCAATAAGGCAATAAGGATGATATATTTATTCAGGGGGCTCAGAAGCAGCCCGAGCGCCAGTATTATAACTCTCTCAGTTCTGGTAAACAACCCCACCGGGCAGCCTACACCAATGCCTTCAGCCCTGGCGCGTACGTAGCTGGTGAGCAATGCTGCTACCAGGGCCAGGAAGATGACTATAAAAATGGTGGTATCACCGCTTTCCCGGTATAACCATAGAATTCCTAAAAGAATGGCTGAATCCGATATCCTATCGAAAGTGGAATCCAGAAGCGCTCCGAACTTTGTGCTCTGGCTGGTTAGACGGGCCAGGGCACCATCGAGGATATCGAATAGTCCTGAAACCAGAACCAGAAAGCCACCGATTACGGGATGATTGGTAGCAATAGTTGCCGCTGCGATTAAACTAATCGCCAGTGCACCCCAGGTTAGTGTGTTTGGTTTGAGCCGGCTTTTAACAAGTAACGTATTCAGAGGACCGGTAATCCATCGCGCGGCGCTTCTTCTCAAATCAGCTAAGTTCATTGTATCTCTGTGCTTACTTCGCGGCTGCCAACAGAAGGTTATAGTAGTTGACTACCTGCCGTGTAATGTTCGGCCAGCTGTATTTTTCAGCTTTGGTGAGCCCTTTTCCTCCCATCGAAGAACGTAAAGATTTATTTTGGACAAGTTTCAGAAGAGCTTCGGCCAGAGCATCTTCATCTCTCGGCGGCACCAGTAGCCCCTCCTCCCCATCGGCCAGGACGCTGGCGTAGCCGTCAATATTGGTAGCTACCACTGGTTTACCGCATGCCATTGCTTCCAACAAGACGATGCCGAAGCTCTCGCCGCCGGTAGCGGGAGCGCAGAATATATCAGCAGACCGATAATACGACGGTAATTCATCGCCGGGAACATATCCGGTAAATACCACATGGTCGCTCAGGTTCATGTCGTCAACCAGTTTATTGTATCTCAGCCTCAGAAGCTTACCCGGCCCGACCACTACGAGACGGAAGTCGGGGAACCTGCGCTTAATAGCAGCACAGGCGTTTAGTAAATACGCCACACCTTTTCGCCTTTCCAGCCGGCCGACGAAGAGTATGTTTATTTTGCCATCATTGAATTCCTCGCGCCGTGGACCATCGACACAGAAGTGCTCGGTGTCAATACCGTTTGGGATGATACAGTAATCTCCTGGCATGTGGCGGCTGGCATATTCCAGGGCTGGTCTGGAGACAGCGATTTTGCCGTGCAGTTTCTTAATCCATCTCTGAAAAGCAGGTTTTCCCAGCCAGTAGACCCTGGATTTAGTATAGAAAGCATGAAAAGTACCGACGTTTACTGTTTCCGACTTAAGTAGCGCGCTCGCGCAAACCATAGGCGCGAAAGGTTCGTGTAAATGCAAAATGTCGAATTTCTCGCGGGATAGAATTTCATCGATTTTACCCGGCAACCATGGTGATATGGGAACGCGGGCTATGGCTCCACCAAAAGGAATAGGTAACGGCCTGCCGACAGGGATAACCTCTTCCTCGAAATAGCGGGTTCCCTTTCTGGTGCACGGCGCCATGATTTTTACTGTCTGCCCGGATTGGATTAAGAAATGTGCCAGATAAGCGACATGACTAACAACGCCGCCCGGGAAGGCATAATCATATGGGGAAACTAATCCGATTTTCAATGCTGTTGTCGCCTTATCTCTCCGGGATGACAGCCTTTACTGTTTGGTCTGGCTTCCTTTACTATTGTCGCCAGCTATCTCCGGGAGACAGATCGGAGTTTGTTGTTCTTTGCCCGCTATATAGCTCTCGACCCGCCTGTGGGCTTCGTCATCCGAGTATTGAATGGGTGGCGACTTCATGAAATAGGAGGATGGGGCTACTATGGTGCCTTTTAAGCCCCTATCCATAGCCAGTTTGCAGCATCGCACGGCGTCGATAACCACGCCGGCTGAGTTCGGACTATCCCAGACCTCCATTTTCATTTCTATGTTAAGTGGGACGTCGCCGAAGGTTCGGCCCTCCATTTTGATATAGCAGAATTTGCGGTCGAGCAGCCACGGTACGTAGTCGCTGGGGCCGACGTAAATATTTTCTTTATCGATTTCGTAATCGAGCTGGGAGGTAACGGCGTTGGTTTTGGATATTTTCTTCGATTCCAACCTCTCGCGTTCCAGCATATTGAAGAAATCGGTATTGCCGCCGAAGTTGAGCTGATAAGTTCGCTCCAGCTTGACCCCTCGGTCCCTAAATAACCTGGTAAGCACGCGGTGTGTAATGGTAGCGCCGACCTGAGATTTGATGTCATCGCCGATAATTGGTAGTCCGGCATCGGCGAACCGCTTATACCAGTAGGGTTCTCGGGCGATGAAAACGGGTATGCAGTTAACGAAACCGCATCCGGCAGCCAGTACCTGCTCGATATACCACTTAGTCGCCTCTTCGCTGCCGACCGGAAGAAAATTAACTACAACGTCTGTTTTCGTTTCTTTCAGTATACCTACGATATCAGCGGTAGCTCCCGGCGACTTGGTGATTATCTGCGACAGGTATTTTCCCAGGCCGTCATGCGTCATGCCTCTGGCTACCTTGACGCCGGTTGTGGGAACGTCGCAAAACTTAAAAGTATTATTGGGCTTGGTGTAGATGGCTTCGGCCAGGTCTTTACCAACTTTATTTTTATCTATATCAATTGCGGCCACGAAGTTGATATGATTTATATGGTAGCCGCCCAGATTAATATGCATGAGCCCGGGTACGGAATCACCCTCCTTAACTTTTCTATAATAATGGACTCCCTGAACAAGCGAGGAAGCACAATTGCCGACGCCTACTATGGCTACGTTTATTTTTTGCATGTCCTCTTTCCTCTCCTACTTTTTACTTGGCATTCGAAAAACGGAACTTCCGTATTCTAATGTATCGATTTGGCGACGATCATTTTAGGTGACCTGACCAGCAAGATGGGAATTCTGGCACCGTGCAATACTTTATCAGCGACGCTGCCCAGGACCCATCGTGCTATACCGGTCCGACCGTGGGTGGACATGGCAATCAGGCTTACCCCGTTAGCCGCCGCATATTCTACTATTTTATCGGCAGGGTCACCAGTCAGCACCTCGTATGTGACTTTAGCCTCTCTGCAGTTTAATCTCTCTGATACGCTCTTCAGGTAGTTTTCTCCGGCGTCGTGCATAGCTTTAACAAACTTGCTCCAGTCTGGGCCGCCCAGTAGATTGGCCTCCACGGTTCCCGGCGGGGATATCACCTGCAGCAGGTTGACTGCGGCTGTGGATTTTGCAGCTATGGCTTCCGCATAGGGTAGTGCCACTTCACCGATGTCTGAGCCATCCAGAGGCGCCAGAATTTTATGTATGACCGCCCGTTTATCCGAAGTCTGCGCAGTTTTCGAGCGCTTGCTTCTGACCAGCAGTACCGGTGCCGTGGCTTCGCTTATCACCTTTTCGGCTACGCTTCCCATCCACCACCGGGTGATGCCGCTGCGTCCGTGTGTAGCCATTATAACTAAGTCAGCCTCTTTTTCAGCGGTAAAATCGAGGATTTTATCGGCGGCGTTCCCATAGAGAATAACAGGTTCGGCTTTTACACCGTGACTATGAAGCTCGTTGGCGATCCTGTTTATGTATTCATCAAGCAGGCGATTCACTCGTCGCGATCTTTGGCCGACGCCTACGCCGAGGATGAAAACGCGCGAACTGAATTTTGGAGCCAGCGCCCTAACGAAAGGAAGCACGCCTTCGGCTTCCCTGGAGCCGTCTAGCGGAACCAGTATTTGGTCTATTTGCAGTAGCTTTTTTGACATATCAACAGAAGATTATAACCGACCCTCTTGTTTAAGACAACACATTTATGGTATTTTGAGTCGTGCTCTACGATTTTCACACTCATACTTTTCTTAGCGACGGCGTTTTATCGCCGTTGGAGTTGATACGCCGCGCAGTGGTTCAAGGTTACTCAGCTATCGCCATTACCGACCATGTAGCCACGGGTTCACTCACCAGAATAATCAACGAACTACGTGAAGACTGCGCTTTAGCCAGGGCTCATTGGGATATATTGGCCATCCCGGGAGTGGAAATTACCCACGTTCCCGCGCGAGCTGTTTCCGAAATCGCGGGGAGGGCAAGGGAATTAGGCGCCTGTCTGGTGGTCGTGCACGGCGAAACCTCTACGGAACCGGTGGAAAAAGGAACCAATCTCGCTGCCGTACAATCTTCTTATGTCGATATTCTGGCACACCCGGGCTTTTTAACCCCTGAAGAAGCCGCACTGGCCGCTCAAAACAACGTTTTTGTGGAGCTTACCAGCCGTAAGGGTCATTCAATCACAAATTCGCATGTTGCTTCAGTGAGCCAGAAGGCAAAAGCAAGGCTTCTGGTCAACTCCGATGCCCACACCGAACACGAATTGTTATCTCCGGGACTGGTAGATACGATCCTTGGAAAGTCAAAAATAAACCAACGGCAGCGCCGGCAAATTATCGACCACAACCCCCTTCTCTTAATCGAAAGAGTAAAAAATCGTCTTTAAGCCCCGAACCAAATACAGTACAGGCTAGCCTTTACCGATTCTAAATACCTTCGTTCCACAGGAAGGGCAGGTGCCGCGAGTAGCCGGCCTTTTATTCTTGAGCGTAGTGGTTTGCGGGTTCTTCATTTCGATCTTTTTCTTGCATTTGAAGCAATAAGCCTGAGCCATGAATATCACCTCCTTTCACCAAAGCTAAATCTTATTCCGTTCCAGTGTGGACTGTCAAGGCTGTGGAGTCATGTCTGACAGCCTCAGAAATAGAG
>Ga0214474_1000581_pt1 | contig 17623 bp, 21 predicted proteins | sample RVTome_2_FD_187335 | JGI IMG/M metagenome (GOLD analysis project Ga0214474, IMG submission 187335) | Soil microbial communities from uranium-contaminated site in the Upper Colorado River Basin, Wyoming, United States - RVT95D214 HiSeq ...
TTTGGACGAGGGAGTTGTTAAAGAAATTTCCTCTCAAAAAAGCGAACCTGAGTGGATGAGGAAGTTTCGGCTCCACTCTTACGAGATCTTCAAGTCAAAAGCCCAACCGACTTGGGGACCGGATCTTTCCGGGCTTAGTTACGATGACATTTACTACTATATCAAACCAACTCAAGGGAAAACCCAAAGCTGGGAAGAATTGCCGCGCGAAATCCGTGAAACTTATGAAAAAATCGGAATCCCAGAGGCAGAACGCAAGTATTTGGCTGGAGTCGGAGCGCAGTATGACAGTGAGGTAATCTACCATAGTATAAAGAAGCAGTGGGAGGAAAAAGGCGTAATCTTTCTTGGTACAGACGAGGCTCTAAAGAAGCATCCTCAATTTTTCAAAGAATATTTTGGCAGGGCTGTTCCGCCGGCGGATAATAAATTTGCGGCGCTCAACAGCGCTGTTTGGAGTGGCGGGTCTTTTATTTACGTGCCAAAAGGCGTCAAAGTTGACATTCCGCTTCAGGCTTATTTCCGAATCAACGCAGCCCAAATGGGACAATTTGAGCGGACCTTGATCATTGTTGACGAAGGTGCGCAGGTGCATTACGTCGAAGGCTGTACTGCGCCAATTTACACCACAGACTCACTTCACGCGGCGGTTGTTGAGATTTACGTAAAACCCGGAGCTCGTTGTCGTTACACTACAATTCAGAATTGGTCAAAAAATGTTTACAATCTAGTTACCAAGCGGGCTTTTGTAGAAAAAGACGCGACTATGGAGTGGGTGGACGGCAATCTAGGTTCAAAAGTGAATATGAAATACCCTTCTTGTTTTTTGAAGGGCGAAGGGGCTAGGGGAGAATTGTTATCGCTGACATTTGCTGGGAAGGGACAGGTGCAAGATGCCGGTGGAAAAATGATTCATCTTGCGCCAAATACCTCGTCGCGGATTGTTAGTAAGTCAATCAGCAAGGACGGCGGCAAGACCGCTTTCAGGGGTTTAGTCAAGATGGTGAAGGGAACAGCGGGGTCGAAAACCCATGTCCAATGCAACTCACTTATCCTAGATGAATCTTCCAAAGCCAATACTTACCCAGCTATGCAAATTGAAGAAAATGAAGTAGAAGCTGCCCACGAAGCAACTGTTGGCAAAATCGGCGAAGACCAACTCTTCTACGTCATGAGTAGAGGTATTACCCAAGATGAAGCAGAAAGCCTGATTGTTAACGGCTTTATTGAACCTATCGTTAGGGAATTACCATTGGAATATGCGTTGGAGCTGAACCGGTTGATTCAGTTGGAAATGACCGGCGCTGTTGGCTAAGACCTCTTTACAAAAGACTCATAGTGTAGTATACTTCGCAAATCATATTTGCGAGGGAGGGAAATAATGGAGCACATAGAGCATTGGCCTGAACGCTTGAACAACATTGATGTGGTCAATGGCAGGATGCAGGTTGTAAGAATGTTCCAGACTAGCCAAGAGGAGAGGGATTTCTGGACCCACATCTATTCCTGCCGGCGTTGCACTGAAAGGCTGCTAGAAAAGACCGATAAGATGGGTAGCCTTCCAATCGTTCTGGTTGACAGGCAGGGGATCCTGGACGAGATACGTAGATACCTAGATGGGGTTCATGCCAATGATGAAATAATAGCTCAAGCGAGCTTAAATTTCATCGAATTTCTCACAAATGGAGCTGAGAATACCAACGAGAGTAACGTAAACGAGCCTATGGGCGATGACGAGATAAACGACTTCACAGGGCTTCTGGAGAAATATAGATCGCTGCTAATTCATCTTGGGATCTGTGGTGATTGCTGTGAAAAATCCCGAGATGTTCAGATGCGGCTGATTGAGCTTAAACCAGATACGATTGCCCGCGCCGCCACATCATTTATTAGGCTAGATCAGTTATGATCCTAGCCTCGAGTAGGTTCGAATCCTATCGGTGTCGATTCCTAATCGACTACGCGCGTCCGTCAACCGCGCACTTTCTTTTTCACCCTAAAAGCAGTTAAATAGAAAATAGATGAAAGTTACGCCAAGACAAGCACTACAGTGGCGAGGACTCTGAGAAATCGGAGCTTCCTTTCCTCGCCAACAGCTCCTTATCATCGGGATGCTGACAAGGCTGACGAGGAGTCTCCTTGTCGCTTCGCAACAAAGAAACACCTTGGTCAGCTTGTAGCATCCTCCGTACCGTGAAACTTAGCCGTTTCTTAGTACTCTCGAATTCTGCGACCACTTCGTGGACTAAAATCCCCCAATGATGTTAAAATACCGAAGCCATGAAGCAAGTTGTTACAAAGTCTACAATAATCCTCGATACTAAAAAACTCCGCTCAGATTTTCCCCTTCTCTCTCGTGACATTCGAGGTAAACTGCTTATATATTTTGATAATGCTGCGACGAGCCAAAAACCAAACCAAGTAATCGATGCGATCAGCGATTATTATAGACAACACAATGCCAATGTTCACCGGGGAGTTCATAAACTTTCCGAGGAAGCTACGGAGGCATACGAAGCCGCGAGGAAAAAGGTGGCAGATTTTGTCAATGCAGGAGACGTGCGGCAAATTGTTTTTACTCGCAATGCTACTGAGGCAATTAATCTCGTGGCTTATTCTTGGGGACGCAAAAATATCAAAAGAGGTGACGAGATTCTTCTCACTCAGATGGAGCACCACTCCAATCTGGTTCCGTGGCAATTACTTGCTAGCGAGGTTGGTGCCAAGCTTCGGTTCATCCCGATTGACGACCGTGGGGAACTAAGAACTAAGAATGAAGAATTAAGAATTTATTTAAGCCCGAAAACAAAACTTGTTGGGATTACCCACGTGTCAAACGTGCTGGGAACCATCAATCCTGTAAAGAAAATAATCGAAAATATTTCTGCATTCTACATCCAAAATTATATCTCGAAGAGAAACAATCATCGAGATGTAATCGAAGACGATTATAAATTTGCACCAAAGGTGCTTGTCGATGGTGCTCAAGCTGTACCTCATATGCCGGTGAGTATTCAAAACATCCGCCCTGATTTTTATGTTTTTACTGGCCACAAAATGCTCGGACCAACCGGAATTGGAGTTCTTTATGCGAAAAAAGAAATTCTGGATGAAATGGAGCCATTTCTAACTGGTGGTGATATGATTCTCGAGGTAGATTGGGAAAAATCATCTTGGAACTATATTCCTTGGAAATTTGAGGCTGGAACACCAAATATAGCTGGAACGGTCGGGTTGGGGGCAGCAGTGGATTATTTAAACTCCCTGGGTATGAAAAATGTTCGTGATCACGAGAAAGAGTTGACAGCTTACGCATTGGAAAAACTTTCAGCAGTTAAAAACTTAGAAATATACGGGCCAACTGATCCAGAAAAACGGGCAGGTGTAATCTCATTTAATATTGTCAAAGGTGGAAAAGTAGTTATTCACCCTCACGACCTTGCCTCAATTTTGGATGGGGAAGGTATCGCCACTCGTTCCGGCCATCATTGTGCCCAGCCGCTAATGAAAGTCCTAAAAATCCCAGCAGCAGCAAGAATCAGTTTTCATGCATATAATACAAAAGAGGAGATTGACGCTTTGACTCCGGCGATTGAGAAAGCGAAGCGTATATTCAAGGTAGGTTAAGAATGGAAGAACGATTATACAGAGAAAAATTGCTAGAAATTTATAGGAATCCACAAAACCGTGGGGAGATATCCAATCCTGATCTTGAAGCAAAAATGGTCAACCCTCTTTGTGGTGATGAGATAAAATTACAATTAAAATTAGCTAATCGCCAATTGCCAATCGCCAATCGCAAAATACAAAAGGCAGTATTCTCTGGAAATGGTTGTGCTATTTCGCAAGCTAGTGCATCAATCCTCGCAAATCACATTGAGGGTAGGAAACTGGCAGAAATCAAAAAATTAGATGTATCGGATGTACTAAAATTGGTTGGAGTAAACCCAAGCCCAGCCAGACTGAAATGCGCAGTACTTAGTTTAGAAGTCCTAAAGGAGGCAATAAATGGCGTACAAGGTAAAAGTTGATCGAACACTTTGCATCGGTACTGCCGACTGTACAAAAATCGCGCCAAATACGTTTGTACTTGACAGAGAGGCAAAAGCAGTGGTGAAAAAACAAAACGCTGACCCAGACGAAAAAATTCTTGAAGCAGCGAAAGTATGCCCGGTTCTTGCTATTATAATAGAGGATGAAGACGGGAAGCAGGTTTATCCTTAAGTTTCAGCTACCCTTTTAATTATAAAAAATGAGAGCAGAATATAAAATTAAAATCGCTCCTTCCGAACCGCACAAAATGGAAGGCAATATTAGCCTAAGAGACATTATTCTTGGTGGTCAGGATGGTTTGGTAAATGTTTTGGGTTTATTGCTGGGTATAGCCGTTGCTTCGGGTGATCTGAGAATAATTTTGGCTGGCGGTTTTGCCGGAGCTTTCGCCGAGAGTATTTCCATGGCTGCCGTGGCTTATACTTCAAAACGCACCGAGCAATCTCGTTATGAGGGGGAACTAGAGCGTGAAAGAGAGGAAATCAGGGAAAAGCCGAGAGAGGAAAAAGAAGAAATCAGAAAGCTTTATGCCCAAAAGGGCTTTTCCGGCAAACTGCTTGACGAAGTCGTGGAAAAAATAACTTCAGATGAAAAAGTTTGGCTTGATGAAATGGTCAAATCAGAGCTGGGCCTTATCCCGGTAGAGACCCGACACGCCTTTGCTAGCAGTGCGGTGGTTGGTTTGGCGGCAGTAATTGGTTCTTTGATTCCACTCGTGCCATTTCTTCTTTTGCCATTGCTACAAATTTCGATCAGTCAGGCAATTTGGCTTTCTTTGGCCATCTCCGCCCTAACTTTGTTCATCGTCGGGGCCTATAAAGCGAAGATGACGATAGGCGATTGGAAAAAGAGCGGTGCCGAAATTGCAATAATCGGCATTGTTTCAGCGCTGGTCGGCTACGCAATCGGTTTCCTCTTCAAAGCCCCAACCGCTTAATATTTGACTTTTCCCAATGATCAATATATGCTATAGGGCATCAAAGTCAGCAAAGCTGGCTATCCTCTCACACACAAGGAGGTGAAGATGAGAGGGATCAAGATCATCGTGCCTTTGATCGCGGCATTCGTGCTAGCGATCGCATTCGGCGCCTTTCAGGTCAGCAGCACCGAGGCCCACAACTCCCACGTGGAGTACGTGGTCCCAGAGCAGCCAGGCATCAGCGTCGATCAGAGAGGGAACGCGGGTCTGGTCATCGTCGAGGTGACGGAGTGCCTGACGGCCGGTGAGGAGTTCGCCTTCACGATGCTGGTGAGTTCCGAACGCGGAGGCAGCTCGACCTTATCAGTCCGCAAGAACAGGAATGTCGACATCTCTAGTTGGTTTTCGTTGGACCCAGAGATCATCGACCTTCCGTCGGAGGGGACTGAGGTCACTGTGAAGATCAAACCGCCGATGGGAACCGAGCTGGATCGAAGAGCCGTCACTCGCATTCAGGAGGTCGGCGACGGTCCTGTACCAGGCGGGCACCACGGGGTGAAAGTGCGGGTTAGTTGTGTTAAGCAGCCCGTTCCTACTTCGACGCCGAGTCCAACCCCGCCGCCTGGAGCGACACCGACTCCGACGCCAGTGATCGGACCGCCAGCGGTAGCGACACCGGTGCCGAGCCTGACTCCGACACCTACGCCGGAGATGCCCAAAGCACTTCCGGAGTCCGGTGGAGAGCCGCCGTCCGAGGCCAGCGATGTCTTCGGACAGGATTGGCTTTGGGTTGCCTTCGGGACGATTCTGGTGCTCTTCGGTATCGCCGATACCATGCGGTTCAAGGTACGGCCCAGACCGTTCCGGCGACGCTGATCGACCTGGTCCCGCGAGGCCATCGTGCTTGAAGGATTTACTCCTGACAGCGCGGCGGCCTCTTTCTTTTTCTCCGCAGTCAAACAATTTTCAATTAGCTATTTTTATAATCACTTCAGATTAATAGTAAAATTTCTTGACTTTTGCCGGAGGCCTGGGTACGATTGGGTTAAGAGGTTATAAATGGTGGTAACCGAACCAAAAAAAATATTAATAGTTGACGACGAAGCTCCTGTCAGAGAAATTTACTACAAGGAATTTACCCAGGCTGGTTTCAAAGTATGCCTAGCAGAAGACGGGGAAGAAGGCGTTTTGGAGGCAGGCAAAGAATCTCCCGACCTGATTTTGTTAGACGTGATGTTACCAAAAATGAGTGGAATAGATGTTTTAAAAGCCCTTAAAAAAAACGAGCTGACTAAAAAAATCCCTGTGCTAATGCTCTCTAATCTCGGGGAAGAGCAAATTATTAAAGAAGGATTTAGTCTTGGGGCTGATGGTTATCTTCTCAAAGTTTCCTACACTCCTGCCCAAGTTGTTGAAGAATGCCGCAAGTTTCTTGAGAAATGAAATCTGACTACCGGTTCGTAGAAAATCCAGTTTCAGGCAAATGGGTAATTATTTCTCCAAAAAGAACCACACGCCCAACCGTTGCCAAAGGTACAGAGCCAATTTGCCCATTTTGTCCTGGCCATGAAAATCTTACTCCGCCGGAGGTCTATCGAATAGGTGGGGGTGGAAAGAATAAACCCGGTTGGTTGATAAGGGTAATTCCAAACAAATATCCATTTGCACCAATCCATGAGGTGATCGTCGATTCTCCAGACCACAGCAAAAATCTTTTTAAATTAGATCCAAATCACGCTACAAAAGTATTTCGAGTTTACAGAGATAGGTTTAACAAGTTGAAAGGCAAAGATCACATAGTAATTTTTTATAATTATGGAGTAGAAGCTGCAGCTTCTCTTCCGCACCCCCACGCGCAGCTTGCAGTTATTCCCAAAAAGGTGAGGATGGATGTGACCATGTCGGTGACGCCAGAAAATATTATTCATGAGTCAAAGTATTTTACGGTTTTTATTCCGGAGGCGAGCGGTTGGCCGTATGAAGTTTGGTTTTTACCAAAAAAGCGCGGCCGTTTGTTTGGTGATATTACAGATCAGGAGATAAACGATTTATACAATCTTCTTGCGATGGGTTTTAAAAAATTGGAGAAGAAACTAGGTGACAATTTTCCATTCAATTTTCACATTTACCATGGTGGTGATTGGTATTTGCGCTTCATTCCACGTTTGAGAGTACTTGGCGGGTTTGAACTGGCCACCGGAGTCTATGTCCATTCTACTGATCCGCGGCAAGCAGCCAAAGAACTTGCTTGGTAAAGGCGGCTTCTCTATATTATGTAATTTCAGTTTGATTTTATGGTCAACGAGAAAAGGATTTGGCAGCAATTAAAAAAAGTTATCGATCCAGAACTAGGCATCAATATTGTCGATCTAGGTTTAATTTACGATGTCAAGGTACGGGAAGGGGAAGTGAATATTCTGATGACTCTTACTTTTCCTGGCTGTCCTCTTGGCTCGGCGATTCATAATGAGATAAATGATAAACTAAAAAAATTAAAGGGAGTGAAGAAAGTAAATTTAAGGCTTACTTTTGATCCGCCTTGGGATTTTTCTAAGGTAAGCGAAGAAGCTAGGTTGCAGCTTGGTCTAACTTGAGAAGAAGACACTCGTGAACGTTAATTTTATTGATTTTATAGTTATATTCTTTATTATTTATTTTCTTTGGCAGGGGTACCACACCGGTTTCATTGGTGGTTTGTTAAATATCGTTAGTACTTCTCTTTCTTTCATTGCTGCAATTTTATTTTACCCAAATCTCGGCCAATTTTTTATGAATCAATTTGGCTGGACTGAAAATTTGTCTCTTGTAGCCGCCTTTTTCATTATTTTAATTGTCGTTGAGCTGGTTCTCAGCTTGATATTCCACAGAGTTTATCTGTTGATAGCACCATTTTACAAAAGTATTAGACTGCTTATAATTTGGGATAAAGTGTTAGGTTTGATACCCTCGTTTCTAGTAGGTTTGTTTTTAGTCAGTTTATTCCTACTCTTACCTCTTATTTTACCAGTCAGTGAAAATATTCGGGGAGTCGTCGCCGATTCTTGGTGGGGCAAAAATGTCTTAACCCGTGCTTTAAAATATCAACCTCAACTCGAGTCAGTCTTAAACAGACTACCTTATAAAAATTTGGCCTACTTGATTACCCCACAACCACTTAGTCGCGAATCGATAGAACTTAATTTTCCAAAGGAGATAAGGTTAGTACCAGATAAAGCAAGCGAAAAAGCGATGTTTGATTTGGTAAACAAAGAAAGAAAGTCTCGTGGTTTGAAAGCGGTGATTTGGGATGATCAAGTTCGGAAGGTAGCTAGGGCCCACTGTTTAGATATGTTTGAAAGAGGATATTTTTCCCACTACTCACCAGAAGGTGTTCCACCGTTTCAGCAAAATAATATACCGGGAAGGTTTGAAGAAGCAGGAATTGAATACAAAGCAGCAGGAGAAAACCTTGCTTACGCGCCAAGCGTCGAAGTAGCTCATCAAGGTTTGATGGATTCACCAGGTCATAGGGCCAATATTCTACGCCCCGAATTTGGGCATCTAGGGGTTGGGGTAATTGATGGGGGAATAAACGGGAAAATGTTTTGCCAAGAATTCACTGATTAAATATACGAATTAATCAAAGTTCTGCAGGGCCATTGGACAATTAGCAAATGAGGTTGGTTATCCAAATTAACCAGAATCACAGCGAATTATTGAGACTGCTTGATTGTTGCTTTTTCCACAACAATTGATAATAATATTGATAGATATAGTTACATACCCGGTAACAGATTTAGGTTGACCTCTTCCCAGAGGTAAAGGAGGCAGGACATGGAAAGAAGCCCTCCGGGCTAAATTTTAGCTGGGCAGGTTAATAGCCAAGAGTAGAATACCCTCGACTACTCTTGGTGGAATCATCAAAACAATCAGACTCACCTAGGATTTGGGTGAGTTTTTTAACTTTAGAATAGCTAATGGGCGCGTGGTAAAGCGGACAAGGCCACAATGATCTAGTCAATTAAGACTAATGGTGGGCACACTTGGATTCGAACCAAGGACCCCCACTTTATAAGAGTGGTGCTCTGCCGCTGAGCTATGTGCCCAGCTTTGTCAAAGTTCGCTACCGGTTGGCATCATAATTTCTATAGCTACGCGCCCACAGCTTGAACTTAGGTATTCTAACATAAATACTACACAATATCTATTTGGAGGGACGCTGTAGTTTTTCAACCCTGTTTAGAGCGAAGAGCTTTATGGCGATCCAGCCGATTAGAATAATTGAGAAATAGAATAGGATGTCTACCAAAAATACAATCGTAGCAAAGTGTTCAAACGATGTCTTACCCATCCACGTAGAAAAAACTAAATAAGATAAAGGAAAACCGCGCTCATAACCTCCACTACAATCAAAACATGTTGCACAGCAGTCAATACTACTATACTACTATTATTGGTGTTATAGACCGAACTTAAAAAGGTAATCAAAACCGCCAAAACAAAAATTATCAAAATTTCTTGGAAAGAAATTTTCATTAATTAAAACCTACCAATTTCTGGTATAATTGTGAAGATTATGAAACTTCATTACGCACTACTTTGTGATTATGCTTTTCTGTCGGTGGATAGAAAAGTAAATATCATTGGCGTTTTTGAGACTATCAACGCTCAAAAATTTCCGGTTATTCACCCAAAATTTGTTATTGTTGGCTCGGTTGCACCGAGCAAGAAAAGCTTCAAAATGAGCCTAGATATTCTTGAAAAAGATAATGGTACATCGGTACTTCAAGATGTTCACGAGCGAGATGTAAATTTACCGCAGGAACAAGGACAAAACTTCAACTTTATTGTCGAGGTGATTAACACTAATTTTACAAAACCAGGTTTGTATGGCGTTGAAATCAAAATTGATGGCAAAGTAATTGGGGAGATCTCTCTGAGATTAACTGAGAATAAGTTGAACGCTTTGGGCGTGCCCTCTTAAGGAAGTCAGACTTCCTTAAAGCTCCTCAAGCTTAATTGGTTCTTCCAACCTACCTTGAATCAAGTTTAAGTACTTCTCTGTAGTGGCTAGTCGTTTGTGACCAGCTAGTTTAGAAACAAGAACTAGTGAGGTACCACTCATGAGATGATGAGCCACAAATGTGTGACGAAGATCATTGACCTTGGCGTCCCTTATTCCTGCTAGTTTAAAGTAACGGTCAATCGCGGTTCGAATGTTTCTTACAAGAAGCGGCCTGCCGGTTTTTGTAACAAAGAGAGTTTCATTACTCGATTTTGGCCGAATTTCAAGATATTGCTTCAGGGCTGTCTCAGCCGCCTTATTTAAGGGGACTGTTCTTTCAGGATAGCTTTCACCAGCTGGAATGTGGAGCTCACCAGCTTTTTGATTACCAAATTTCACATCAGCAAGTTGCAGACGGGCTAGCTCTCCAATACGAATACCGGTTTGAAGAAGCAGCTCAATAATTGCGCCCATTCGCACATCGCTTCTGGCAGCATCACGTAGGGCTCGGTACTCGGTTTTGGTTAAAATTCTTGGAGGCTTCATCTCGAATTTAGGGTGTTCAAGTAGGAGAGCGGGGTCATCGGCTAAAAAATCATTTATTTTTAAGAAGCGGAAAAATGTTTTGGTAGAGTTTGTTTTTCTTGAGATACTTTTTGGAGTGTAACCTTCTTTGGACAGCTTTGCCATAAAGGCTTGTAAATCTTTAGTGTCGATTTCGTGAACCTTAGTTTTGTTTAATTGACCAAGAAAATCTTGAAGCTGCTCAATATCTTTACCATACGCTAAAACAGTCGCACTGCTGCGACCTTGGTTTTTCAAATGGTCAATAAATTTATTATGAGCTTCGTGGGTAGGGATCATACGCTTAATTTTGATTTTAACACCACTAGTAAATACTTGTCAAGAGACTATAAGCTACTTTGTAGCTTCAAAACCCCAACAGCTTGTGGCGTTTTTCAGCTACTCTCGTATCTTGCGCTAGGCATCTTAATGCCTAGCTAAGGTCTGCAGACTTTAACCAGCCTTTTGTATTGAGTATAGCCGTAACTATCAGCTTAGGCTTTTTATTCGAGAGATTTGAAATCACTGGTTTTAGCCCACGAAGTGGTCGCAGCAGCCGAAGGATGCTATAATTTAACTATATCCGGATAGAATGTTATGAGGACTGCCATTCGCTTAGTAGTAGTTTTAATTTTATTAGCTTCGGTGATAATGCTTGGCAAAAATATTGCAAATCAAGCATCTAAGTTTAAAGAGATTTACCAGGCTGAAGGCGAAGCTCGGAAGTTAGCTGACGAAAATGAAAATTTAAGAACTGATTTGGATAAAGAGAAAAGCAGTTTCTCCTTGGAAGGGGAAGCACGGGACAAATTAGGTTATCAAAAAAAAGGCGAGGTGCTTTACGTAATTCCGAATCAGGGCAACCTCACGCAAAAAAACGATCGGGAAGCTAGACAAAATTGGGAAGAGTGGCTAGATCTAATTTTGCGTTGATTATTAGCCGGCTACTTACTTTTATTCGCTTACGGAGACTCTAAGTTGATATTGGGTTTTTGAACTATTCTTATTTCGAAGCGAGATACGATACGTGCCTTTCTCACCTTCAGCCTTGATCACGCTGCCACTACTAGTCATAGTCGATAGGTCAACCACCTCAATACTTTTATCGGGTTTGTAAATCCACAAGGATACCTCTTCGTTAGAGGCCGCTTTTGGTGAAATTTGCAGGTTGCAAGAATTCGACCCATTATAGATAAACTCGTATACTTTTCCCTCTCCGGAAGCTAAATCACCGGCGAAACGTAGTTGCGCCGGCTTACACATAAGAGAAGCTCTAGAAATTATTGAAATTACAATGATGGGTACGAGAAGTAAGATAACCGCTACAACAAATAGGACGTAAAAATTCCTTAGGTCAAATGGGTTATTTATAGCATTACGCATTTGCGATAACATTTGACCTCCTTAACTTAATACTACGCCACGTTTAGTATTAAAGTCAAATTCAAATGCTTAGACGTTGACGTGCATCGTAAATTCTGCTAAAATATTCTTCCGCGATGCGGGTGGGGGGTTTAGAATCCCGTGAGGCTCATAATCTCACTTAAGCCGGTGCGAATCCGGCACCCGCTACCACATAAGCCCCGATTCTAAAGATCGGGGTTTGTGCGTTATATTAAGGTCTGATATAATTTCCTCGTTGGCTGGGTAGCTCAATGGCAGAGCACCGGACTCATAAGCCGGGAGTTGTGGGTTCGAGCCCCACCCCAGCCACCATTTATATGTCTAACATTTCGTTCGAAGAGTTTAGAAAGTTAGATTTGCGTGTCGGTAAAGTAATTTCAGCCGAGAAAATCATTGGTTCGACCAACTTACTTAAGCTTGAAATCGATTTGGGGGATCCTTCGACCGGCTCAGGACTAGGAAAAAGACAGATTCTAGCAGGCGTTTCAAAATACTACGAATCAAAGGAATTGATAGGTTTGAACCTCGTAATCGTTACCAACCTAGAGCCAAAAAAGATAATGGGTTTAGAGTCTCAAGGCATGATTTTGTGTGCAGAAGTTAATGAAGAGCCAGTCTGTTTAGTTCCTCTCAAAGATGTTCCTCCAGGATCAAAAGTCCTCTAGCTACCTTCTTGACAAGAAAATTGCTGCCTGTTAGATTATAAACCAAGATGTTGAAGTGGTTCACAACATACTTTTTTACTCGCTCCTAAACTAAGGGACGGGTTTTGCGTGGTTGTGATCCTTCAGACCTAAAAGCAAAACGGAACGCATTCAGAACTCGTCCCCAAGGGGCGAGTTTTCTGTTTGCCCTGCGAAGCTTTACGCGCAGTAGGGCTGGTCGGGTCAGAATTCAGCAGGACGAAAGGAGACGTCATGGGAGAAAAGGTCGAAGTACATAGAGGTTGGTGTTCTCAATCTCAACCGATGGAGCGTCGTGTGAAGCTCTTCGACTCCAAGAAAAGGATGGAGGTGGAGCAGTGCCCCGAATGCAAGGTTGAAGTCTTGATATGCTACGTACCAATCGTAGAAACTCAACCGGCGAGAGTTGCTGAAAGGAGGTGATTGGAGAGAGCGAAAGCTAGATATCGAGAGGGCTGAGGTATTGCGTTGACGGCAGTGCTTATAAGAAGCCCGATCGGTCGGAAGTGCTTTGGGTGTGAGTTTTGCTATCGCATACCCACACCCACCTTTTAAGGACAAGAAGGCGGATTTTTTCCACTGACTGGAGTAGCTTGTTCGTATTGAAAAGTATACCCCGGGTATCCAACAGAGTCGTGATAGAAGACTGCTGAATGGTCTGAACATCTCCGATATTTCACATTCGAAATATTAACCCGCTGTTGTGTATAGGTAATTAATTCTTCCAAGGTGTTTGGATATCCACCATAGTTAATGTAATAGACAATCATTTGGGTTGAAAGTGATTTCAGATCAGCTTGCACCTTGACTTTCTGGGCCTGGTCCATCGGAGATACCGGCGAACCACTAGTTTCTTTATGGCCTAAACTGGTCAGCCCAACATCAATTCTTTGCAAATAGACAGCTGTGAGCATTAACAGAGTTCCCAGAATCAATCCGCCGAAAAGCAGCGAGAGGATTAAACCCCCACGTTCTCCCATATACTTTTATTATTTCAGATAAAAAGAAGTCGAGCAAGCTAATTATTGACAAAGGTCGGTCTTTCGTGTAAGTTACTTTCGTATGCTTACCAGCTTGAACCATTATTGGCACCGCCATGTCAACTAAAGTTGGCGGCTTTTGCGTGCCTTGGTTTAAGCTACTCTCAGTCTAGACTTCCAAAAAATAAAACAAAGTCATTCGAAGCTCGCCAACAAGGCGAGTTAATTTTTTGGGAAAAGGAGGTTCTGGTTGTGGTTAAAGATCAAGCAGAAAATGGAGAAGAGATCAGTGAGCCGACCATACTGACCTTTATTTCCGGACGCTGGGTTCGTACGCCGATAGGAAAACCAGGGCACAAAGGAACTTGTTCAGCGGACACATACAAATACAAGAAGCGTATCGGCCACTCAGCAGTGTTGAAAGTGGAGGAGTGCCCAGCCTGCGGAGCAAGAAGAGTGCTGGGCTTTTGGGAAGAAGGGGAAGATTGGCCCTAATAGTTAGGTAGGAGAGGTTCGAGGAGGTTAGATTTCCTTCGAGGGGGCGACTTGCGTCTGGTCGAGATTAGCTCGTCGTCCCCTCGGCCACATTTTAACATATTGTGATAAACTAGGAGCATAAATAAAACTATGAAAAAACGTATCCTGACTGGCGATCGGCCAACTGGAAAATTACACCTAGGCCACTACGTTGGCTCACTCAAAAATCGATTAAGGCTTCAAGACGAGTTCGAAGTCTACCTTCTCGTAGCTGATTTGCATGCTTTGACTACCAACACTGATACCGCTGAGTTGCAGCAAAACATTAGAGACTTAGTCCTTGACCAACTAGCTGTTGGTATCGATCCGGAAAAGGTTAATTTCTGTGTCCAAAGCCAGATCCCTGAAGATCAAGAACTAGCGGTTCTGTTTTCCATGCTTGTTTCCAAACCCCGCCTGGAAAGGATTCCAACTTTGAAAGAATTAATGCGTGACCTAGAGATTGAGACCGCCTCGCTCGGCTTGCTTTCTTACCCGGTTCTTCAGGCGGCCGATATCCTAATGGTACGGGCAAACCTAGTGCCAGTAGGAAAGGACCAGGCTAGTCATATTGAGCTTACCCGTGAGATAGCGCAAAAATTTAACACCACTTACGAAAAAGTCCTGCCTGTTCCAGAAGCGCTTATTCCTGAGGGTATCGGTATACTGCCAGGAATTGATGGACAGACTAAAATGAGTAAAAGTTTAAATAATGCTATTCTTCTGTCTGATAACGAAAAGACAGTTAGAGAAAAAGTGGCGAAAATGTACACAGATCCTACTCGAATTCACGCAACTTCCCCAGGTCATTTAGAGGGAAACCCAGTTTTCATTTATCTAGATGCTTTTGGTTCGACAGGCTCACCACAAGTGCGTCGGAGGATTGAGGAATATAAAAAAAGATACCAAGAAGGTGGGGTTGGAGATGTTGAAGTGAAAGAGTTTCTCGCGCAAGTTTTAAATAGATTCTTAGATCCAATTAGGAAAAGAAGAGTAAAGTTGGAAAAAACAAGCGGATTGGTAGAGAGGATTTTAGAAGAGGGCACCAAAAAAGCTAGAAGTGAGGCAGATAAGACCTTGAGTAAAGTGAAAGAAGCAATGAGGCTCACTTAAATTTTTCTGGCAACCTTATACTTCTATTGCTACCTTTTTCGGCCAGTGATATAATCTTCCAGATTGGGGAGTCCGAGTTCCCTTGCGAAATGAAGCTATCATAGATATAATTTCCGCACGGTGAATAAAAATGGAGACGCTTAAGAAACACGGCAAAAATCAAAATACCGTACGTACGATTATAATTTACGTTATCTTAGCCTTGGTAGCCACATTTATTATCGTTTCAGTTTTTCCGGCAAGAGAGGGTGGTGGACAAAAGAAACTTTCTGAGGTTCTCACCTTGATAAAGGAAGAAAAGGTCAGGGAAGTAAAAGTCGATGGGAGTACGATTAATGTCGAACTAAAAGATGAGACCAAAGTAAAGGCGACGAAAGAGGAGGGGGTAAGTTTCGCTGAGATCCTCAGAGACGCTGGAATTGACCCAAAAAGTTTTGATTGGAGTGTTCGGGATACGTCTACATCCAGGACGCTCTTTAATCTTGCCGCTACCTTCCTACCAGTCCTAATTATTGTAGGCTTTTTCATCTTCTTTCTCCGGCAAGCGAGGGGTGCTGGAGACAACCTCCTTTCCTTTGCCCGTAGTCGAGCGAAAATGTTTAGTAAAGATAGACCTGTGGTGAAATTTACCGAAGTAGCTGGTGTAGAAGAAGCTAAACGAGAGCTCCAAGAAGTGGTTCAATTTTTGAAACACCCAGAAAAATTCCGCTCTCTGGGTGCCAAGACACCGAAGGGCGTGCTTTTGGTGGGACCTTCTGGCGTCGGTAAAACCCTTCTAGCCCGAGCTGTAGCCGGCGAAGCGGAAGTACCTTTCTACTCAATCGCTGGAAGTGAATTCATGGAAATGCTGGTTGGGGTAGGAGCATCTCGAGCGCGCGATTTATTTGAAAATGCAAAAAAGAACACGCCGTCAATAATATTCATCGACGAGATAGATGCGATTGGTCGTCAGAGAGGTTTAGGCATCGGTGGTGGGCATGATGAACGTGAACAAACCTTGAACCAAATTTTGGTCGAGATGGATGGGTTTGAGCCCAATGACAACGTGATCGTCGTGGCGGCTACAAATAGGCCGGATATGTTAGACCCCGCCCTTGTAAGGCCTGGAAGATTTGATAGAAGGGTTGTACTTGATCTGCCTGATATCGAAGGTAGAAAAGCGATTATTAAAATTCATTCAAAAAATAAACCACTTGTGCCAGGTTTGGATCTAGACAAAATAGCCAGGAGGACGGTTGGTTTTTCTGGTGCCGACATTGAAAATATGCTTAACGAAGCCGCTATTTTAGCTGCCCGTAGCAATAAAAAACAAATCGAGTCAAAGGATTTAGAAGAAGCAGCTTTGAAGGTTCAGCTTGGTCCAGAGAGGAAGAGAATGACCAGTGAGGAAGAAAAAAGCATTGCTGCCTATCACGAAGCAGGCCACGCCTTAGTAACAAGACTCTTGCCTCATATGGACCCAGTCCACCGTATTTCCATCGTCGCTCGCGGCCCAACAGGCGGTCATACTCTTATCCCACCAGCTATTGATCGTTACAATGAGACCAAAACGCGGTTGCTAGAAACTATCGCCTCACTTCTTGGTGGTCGAGCAGCAGAGGAGATTGAATTTAAGGAATTCACTGTTGGTGCTTCTAGCGATATCGCGCGGGCGACTGAAATTGCTCGCAAAATGGTAACCGAGTTTGGTATGAGCGCACTTGGTCCGCAAACTACAGGTGTAAGAGGAGAAAACCCCTGGCTCGCTAAGGAGCTAGGCGATCCAAAACCACTTTCCGAACATCTGGCAGCGAGGGTAGATAGCGAGGTGGAGAAAATAATCGGTACAGGTTTTGAGCGGGCTAAAAAGATTTTGAGGCAAAACAAAGAGAAACTAGACCTTGTGGCAAGTGTACTAATGAAAAAAGAAACTCTCGAAGGCGACGAATTTGAAGAACTTGTAGAACGGGGCGAGAAACTCCATCAGGTTAAAGAACAGATGAGTGAGAAGGAACCCTCTTCCGCCGAAGCTCCGAAGGACAAGGAAGAGGAGGAAGCCTCAGCAGCATCTGCCGAAGCCTCGTAAATCTCCTCCCGACCTTCTGGTTGTAAGCTAGTTTTGTATTCCAGTTCTTGAGTGCACTTATTCGTAAATCCTCCGTATACCTTCGCCGGTTAAACGTTAGTATCTTGTTGTGGGCTTTTTTGTGTTATAAAATCAAGCCGCACCTTAACGGCTTTGGAGCAATGAGGGGAGAGAGATGGACGAATTCTTGCTTTTCTCTGGTAGGGCAAATCCTAAGTTGGCCAAAGATATTGCCGACTATCTTCCGGCAAGACTTAGCGATATCCGGATTGGTAACCACTACGATGGAGAGATTGATCCCGAGATACTCGAAAATGTCCGGGGAAGGAAAGTCTTTTTCAT
>Ga0214474_1000582_pt1 | contig 17607 bp, 17 predicted proteins | sample RVTome_2_FD_187335 | JGI IMG/M metagenome (GOLD analysis project Ga0214474, IMG submission 187335) | Soil microbial communities from uranium-contaminated site in the Upper Colorado River Basin, Wyoming, United States - RVT95D214 HiSeq ...
ATTATGGAGATTCCTATTTAGATAAAAAACAATACCGACCCATACTTGAGAGAGCGGAGAAACTGAATGTCCCCATCTATCTCCATCCGACGGTTTCAGCCTTTTCACCCGTAAAGACCTATGGATTTCCTTTGGCAGGTCCTCCTTTTGGCTTTGGATTTGAGGTTTTTCTATGCCTCATGCGGATGATTTATAGTGGCATTTTTGATGAATTTCCCAGATTGGTTGTCATTCTGGGACACCTCGGAGAAGGTCTCCCTTTCTTTATAGAGAGAGTCGATTGGGCTTATCTAAGACCCTTTGATCCAAGTCTAAGGCCGAAGATTTCAAAAAGACCAAGCGATTATCTGAGAAGCAACATATTCGTGACCACCAGTGGTAACTACTATGAGCCCGCCTTTCGATGTACTTGTGAAGCTCTGGGAATCGACCGAATCCTCCTCGGTACAGATTATCCATACGAAGAGATGGATGACTGCATGCATTTCCTCCAACGATTAAACCTCTCGGACAAAGAGAGGGATAAGATCTATTATCTCAATGCAAAGCGAATCGGGATCGTCTCTTAAGAAAATGGGTGACCCTTTTTCTTCTTTTTATTCAAGGCCGTTCCTCTTTATTCCCAGAATAACTTCTGAAGGGAATCCAAATTGGGATACAAATTCCCTATGAAATTTTTTAAATCCAATTTCCTTGAGGAAAGGTTGTGCCATGACACCCCTGCATCCTGCCAAAAGGGGAAGTTTAAGTTTATAAATTTCCTCATAAATCTGATTCAGCCATTTCTCCCCTTTTGTCATATTGACCAAGACCACTCTGCCTCCATCTTTTAGAACCCTTTTAAACTCTAAAAGAATGGGGATAAAATCTTGGACAGGAAGGATATCCAAAAGATATTGAGTCATGATGACATCAAACGTTTCATCCTCGAAAAGGAGATGCCGACAATCACAGAAATTGAGGGTATAATTTTTTTGACCTGTTTTGGAAATTCTTTTTTTTGCCTTCTCTACCATCTTTATTGAGACATCGACCCCATCCACCCACCCATCCGGATTCCTCTTCAGTATTTCAACAAAATTGAGTCCAGTTCCAAGGGCCACCTCCAGCACTTTTTCCCCATTCTCAATGGAAGCAATATCTAATGCACGTTGGCGGGCTTTAGATTCTATTAAAATTCCAAACAAATCGTAAATGGGAGCAATCCAATTATATTTCCGAATAATCCCTTGATGTGTGTACCTCGCTTCTAAGATCTCTTGATTCATTGAAAAACACTCCTTACCTTGTTTATCTCTACTTCTCATAGTAGGAAAAATGATCTGAAAGTAAATTACAGGATTTAGATGGAAAGAGTCAAGATTTTTTTATTTGGGTCGGATTAAAATAATCCCTGATCCTTCCGAGGACAATGTGAGGGATATCTTCTTTACGTCTGACAGTATAAATGCTGATGTTTCTCTTTTTCTCAACGGCCTTTTCAAATCGGGCGGCATAAGGGTTGTCTCCAATATGAACAACCGTCACTCGGTTTTGGATCTGCTCAAAAAAACCGATCAATGTCTCCAAGTTGGTAATTTTCATATCGGTGATCATGAAGAAATCTAAGTTTTTCTTCCCCCGGATCAAAGGCATCAGATCCTCTAAATCCAAGGCCGTCCCGCCGCCAAAATATTTACAAAGAACGTGATAGATCTCCTCCCGTCGATCTGAATAATTTAAGATTTCCTTCCCACCCATCGGGGCATCACTGAAATTGTAGACGGCCACTTTTGAATCATTTTGAAGATAGACATTGGTGGCACAGGCTGCACCTAAGACAGCATAGGAAAGGCTCTTTCTGGGATTAATCATGCTTCCTGAAGAATCGATTGCGATTAGGCAATCAGGAGTGCCTTCCATTTTCCCTCTCCCTTTCCCTTCCCTTTTCGTCCAAATCTGGGTCATACCTGGCATGATCTTCCCAAAACTGGTCCAAATATCTATATCTTGGAAAGGGGATCCGATCTCCCAAGGAGAATGAGAATGTGGATGGAGAGAACCTTTCTCTTCTAAATGGACTTTCTTGATGGGAATCGAATAATTCTCCGCCAACTTCATATAAAAAAGGATGTCGGCATCGATGGGGTTTCCCTGACCTCTTCCCATTCCCCCTTCCATTCCATAACCTGCCCCTTTCAGTTCATCGGAAAAGTCCTCCACGATATCTTTGAATTCAGACAAGGCCAAAGTCTGTTTCGCATAATCCCTCAGTCCTTGATCAATCTCTTCCTGGGAATAATGGCCAAGATCGTGCTCCCCTTGAGGATTGCGTTCCCCTTTCCCTCCTTCGGCCCCTTTTTGTTCTTCTTCTTCAATAAGAATAGGCTTGAGAGAGCGGGCAAACTTTTGAACACTCTCTCCCCACCGTGAACGATCCAAATAGGGAATTCGTGCAAGCCTCCGGACAACTCCTGCATATCCCTTTCCACTCACCTTTGAAGGTTGGATTCCCAAATCGATTCCCCAAATTTTTTGGTAAAGAGAAGCAATCACTTCCTCGACAACCCCTTTTTTCAGGTTCCGATGCAATTCAGGAATCTCTGTGAACTTTTTTTTAACACAATGAGTATCCGCAATGACATCGATGAAGTAATTGGACACCTGTTTGGCCAACTCCTTGTCACCCATTACTTTCTTGGCCTCTGAATAAAGCCTGAGATATGTCTGGAAATCCCACGGGCAGAAGGTGTAATGGGTGATCCCATGATCGAGGAGAGCCTCGATAACACGTCTCTCAGGCATCTTGTCCTTCATTTGTGAAATAAAAGCACTATTGATGGACATTTGCTTTTGTTTCATCTCAAGCCCAACGCTTTTACTCTCTTCCACATCCTCCTGTTCCAAACCAAGGGAGCCATCGATTTGAGGCATAGGGATCTCAGGGTAGAGATGTTTTTTCTTCAATTTTGGCCAAATCTCCTCAATGATCGATCGGTAAGGATGCTTTTCTATTTTCAATCGTTGTTATCCAGTTGAGTTTTTTCTTTGTATTTAATAATAGAGATTAGGATACCGCATCTTTCCTGGAAACACCAGTTTATCCCTTTCGTGGACCTTTCCTTCGACGATATTCCCTAACCCTCTTATCCTTCCCCCTACGTAGATTTCCCCTCCCATCATCCATTCACCGGTGTGGAGACCGATGTTCTTCCTAATTAAAATCTTTCCTCCTTTCATCCCTGCTCCTGTCCAGTTCTTTGCATTCCCCTCAACGACCAATTCTCCTCCTTCGAGACCGATACCTGTGAAATCGCCTGTATCTCCTTCGATCATCAACCTTTTCCCCTTTGGGAGCCGAAACCCAATAAGATTGATCTCCGTTTTCAACTCGGAAAGTTTGAGGGCAATCTCTTCTTCTTTCGTATAATTACATAATGCAGAAATGTAGATGCCTGCTGGCCCTGGAATGAGATAAGGAATCCTTCGGGTGTTTTCCATGGCAAAGCAGAATTCCTCAATATCCTCGGCTTTATAATCAATCTCCTTTACATACTTTTCTGCCACCTCATAAGCCTTGATGATGGTGTTATATTGTACCATCCAGACAAGTTCCTTTGCCTCCTCTTCCAAGAGTTTCTCGTATCCCCAGCGGATCTGATCCATGATTGCCTCAGTGGATTGGACAATTTGATCCAAAGGAAGGTCAGGGTTAAAGGCGGAAAAAGTCTTAAACTCTTCAAAGGGATTCTTGGTCATCCAGCTCTCTTTTTTTGAGGGGAGAACAGTATTCTTCTTAGGTGAAACGGAGGATTTCATTTTAACATCTAAGTTCTTAACTACAGGAAATGGAAAATGTTCCCGCCTTAGCTCTTTCTGGCATCGATGTCTTTTTTAATCTCTATATAAATGGGGTGATCTCCTTCCAAGGGTTCTAAACCATTCCCTTGAAAAATCTTCGATCCGACTGCCAAGGCATCTTTCAGATGGTCGCTCTGCTCCCGATATCTCTGGGAAACCGCTTTCACTGCCTCCTTTCCAAGAGAGATGGGAAATGGATCATCCCGTTGTAACCTTTCTTTCTGAGAAAGGATCTCATCTTTCCACTGGATTCGGTGGGCTAATGTATAGGGAACAATGGATTTGATATGTTCAATATCGATCTCAGAATCTTCTAACAGCCATGTCAATCCCTGCGCATACTGTTTGATGGAGGAAGGCAGTCGGTTGGAGGCACAATTTTTAATTTGGTGGCAGAGGTATCCTGTATAATGACATCCCTCTTCACAGTTTTCAACGACTCTTTTCTGCCCATACCGGTCACAGAAAGACAATTCTGCGAGAAGCATTCGAGTAAAAGCACTGGCATCCAGATCCAATTCCAAACTTCCCATTTCTGCACAGATTCGATCACGATCTTGTCTCTGGAAGGTTTTGATTCCCAATACCTCTTGGAGATATTCTCCAAAAGCGTTACTCACCTCTTCGATTTTAGAGATCTTCTTCTCATACGCCACCTTGGATTTGAGGATGTGATAAAGATCCTTCTCATATTGGGGATGTCTTAAGATATGATCTTTTCGTTTATCTTTCCCGATGAGAAAAGAAAGATTGGCCCCAGGGTATCTTGATTCCACCATGACATCGAACCGATCCACGAGGGGGGCGATGATCGTATTGGTCCCTCCATCCTGATAATTGGCGGTTGCAAAAAGACAGTATTCATCGTTAATGATCATTTCATTAAGATATTCCCAATTCCCTCGATCCACACCATCTAAGATCATGCTCTGTTTGGTTTCTGGAAGACGGTTGATCTCATCAACAATTTTGACTGGGATTTGGGAAAAATTGGTCCATACCACATCCTCCTCGCCCTTATTCAATTTTCCCAAATCGGGTCGGCCAATAATTTTTTCCTCTGTTTGCTCTGGATGTCCTGAAACCTCACTCCCCCAAATCACCCCTAATGGCAATTGGTAAATAAGCGAACAGACAAATTCAGCAGAGGTCGTTTTCCCCAATCCAGGTTCTCCGATGATGAGTTCCTTTCCCCTCTTCAGCCCAGTGAGAAGGCTGAGCAAGATCGCTGAGTTAAAACGCTCCCCCTTAATTTCCATATCTGGACGGTTGAAGTAAAGATGTTCACTAATGAATTGGTATAGGTCCATCGCTTGTTTCTGATATCCGTTTTTTCCCACGCCTACAATTCCTTTCTCTCCTTTTCTAAATAATATCTAAACACCAAATGCTGGGATCAATCCCGAATGGTGAATGATATAAAAATAATTTTAACACGGTCACCCCTCTAAGACAAGGTTCCCAAATGGTCTTTGACTCCCATCTCACGAAGGAAAGTTGGGTTTTTTATTCAGAAGGAGAATTTTTGAGCATGAAATCAAGAAAAAAGCCATTTGGCACTTGAAAACATCTTGTTTAAACATTTGTCTCAAAAATCTCTAAAGATCCCTCTGAGGCAAGAGCTCGCTGAGCGGCCCGGCCTAATTCTTGATCAAAACGATGGGTAGGGGCATAAACTCGACAAATGGCAACCTTCGCTGGAATATATTGAAACAACCTCCTGAGGGGTTCCCGCGATATTCGTTTGGAGCCCGGATCAAAAATGAGAAGGACCCCTTCCTCTGATTCATGCCAGGGATTGAGTGGTCTCGGGTCATGATGAGCCATATCTATATGGAATTCTATCCCCTTCAGACGTTTAGGCAATAACATTTTAATTCTCTGTTTCACCTCTTCGGGTTCCAAAAAAATGGGTCGTCCCATTTCCATCTCTCTTAATGTTAGTTTCTCCTCAAACGCACTACTCCATTTCAACTTCCTTGAAAGAACTTCAGCCCACTTTTTTCCTAATTTTCTTTCCCGGGACGATAAAGACTTCTCCCAATCTAATACTCTTTCCATCACAAACCAATCTGTAAGAAGGAGGTATCGGTCTATTTCCTCTAAAGGATGAAATGGACAAAGGATCTCCATGGTATCTTTGAAAATTTCTTGTAATTGAAGATCAATGGATCGGGTGGTACGATGATAATAAACATTTGAATAAAGATAGAGGCGCGCATTGAGAAACATGGCCAATGCATCCATTCCTCTTCTATCTAATGTCAATCCCTCCTTACGATAAGAGGTGTAGTAAAGAAGCCGCCTCCAATCCACCGGACCGATGGAGACACCAGTCATATAGGCATCTCGTAACACATAATCAATATTATCGAAGGTAAAGATACCTCGAAAGAGCTGCTGAAGGAAATTTAACCACTTCGGATGGTTTCTCCCCTCTTTCTTGTGAGTTTTTTTGATAAGGAAGGACACCTGCTCCGGATCGAGGGCTTCTCGATCTTTGAATGGCCCATGGGGACTTCGACGAATTCCCTTGATAAGAGGAGAAATTTCCCCTTGGATGATATGCTGACCAATCTCCTCATGGTTGGTCTTAAATTGAATCAGATATTGTTCATCAAAAAAATGGCAAAAAGGTCCATGTCCGATATCATGAAGGAGCCCCGCCAGACGAAGGAGTTCTTGTAAATAGGGAAAAGAAGGGAGTTCTGTCTTGAAGATCTTAAAGAGAGAGGGGTAAATCTGCTCAGAGAAAGCCCCAGCAATGTGCATGGTTCCAAGGGAGTGCTGAAAACGGGTATGTTCTGCAGTCGGAAATACCCAGCGGGCGCTCTGGAGTTGGAAAATTCGTCGAAGCCGCTGAAACCAGAGGGTGTCGATCACATCCCTCTCTGTCTTCTCTCCTTCTATTCGATCGGTCATCACAATATAATGATAAATGGGGTCTGCGATCAACCCAGTCCCTTGAGTGCCCTCTGTCTCTTTCATATCCATGGAACCCTTTTTCATATATCATTGTCAGAGAGTCCGCTCCCTTTTCCCTTATCTTCTCGATGCTTAAATCCCACCTTTCCAGCGGCCACTTCCCGAAGGGCAGTCACAATGGATCGGTTATCAGTTTCAACTAATGGCTTTGCACCCTTCATGATCATTTTCGCCCTTCGTGCTGCCAATATGACAAGCTCAAACCGGCTTTCCACTTCTTTCAGACAATCTTCTACCGTTATTCTAGCCATCCTTTTCCTCCCATTTTTTTTTGTTTTCTTTGAGGATCAAGCTCTTGCTCCTTCGACACCTTTCCGCAATGATGATGGACTTCAATTTCTCAATGGCAACTTCAATTCTATCATTGACGATTACATAATGGTACCAATGAGCCTCCTCCATGTCTCTTCTGGCATTAGATAAGCGAAATTTAACCATCTCGAGGGAGTCAACCCCTCTATCGATCAGTCGTTCTCGAAGAACCTTTAGAGAAGGAGGGAGGAGGTAAATCAATATGGGCAGGTCAATCTCCTTGATCGCCTTCTTTGCTCCCTGTGTGTCAATATCCAGGATAATGTCTATCCCGTCTGACTCCAATTTTTTCAAATCAGGTCGCGGGGTCCCATAATGGTTTCCCAATACTTCTGCCCATTCTAAAAATTCATTCCTCTCCACCATTTTCTGAAAGACCGAATGAGAGACAAAATGGTAGTCTTTTCCATCCTTTTCGTTTGGGCGGGGTAAGCGGGTCGTACAAGAAACAGAGAATTGAAGACCTGGCAATTGATCCATCACCTCTTTCACCAATGTCGTCTTCCCTGTCCCGGAGGGTGCAGAGATGATAAAAATTAATCCAACTCCTTTTTCTCTCATCTCAAGATCTAATCCACCTACTCTTTCTAATAGAAACCTCATTCGATGTTTTGCACCTGCTCTCGAATCTTCTCCAATTCAGACTTGATCTCTACAACTCTCTGAGAGACTTCTGCATCATTGACCTTAGCGCTGACGGTGTTGACCTCTCGATGGATCTCCTGGAGCAAAAAATCCATTTTCCGGCCTACGGACTCGTCTTTCTCCAACAGGGTGTTGAATTGAGCTAAGTGGCTTTCTGCTCGGACAATCTCTTCGGTGATGTCGACTCGTTCTGACAACAAAGCGATCTCCTGCTGAAAACGTAAGGGATCAACCTCGATCCCTTCTAAAAGGGACTGGAGTCTTTCACGAAGTCTATGAAGATAGGCATTGAGGCGGGATGGAAATAACTGTTTGATGATTTGTAACTGATGAGCGATATGATCCAATCGTTGTTGGAGATCTTTGGTCAGGGAGTCTCCTTCCCATCGTTTCATGTCATCCATGTTTTTGAAAGATTGTTTTAATACCGGAAGAACTTCCTGCCAGTAGGGCTCTATATCTCCCAATTCTTCTTTTGCTGTGATTAAGTCTTTTGCCCCAGCCAATAAACTCAAGGTGATTTCATCTTTCAGTTGAAGCTTCTCTCTCAATACTTGAAGAACCTGATAATACTGTTCTGCAAGGTTGAGGTCCACACTCAGTTGAACCTTCTCTTCTCCTTGGTTATCTATCCTGAGTGTTACATCGATTCTTCCTCTTGATACTTGAGACCGGATGAGTTCTTTAATCCGATTCTCAAAAGGGCTCAGCCTCTTTGGAATTTTGAGGTTGATGTCGCAATATCGGTGATTAACGGAGCGGTATTCCACGATTACTTTTCCCAGACTCGTATCCCCCTCCGCCCTTCCAAAACCTGTCATAGACTTCAACATGGACGTTGTGGTCCTCCTTTTAAATCCTCTAAGTATTTCTTCCGGAACTGATTGAAGAGTGTAATGATCTCTTCTCGTCGATAGTCAGGATAGGTCCACTCCAAGGGCTGGAAGGACTTATTCCGATAGATCAATGTTAAGTCAGCATAAATGCCATTTCTAAGATAGGGTCGGTGAGCATATCCCTTGGTTGTAGCAAGGATCACATGCTCCAAACAAATATATCCCGGATCGATATTGAAATGACGGTTACCATCAGGATTAGCATATTCTTCCTCAAGTTGATTGGTCATCTGTTTAATATCAGGTAGAGTGGAAATGGAAATGAGGCGTTCGAAAGTAATGAAGTGGCGGAAAAGAAGTTTCCCCATTTCCAAGGTGTAATAATCCGTGAAATCAAATGGGAATTTTTCACTAATCGTGTCTTCTCCTCCAAAGGTTGAACAGAGTTTTTGTAACCCCTGATGGAAGATGCCATCATCGGAAGTAATAAAACTCATAAAGAGTTTAGCCGGCTTGGGTTCTTTTGGTTTGCCCATAAGATAAAAACCAAAGGCCCCCTCACCCTCCCCTCTCCCCGCCGGGGAGAGGGATAGGGTGAGGGGAGATTTCGTCGAATGTAATGGCATTTAATGCGTTTGTATTAGTTAATTCCCTGATTTGCAATTTTATAATTCATTTCTTAGGTAAATAAAAAACTCCTTGTTCCCTTTGGGCCCTCGCAGTGGAGACTCTATCACACCCAATACCTTTAGCCCTATTCCTCTACTGAAATTTGAAATCCGATCAACTACTTTTTGGTGTAATACTCCATCCCTAACGACTCCCCCCTTGCCCACTTCACCTCTCCCCACTTCAAATTGGGGTTTGATGAGGCCGAGGATAAAACCTCCTTTTTTAAGAAACCCAAGGAGGTGAGAAAGAAATTTTTCGATGGAGATGAAAGAGGTATCGATGAGGATCAAATCCATTTCTTCCTGAACCTCTTCTCTTTGAAGGTAACGGATGTTCCTTCTCTCTAAGTTCACGACTCTGAGGTCTTTTTGAAGTTTCCACGCCAGCAATCCATATCCGACATCCACAGCATAAACCTTTTTTGCTCCTTTTTGAAGAACACAATCGGTAAATCCTCCTGTCGATGCTCCAACATCCATTACGACCATCCCCTTTGGATCGATTTCAAATGCCTTGAGAGCTCCTTCCAATTTATCGCCTCCCCGACTGACATAAGGAGACTCCCCCCCTTGAAGTTGGAGTTGGGCTTCCATATCGACTTGAGTTCCTGGTTTATCAATCACCCTTCCTTCGACAATCACTTTTCCCGCGATGATCAGAGCCCTTGCCTTTTCACGGCTTTGTATAATGCCTTTCTCTACCAAAAGTTTGTCTATACGTTCCTTTCTCACCTTTTTACTATGATGGTATCGATAAAACGTCCTGTCTGTTTGAAGGTCCACAAATCGCTTAAATCTATTTGGGGTTAGGAAAAGTTCTGCTTTCAGAAGTTACAGACTGCCTCGTGTGAAGAGACTCCGGCCATTCTCCTTCAAACATTTCCTTTACTCCCTTAAGAATTCCATTTTCATCGATTCCATATTTTTCTCTGAGGAGAGCTTGTGGCCCATGTTCTACAAAGATGTCAGGAATCCCCAAACGTTTTACTTGAATGGAAAACAGACCCTTCTCTTGAAATAGTTCGAGGACCGCACTCCCAAAGCCTCCTTGGAGAACGTTCTCCTCAACGGTAAGGACTTTTCCTGTCCTCTTAGCCCAATAGCATAGGAGGTTTGCATCCAGAGGTTTTAGAAAACGACTATTAATTACAGTTGCCTGAATCCCCATGTCCGCCAGCCTTTCGGCTGCGCGGAGGGAGGGATAAACCGTGGAACCAATAGCTAAGATGAAAATATCTCCTCCTTCTCTTAAGACTTCTCCTTTACCGATGTCAAGCAATTGGAGGGGCCCTTCTCTCTTCAATCCTGCACCTCTCCCTCTGGGATATCGGAATGCAACTGGCATCGGGCATTCTATAGCGGTTTTAATCATATGTTGAAATTCTATTTCATCTTTGGGTACCATGACGATAAGATTTGGGATGTGCCGGAGATAAGAAAAATCAAACAGCCCGTGGTGGGTTGGACCATCCTCTCCCACAATCCCTCCGCGATCCAATGCAAAGATCACTGGAAGGTTTTGCAAACAGATATCCTGAACGATCTGGTCATAAGCCCTCTGCAAAAAAGTAGAATAGATGGCGACCACAGGCTTCATCCCTTCAAGGGCAAGACCAGCCGCAAAGGTGACCGCATGTTGTTCTGCAATACCAATGTCATAAAACCGACTGGGATATTCTTTAGCAAATTCTTCTAACCCTGTTCCACTCTGCATCGCAGCCGTGATAGCGACCAACTGTCTATTTTCCTTTGCCAATTGGCAGAGCGTTTCTCCAAAAACCTCTGTAAAGGTAGGGGGGTTTTGCTGAGAATCGCTTTTGAGCTCTCCTGTCTCGATGATAAAAGGTGAGATGCCATGAAAACGGTCAGGATTGGCCTCTGCAGGGGGATATCCTTTTCCCTTTTTAGTGATCACATGGACGAGAATGGGCCCCTTCCATTTCTTAATATTTTGAAAGGTCTCGATCAGGAAATCCAAGCGATGGCCGTCAATAGGGCCAATATATTTCATGCCCAATTCTTCGAAAAGAAGGCCGGGCATCAAGAAACCCTTTAGTGATTCCTCCGCCTGTTTGGCAAAACGAAGGACTGACTTACCGATACTGGGGAGTGTCTCTAAAAAGTTTTTAATATCGTCACGAAAACGATTCACGAATTGACCGGTCATCAATCGGTTGAGGTAAGAGGAGAGTGCTCCCACATTAGGAGAGATGGACATCTCGTTGTCATTCAGGATGACAATAAGATCCTGTTTGATGTGTCCTGTATGATTGAGTCCTTCAAAAGCAAGGCCTGCGGTCATCGATCCATCCCCAATGACGGCGATGATCCTCCCCTCTATACCACTAAGCCTTCTGGCCTCCACCATTCCGAGAGCAGAAGAAATGGAGGTACCGCTATGACCTGAATCGAAGGAATCATATAGGCTCTCATCCCTTTTCGGAAAACCGCTGATTCCTCCATACTGTCTTAGAGTATGGAACCGATCTTTTCTTCCTGTCAAAAGCTTATGAGCATAGCTTTGATGGCCTACATCCCATACCAATTTGTCTTTCGGGAAGTCGAAAACGTAGTGGAGGGCCGCAGTTAACTCTACTACGCCAAGATTTGATGCGAGGTGCCCTCCGTTCTCTGAAACAGTAAGGAGGATCTCTTCTCTTATCTCACGGCAGAGTCTCTCCAATTTCCAGAGGTCTAATTTCTTAACATCAAAGGAGGTTTGTATTTGATCCAATACCTTTGTCATCGTTTAATATTCCCTCGAGAGAATAAACCAGGCAATCTCTCGGAGGGGGTCTCCTTCCGGTCCGAACGAGCGGATGTCGTCCACTGCCAATTCTACTAAATCCCTGGATTTCCTCTTCGACTCTTCAATGCCTAAGAGAGAAGGATAAGTGACTTTCCCTCTGGAAAGATCACTTCCTGTTTTTTTTCCAATCCGTGAGGCCTCCCCTTCGATATTTAAAATATCATCGGAAATTTGAAATGCAAGCCCTACCCTCTCCCCATAGCGTGTCAGAGTCTTAAGAATTTCTTGGCTTGCTCCCCCAATCTTGGCTCCTACTCGAACTGAAACCAGAATCAATGCTCCAGTTTTATGGGTATGAATATATTGAAGCGTCGGCAGATCCACTTTCTTTCCTTCTGATTCAATATCTAACACTTGTCCTCCAACCATTCCCAGCATTCCTGCTGCTTGGGACACTTCATTGATGACATCGAGAACCAATCCTCCATCATGAATGGAAAACTCTCGAATGGTTTGGTTCGTCATCAATTTAAATGCTTCGGTCAGGAGGGCATCTCCAGCCAAAATTGCTATCGCCTCTCCAAATACTTTATGGCACGTGGGTCTTCCTCTACGGTAGTCATCATCATCCAGTGCTGGGAGATCGTCATGGATGAGGGAGTAAGTATGGATCATCTCTAAGGCACAAGTAAAAGGGAGAATCTCATCTCCTTTTCCCCCTACTGCTTCATGGGCAGCCATGGATAAAATGGGGCGAATCCTTTTACCTCCCGCAAAGAGGCTATGCCGCATCGCGTTGTAGAGTGAAGTCGGAAAAATCCCTTCACCGGTTGTGTCAGGCCGGTTTGGAAAATATTTCTCAAGGGCTGAATCCACAATCTCTTTTTTCTCTTGAAGATATGTTTTGATATCCATCCTGACCTTACCTAATTTGGATAAATCCGAAATTCGAATATCGAAATCCGAAACAAATCCAAAATTCAAAACTATATCTAATCCCCCTTCATCCCCCTTTGTCAAAAGGGGGAATCTCACGAACCGCGGGACTCCTCCCTTTGGCAAAGGGAGGTTGGAAGGGATTTTTCAATGTGATTTCAAACAGCAAAATTGATATAGGAATTCTATTTCTTAATTTCTATTCAATCTTCTCCTTCTTCCTTCGAAGGAGTCTGCCCTGAGTTTACCGAAGGAGCCTGTCCTGAGCCCGTCGAAGGAGCAAAGGGATGTGGTTTCAATATTCCATCATTACCTTTTAAAAGAATCTCCACTTTCTTCTCTGCCTCATCCAGTTTTTGGTTACAAAATCGCGATAGCCTGATTCCTTCTTCAAAAAGTTTCAAGGATTCTTCCAAAGGAATATCGCCTTCTTCCAATTTAGAAACAATCTTTTCAAGTTTATTAAGCGCATCTTCAAACTTTTCTTTCGGCATTATTCATCCCCGTCTTTCCTGTATATCCCTTATATGCATAAATAAAGACTTAATACTTGTATTAACTTTTAATTTTATCCTTTTAAACATATGATCGTCAAGCCTTCTCCGTTTTTTCAACACCGCAGAGCAGGGTTCCCTGATAGAGTTTCACCTCTACCTTGTCTCCCTCTTTCACATGGGATGCGTCTCTTAATATTTGTAACGAAGGAATCTTACGGGTAATGCTAAAACCCCTTTGAAGGGTAGAAAGGGGACTTAATGAATCTAATTTTCCTATTATCCCTCTAACTCTTTGCCGCTTAATCTCAATGGAATATTTGATGTTCTGTTCTATATGTTTCTTTGCCTCTAAAATAACAAAGCGAAGGTTTTTTGCTTTTTGAATTGGATTTCGAATGAGCAGACCTTCACTGAGATGCAAGCACTTTTCTCTTCTCCTTTTAAGTGTCCATGTAGTTAAAAGACTCAGCCGGTTGACAAGGTCATCCACCCTTAAAGAATATTCCTCAATCTTCTTCTTAGGCTCTTTTAAAATTTTTCTGAGATGGGATAAACTTGTATGAAATTCCTGTAGTATTTGGAGCATTCGATTCTCCAAACGCCCCTCTGAGTAGTGAATGATATTTTTGATTTCTCTTTTATCCCGGACGACCAACTCCGCAGCAGCAGAGGGTGTGGGGGCTCTTAAATCAGCCACAAAATCTGCAATCGTGTAATCGGTCTCATGGCCTATGGCAGAGATGATCGGGATTTTTGAATGATAAATTGCCCTTGCCACTTCCTCTTCGTTAAAAGCCCAAAGATCCTCTAACGATCCCCCTCCCCGGCCAACGATGATGACATCGACATCCATCCATTGATTAAAATATTTTATGGCTTCAGCAATCTCGGATGAAGCCCCTTCTCCCTGAACTCGAACAGGATAGAGAAGGAGTTGAAGGTTTTTAAATCGTCTATTGAGGATATGGAGCATATCCTGGATCACGGCTCCAGTGGGAGAAGTGATGATCCCAATTCTTTGTGGGACCATTGGAATCGTTTTTTTGTGAGATGGATCAAACAGTCCTTCCTTCTCCAATCTTTCTCTTAACTGGAGAAAAGCCAATTGAAGAGCCCCGATTCCCTTAGGCTCTATTGAAACTAAAATCAACTGGTAGTCTCCCCTCTTTTCATAAAGGCTTACCCTTCCATGGCAAATGGTGTGAAGTCCGTCTTCAGGGATAAAACGAAGGTTTCGAGCCTGCATCTTAAAGAGGACGGCCCGAATCTGGCTGAAATCATCTTTCAAGGTGAAGTAGATGTGGCCAGAGGGTGGAATCCGAAGGTTTGAAATCTCTCCTTCGACCCAGACATCGGGGAACCTATCTTCGAGAATATCTTTGATTTCCCGGGTAAGCTCTGAGACGGTTAAAATGTATCGAAAAGGAAGTTCCATCTTTTTAAGTTCGGAGTTGTAGCCACAGGCTTTAGCCTGTGTCCTTTATATAGAATTAATATAACAAAAACGATTTAAGGTGTAAAACGGAATGTAAGAAATTTTATGGGGGTTACCGGGAGTCGCAGATCTTTTTACATCAGGTGTAATCCTACCATTTTCTACATTTATTGAAAAGTCAAACATAAAACATGATTTTTCAAGGGTAACAGTTAACATATTGAAAATTCTATGTTAAATGGAATTTATTTCTTGTGGTAAGCAGTTGATAAAAACAGACCTTTAAAGATCCTCTCAGGGCTCATCGGGATACAGCTTTTTCATACACTCCGGGCAGATACCATGGCTGAATTCTGCTTCTGAATGGTCTCGAATATAGGCTTCGATTTGATTCCAATAACCCTTGTCGTCTCGTATCTTTTTACAGGAAGCACAGATTGGCAGAAACCCTTTCAGGATTTTGACTTCATCCTTGGCCATGAAAAAATCATGTTCAACCCTTTGGAGGTTTATTATGATCAGGCCCAATGCGATGAGTATGTTGACTGCAAATGAAATGATTAAAGTCATTCCGTGTACAGCGCTGGCTGCCATAAAGTCACTTATCTGGTCTTCAAGAAAAAGGGTGAAAAAGAATCGTATTGCATACCAGAAAGCTGCAAGGCTCAAAGCCACAATCAACAGCCAGTTCGAGGCTCGGAGTATCAAATGAATTCGTTTATATACAATAATGACACAATGGATACAGTAAAAGGCAATAATACCGCAAAATATAATGATTCGGATATTCACATTAGGTGAGTAATAAGTAAAGTACAGGAACGTCGCCATCAGAAAGGCAAGAGAGAGGATGTGCAAACCTATCCTCTGTTTGCCTCCGGTAAATGCTACTAACCCGTAATCGATAAGCACTATCTGGGCGGCAGCGAATAGGTTGCCAATTATAATGGAAAGATAGTCTGGAACGATTCCTCTTAGGCTAATAAACAATAAGCCAGCGAACGCAAGAAAAAAGGCAATACACCATTCCCGGAACCCCGGGTAAGTCTTGCGTGTCATGTAAATATAGACCATGGCTAAAAAAAGAATAAAATAGATGATGCCAGTGATAAAAGAGAGTGTCCTTATGTCAAGAAAGTTGCGCATTCTTACTTACCCTTCTCAAATTATAGTTGGCCCCTCACCGCTTCCTTTTTTGTATCATTAAGGGGGTCAACTTGACTTTTAAATGCCATTTGGATATAAAAATATTATGGAATTAACTGGAGAAATCAAGACCTCCCTAATGCGTGAATATACCCTTTGCTCAAATGCGATCGCTTTTTACGAAAAGGCAATAAAAGATTTTGAGCAAAAATATCACTTTTTAACCGATACCTTTTTAAAAAATTTGAAGCGGGCAAGATGGGTGATGATGCCGATTTCTTTGACTGGTATGCTTTTGCAAAGCTTCTCGATCAATGGAAGAAGACCCAATCTGTTCTTCGCTTGGCCCTCCAGTGATCAAAACATTTACAGAAAATATTGATAAAACCATTTCATCCTCTTCGATTGTTCTCTCTTCAAATATCCACAAACACTTTTCGCCGAATGGGAAAACCCTTTATCTAATTATCTAAAAGGATCTCTTATATTTTTAGATTCATCCGTTCTGGAAATTGCCCTCTTTATAATTGAAACCCTTGATTCTTTAACAATTGAGAAATACAGATTCCATTATATGAAGCCTAATGGGCAGATGTTATTCCGTTACGATAACGCCCCTCACTATCCGGAAATAACTTCCCATCCGCATCACAAACATATTTCCGAAAATGTCATCCCATCAAAAGCTCCTTCTTTAGAAGATATACTTGAAGAGATAAACGTCGTCATTATCATGGAACCTGACATCTAACCTCTCCCAATTACTGTTTCATCTTTTCAACATTCCGCAATCGGCTATTTTTTGTCTCCGAACTCCAAACGATTATCATCTTTCTGCCTACCTTCATTTCGTCCATCGTCTATCGCCTGCCCGCCGAAACTCCAGTGTAGGAGGGCGCATTCTGTAATAAAATATTTTTATCTCCCTATCCCCCTCTCTTCCCATCTCTTCCCATCTCTTCCTCTGTTTTATTTATCCAGCACCTCCCTCACTTTTCTCGCCAATCCATCTACCGTAAAAGGCTTCTGTATAAAATTTGTCCCTGGTTCCAGCACACCATGATGGAGAATCGCATTATCCGTGTATCCCGACATATAAAGAACCTTCATCTCCGGATGAATCTCTTTAAGACGCCCCACTAACTTATGACCGCTCATCCCGGGCATCACCACATCGGTCAAGATCAAATGAATCGAATCTTTAAACACCTCACAAAGGAGAAATGCCTTACCCCCATCCGGGGCCTCTAGAATCTTATAACCTTGCCTTTTCAATACCCTGATCGCCAGCTTCCGAACGACCTCTTCATCCTCTACAATAAGAACGGTCTCATTCCCTCGGGGAACCTCTCCAACAACCTCCTCCTTCAACTCCTCCAGAGGCTCGTCAACCTGAGGCAAGTAGATCTTTAAGGTCGTCCCCTCCCCGGGCTCACTATATATCCAGATGTTCCCCCCGCTCTGCTTCACAATCCCATAGACCGTAGAAAGACCCAGGCCTGTTCCCTTGCCTTTCTCTTTTGTCGTAAAAAAAGGTTCAAAAACACGATCCTTC
>Ga0214474_1000585_pt1 | contig 17594 bp, 19 predicted proteins | sample RVTome_2_FD_187335 | JGI IMG/M metagenome (GOLD analysis project Ga0214474, IMG submission 187335) | Soil microbial communities from uranium-contaminated site in the Upper Colorado River Basin, Wyoming, United States - RVT95D214 HiSeq ...
CCGACAAATCGTATTCCGACAAAAAGGTCTTGACCGGAGCTGGAATCGTGCCCCACCAAATGGGGTAGCCTATGAAAACCAAATCATACGACTTGATATTCTCAATTGCTGTTTTCTGATTTCAATCGGAAATCTTCGAATTCTAAAACCTACCTCGATTGTAGGCAGGTGTTATCAACAACTCCTTCATCTTGAAAAGTGAGGATTTATAACTGAATCGATATTTCCAAACCCCCAGCTTCAGTATTTTCAAGGAGCCACTAAACAAAAGGTCCGTGTCAGCAGCATGGGCCCTTTTATTATGTTAATTCTCTTTTCACGTGATTCAAAACAAAAGTTCTGCCGACCGAATAGGAATGCAATATGAGAGGAGAGTTGGAGGGGATTATTTTTTGAAATACCTCTCTGCTTTTTTGACGGCGGGCCAGAGGCCGAGGTTCATTGGACCGAAGATGATCAGACTCCTTCTGATATGAAAGGGATTGAAGATCCTTTTTAACATGGAGGGAATCGAGTAGAAAGACCGGTTTACTTTCCAGAATCCTTCCTGAAGTTCTTCGACAGTCATCCGTTTGGGTTGAAAGACCACTGTGGCCATATCATACTTTGACCAATCCTCCGTCAGAATTCTTCCCTCCTGCTTTACCCTCTGATAGATCCGAGTCCCTGGAAAAGGGGTGAGGATGGGAAGGAAGGCCCCTTCAATTCTGTTCCGCTCAGCAAACTCCAAAAACTCATCAAAGACCGATGAATCATCATAGTCATAGCCAAAGACAAAGGAGGCATAGACTCCGATGCCCGCATTATGGAGTCTTTTAATCCCCCTCTCATAGGCTTCAATGCGGTTGATTCGCTTTCCCATGAGATGAAGGTTCTCCTCTCGAAGGCTTTCAAATCCGATGAAAAGCCCATGGCATCCTGCTTTGGCCATAAGAGAAACCATTTCTTCATCCTCGGCAATATGAATCGGCCCTTGACTCACCCAGCGCAACCGATAATGAGAGAGCATGTTGAGAAGCTCTTTGGCATGCGAAATGTTCCCGACAAGATTATCATCGACAAAGAAAATGTATGCCTTTGAACGCTCCAAGGATTGAATCTCTTTCTCAACCTCTGAGACCGGCCTCATGCGATAAGATCTTCCATGAAGTGCTGTCACCGAACAGAACTCACAGTCATATGGACAACCCCTTGTTGTTTGAATCAGATTATGGAAGAGATATCCCTTGGGAGGGAAAAGTTCTCTTCTCGGATTGGGAAGATGCCCGAGATCGGTTCTCTCCTTTTGACGGTAAAAGGGTTTCATGGTTCCTTTTTCAACATCCTCTAACATTTCAGCCCAAACTTCATCCGCTTCACCAATGGCTACACTATTAGAATGGGCTTTCGCCTCCTCAGGGAGCCAGGATGCATGGATCCCTCCTATCACCACCTTCTTCCCCCTCCTTCGAAATTCATCTGCGATCTCATACCCTCTTGGCGCAAGAGGTGTAATGGCGGTGATAGCAACCAGATCAACCTCTTGATCAAAGTCAACCCCATTAAGACTTTCATCAACGATGCGAAGTTGATGATGCGAAGGAGTAAGCCCTGCGAGAAGCGAAGTTGAAAGCAAAGGAAATTTAAATGCGATCACGTCCCAGAAGCTATCCTTTGGCCATCTGGGAATAATAAAAGCGATCTTCATCTCAAACTCTTTCCTTTTAGGAGCCTGGCAAGGGGTCTGACTTCCACTCCTTCTGGAACCTGCCATTGAAAGGAATCTTCTGGGAGGCTTGAATTGATGGAGATATTTTTCAATTTGAGTTCGATATGGGTCTCCTTCTCTACAATCACGATTCGGATACGGCTCGGAATCTCACTCCCTTCATCCCTTTCTGTGGATATTTCAATGGGGCCCGCTTTCTCCATCACATCCTCAAATTGTGAAATTTCTCCGGTATAGGCTCTTTTCTGTGGAGGGATGAGAAGAAAAAATTCTCCATTTCGAAGGAGGGCATCAAACAACCCCATCCCCAAGGGGTGATAACCTAAGAGACGGAGCTTATCGGGTTTTTGGTAAAGGAGAAATCCGTTTAGAAGAAAGTTCATCTCCTGACCATCTCTTACGGTATCAATTCGAATCGAAGTCCTTGCCTGAAAAGATTCGACAGTGGAAAAGGCTTCGAAAAGTTCGACGATTGGATTGACAAAAGGCGGTTTTTCCGGTGGGGGCACTTCAATCCTCTTTGGACATCCCGTAAGAAAAGAACCAACCAGAAAGAGACTAAAGCAAATGTAGCAATACTTTGTGAACCTCGCCGGATTCCCCCTCACCCCATCCTTCTCCCCCAAGGGGAGAGGGGAAGGGTGAGGGGGTAAAAATGTGCAAGAGATGGAAATAAAGGGTCTCCGAATCATTTCAATATTCTCCTTATGCAAACCGGTTCATTATAGTTTCCGCAGTCAATTCTCCTGAGGCCACCACTCCAGCAATTCCTCCTCCAGGAGATGTCCAATGTCCAGTGAGATAGAGATTGGGGATGGGAGTCGTTCGTGAAAGGCGATAAATCCCGGACTGCTTCGGAATCTGTGCCCATCCATAGGCTGCACCCCATCGATTGCAAGTCCACTGCTCAATCGTCTTCGGCGTGGTCTCCACTTTGACCACGATCCTCTTCTTTAGATTAGGAATCAATGCAGATGCCCTTTGGATAAGGCGTTGGGAAAGTTCGTTTTTATTTTTTTGATCCCAATCCGGACTAAAGTGATAGGAAGTTTTATAGCTCAGGCAGATGGTGCTTTTCCCCATTGGGGAATGAGAAGGATTAACTTTCGAGGGAGCGAGGAGGTAGAAGGGGGCCTCTTCTGAAATTCGGTTCTCATAGAGAAACTGATATTCCTTCTGGAGATGACCCTCAAAAAAAATCTCATTATTTGATATGGGAAGTTCGTCCAATCCCCCATCGATTCCCAGATAGAGAATAAAATAGGAAAGGGAAGGTCTCATCCCTTTTAATTTTGATCGAAACCCACTTGGAATGTAGTCCTCATTGATAAGGTCTGAAAATGTGCTAAGGGCATCGACATTCGAAATGATCGATCTCCCGGTGATCTCTTGGCCGTCTTTTAACCGCACACCGATTGCCCTCTTCTCCCTGATCAGAATTTGATTCACCTCATGGCCAGTTAAAATTTGGCCTCCCATTTTCTTAAAGGCTTCTCCCATTTTAAGAGGGAGTTGTTCTACTTTTCCTTTGATGCAAGAAACTCCATGATTGAAATAGGACATTTCAATACCAGCCATCCCCACCACTGAGATTTCCTCCGAGGGAAGCAGTGCATAAGAACTTCGAATCGAGAGAAGGGTCTTTAAAAAAGGATGGGAAATAAATTCGTTGAGAAGCTCCCCATAGGTTTTGTCCTTGTATTGTGAGAGAAGAGGATATTGAGATGAAAAGGAAGAAGGTTCAAACCAATTGAGAGAGGATGGAATGGTTGAAAATTCTTGAAATATTTTTTTTAGGACAGCATAAACCTCTTCAATCCCCTTTCTCTCCTTTGGAAAGAGTAAGGAGAGGTTTTCAATATGGGTTTCGAGTCTGGAGGATTGACTTACTCTCCGATCTGGAAAGTGATATTCTCTTGCGGGTTCAAGAGGGATGAAGTGAATTTGATCCAAGAGGTTTAACTCTTTCAATAGCCTCCATATCCTGCCCCCTTCCTGGCATTCACCGATCGACTGAACAGAAAGATCAAACGAAAATCCTTCTCTGTCAAAAGAGGTGCAGCATCCACCCACCTTCTGATTCTTCTCAACCATCAGGACTTTCAGGCCCCTTTTAGCAAGGAGACAAGCGCAGGTGAGCCCTGCCATCCCCGCTCCAATGATAATTACATCCGTCTCCGTCATAATCCAAAATTATAACACAGCATTTCATCCCTCGTCGAATTCAACCTTTTTCATAAAGGATTAAGTAGATTAAAAGATCCCATCGTTTTACAATACGAAGGCGAGGTCTATATGAATGGGAATAGGAAATTCATCTCAGGCATTGTACCTCCGGTGGAGCGATCGGAGCCTTCCTGGTGGTTTGCCTTCCAAGAGAATAAACTTCTGGTTTATGAGGAATCTTCTCAATGTAACCTCCCATGCCTTATTGACTTTGCAGAGTTGGGATTGACCACTTTACGGGAACACTATTTGGGTCGACTCGATAATCACCTTTGTTATGCTGTCGAAGTAGCGGAAGGGACTATTCTATCAACAGGAATGACCTTTAAGGGATTGCGGCAGATATATGGTTGCTTAAATGAAGACCTGTTCTGGATTGCAGCCCGGGCAGTCCAAATCGTAGATTGGGACAGGACAAACCAGTTCTGTGGTAAATGTGGTGTCGAGTTGAGAATGAAAACGACAGAACGGGCTAAAGAATGCCCCCAGTGTGGACTGCTCCTCTTCCCTCGTCTGGCTCCAGCAATTATTGTTCTTGTCGAGCGAGGTAATAAATTGCTTCTCGCCCGATCCCGCTACTTCCCGTCGGACATGTACAGTGTGATTGCAGGATTTGTAGAACCAGGAGAATCGCTGGAAGAGGCTGTGGTGCGTGAATTGAATGAAGAGGTGGGTGTGGATGTCAAGGACATCCGCTATTTTGGAAGTCAACCCTGGCCTTTTCCACATTCGCTTATGATCGGATTTATAGCCACCTATGCCGGCGGTGAAATCTTCCTTGATGATGAGGAGATTGAGGATGCCGGCTGGTTCACGGCTGACAACTTACCCCGTATCCCCGACAAAATCAGCATTGCCCGAAAATTAATCGATTGGTTTTTAGAGAAACAAGAGAAGTCTCAGAACGATCACCCTATTTGACTTATTCTTATTTTTATTCAAATATTTTTATCCTTTATATTGACTTTTTTTAAAAAATAGATTAGTCATGATCCATGATGATGGGCAGAATAGAGCAGATTCGTTCCTTTTATTTTTGCTTTTTTAGCTTTACGGACAGGTCTGCCCTCTTCTGATAAAAGACTAAAAAATAATCAGAGGACATGGGCAGGCTATATAGGCTGCCCATGGATACTATTTAAAAGGCCATGGGTCAAAAACCATGGCCTTTTTTTTGAATAGGTATGAGAATGTTAGCAAAGCAGATTGATGAAATCAGAGAGAGAATCGAAAAATCCAGAATTGGAATCAAGGATGCCTTGTCAATGATTGACATGACATTTGAGGATCAAATCAACCGGCTTGAAGTCTCTTCTCCCTATGAAGCGTTTAGGGGTCTTAATCAACTCATTGATGTGACTGCCCATGGGGCTAAGATTGAGCGTTTCAGACCAGAAGATAACAAGCATCCCTTCCACACTTTTGAGATTCATACAGAAGAGGGAGAGATTCTGGGCTACCTCAATATGATCTATCTGAGAAGGTTCATCCCCTGCTACTACCTGGTCTATGTGGAAGTGTTGCCCCCCTTTCGAGGTTTAGGTTTGGGATATAAGATTCTAAATGCCTTTATGGAGTTTGTAGACGATCAAAGGGCAGTGGGCCTTCTCGACAATATCATCCCTCCTGAGGATCCCACCTATGAAACCTATACCAAACTTGGCTGGAAGACCATCAAGGATCTCCTTGGGGAGGGAGGAAAAGAGAGATGGGGAAACTATATGGTCTTTATCCCAGACTGTATTCAAACAAACGACCTCAAGAAGGAATTGATTAGAATTCTTTACAATCTTAGAAAGAAGAAACCTGTCATTGACATGCATGACAATGAGGATATGGTCAAAAGAACCATTGAAGAATTTCGCTCTGTCTATCAAACCTTGGTGCAGCTTTTCGATGCAGAACTTTCGTCGGGGACTTCGATCCCCCTTATGCGCTTTATGTTTACCCGGCTTACAACAAAATTGATTGGTTTCCGTAGGCAAATCACTTCACTCATTGGCTACACCGGAGGAGAATCCCTCGAACAGGTGTCCATCTCCAACCAGGTCAAGAAACTGCCCATTCAATCCTATTCCCTTTGGAATTTGAAGAAGGATCATGTGGGAATATGGGGTGATAAAAACCTCCTTCAAAATCTGCCCCAAAAAATGAAAGACGAGCCAACCTTTTTTATAGAAGATCTCCCTCTCTATAAAAGACCCTATCTTCATGCTTGGATGAAGAGGATGAGAAACCATCCATCTCAACCGCTGAAGATATCCGATCTCCTTGATCTTGGATTTGACCCAACGAGATTGAGAGAATTTCATCATGAAGGGACAAACTATATCTTCGAAAGGATATCCCCTCATCTCTTTTTCTCCCTTTTGAAGAAGCGAAGGCTCCTAAGAAAAATTGAGCATATTGTTTCAGGGTTCCGGCTCCGTGGAGCAGTTATTCGAATCAATCCAATCCTCTTGATCTTTCGTGACAGAGGGAACATCTATGCTCTAAGGAAGAAAGTGGAGGGGATTCATTCACAGGAGGCATTAGATCAATTGAGGACTTCTCCTCTTCTCAGGGAGATGAATCAGACGGTAGGGATCGACCGCCTGATACTCAGGGTAATCCATGAAATCAAGGATGGATTGATGTTTAATTTAAATCCCAGTTTCCATCAGGAGATTGAAGACCTTACTTACTTTTTCCCCTGGGATATTGAAAAAAATTTCCCCAGAATCTGTGTGGATATTTCGAGCATTTCTATGGGTAATATATGGATCGCATAACCCCCCGTCCATCCCCTCCCCCTCGAGGTGGAGGGCGAGGCCCTGCACCACGTAGGGTGCAGGACTATGCCCTGAACCACGTAGGGTGCAGGACTATGCCCTGAACCTGACATGGTTCAGGGGAGGGGGTGATTAATCTTTCTAAAAGGAGGAACTGAAATGACGGTTGGACCATTGAATGGAGTTAAAGTAGTTGAGATCACGATGTTTCAACAAGGACCTGTGGCTGGCATGAGGTTGGGAGACCTGGGCGCTGATGTGATTAAGATTGAGGCCAAGACAGGAGATCCCGGAAGAATGTTTATGAAGATTATTGGCGCCATGGCCGGATTGAAAGGTCGGAATTATTACTTTGAGCATACCAATCGAAACAAAAGGAGTATTGTCTTAGACCTTAAGAGTAAAAAAGGGATGGAGATTTTTCTCAAGCTCATTGATACCGCCGATGTATTTCTGAATAACATGAGTATTGAGGCACCTATCAAATTGGGTATTGGGCCTGACGAACTGCTGGCCCGGAATCCCCGTCTTATTTATGCACAGGCATCAGGCTGGGGAAGAAAGGGACCTGATGCGAATGCGCTCTCTTTTGACTATACAGGAATCGCCCGCTCAGGAATGATGATGTCTTGTGGGGAACGTGGGGCCCCTCCAACCCAAATTCTTCCCGGGATTGGCGATGAGGTGGGTGGGCTGATGTGTGCATGGGGGGTGACGGCTGCCCTTTACGCCCGCGAGAAGACAGGTAAAGGGCAGGTGGTCGATACTTCCCTGATGGGAAGTCTCATTACCATGCTTGGATTCATTATGGCGGCTCCGGCAATCTTGGGTCAAGAGTTTCCCCGGGAAATAAGGGCATTAGCGGGTAATCCTCTGTATAATCATTATCAGTGTAAAGATAACAAATGGATTGTCATTGCCCATCTCGATCCGGACAGATATTGGCCAAAAGTCTGTAAGGCCGTTGGTATTGAGGAACTACTGCATGATCCAAGATTCAATAGTATTGAATCCCGAGGGCAGAATGCTAAAGAATTGGTTGCCATTCTGGACCAAAATTTTGTTACTAAAAACAGAGATGAATGGATCAAAATTCTCAATGAGGAGAATTGTATTTTTACCCCAATTCAAACTCCTTTAGAGGTGTCTAATGATCCCCAAACCATGGCCAACAATTATTTTATAGACGTTGACCATCCTGCCTGGGGTAAGATAAAAATGACAGGCTTCCCCTGGGACTTCAGTGAAACTCCGGCATCCTGGCGGCGTGAAGCTCCTGCCTTTGGACAACATACTGAAGAAATCTTGTTAGAGATGGGCTATGCCAAAAATGACATCGCCCATCTCAAAGAGGAGGGAGTGATTCAATAAGGAAATGAGACGTTATGAATGGAAACCCTCAACACGTCTAAACCAGAGTGAGATGTTCGATCCGCCGTTGGAACAACTATTGAGCAGTGCAGATCTTATCTCCTTCTTTTTTGACTGGCCAAGGACTAAATTTAAATCACATTCCGAATCGAGATGCACTAATCCAATGGTTGGAGGGATCATCCCGTGGTAAAGGGACAAAACCACTCCACAGGCCCTGACTCCTCCCGAACCGTCGAACTCTCCAATCATTGACTTGAGGCTGCTCACAGAAATCTCTTTCGTCCTCTTTCCAAAGACCTTTTTAATCGCATGGGTCTCTGCCCGATCCAGGTGGGGAGTGGAATTGGCTGCCGCTGAAATATAATCGACTATTTGAGGTTCTCCGGCTGCCAAAGACATAGCCCTGGCAATCGAATCTCCTTTAAGATCATATCTAAGAATACCATCTGTACTTCCTGAAAGCCCAGCACCAGCCATCTCGGCGTAGATTTTTGCTCCCCTCTTCTTCGCATGTTCCAATGTCTCAAAGACAAGTATCCCGCTTCCTTCTCCAAGGATAATCCCATTCCGATCCTGATCAAAGGGCTTCATCCCTTCCACACCTTTTCCTCTTCCTGGAGATAAAGCACCAAGCATCGAATAGACATGATAGAGGGGTTCACTCAGCTCATCACCTCCACCTGCAAAGATGACATCCGCCCTTCCCTCTTTCAATAGATAATAAGCAAAAGTCATAGCCATCTCTGTGGAGGATTCTTTATGAGAGAAAGTGATATTGACTCCCTTGATGCCGTATTCGATGGCACAGTGGCTTGTGATGGCATTGGGCACAGCGGTTTGGAACAGAAGGGGTGCGGCTCCGATAGGGCCTTCTTTTAAAAGGGAACGGAAGAATTGGTCAACAGTATCCGAGCTCCCAAGGCCTGTGCCAATTGAAATCCCTATTCTGCCGGAGTCCTCTTCCTTCAGGGTGAGACCCGAATCATCTATCGCCAACCGGACGGCTGAGACTACAATTTTCCCAATCCGATCCATCCTCCTGAGATTGGCAGGTTTAATAAAGGCATTAAAATCAATCTTCGGAAGCTGTGCTCCCAATCGAGAACGGTAGGAACTCACATCAAATCCCTGAATCGGCTTAATCCCAGAGATTCCCTGAAGACAACTCTCCCAAAACGCCTCTTTACCGATACCAACAGAGGAAACGACTCCAAGACCAGTAATGACAACACGATGATCCTTGGGCGAGTTCGGAGTTTGGAGTTCGGAGTTCGGAGTATCTTTAAAAGTTTTATTATACACTTCTATTTCCCTATTAATTCTTAACCCCCAATTATTGAATTAAATTACCTACTCCGAACTCATTACTCCGAACTAAATTTCTTAAATACCAGGCACACATTGTTTCCCCCGAAGGCGAACGAATTTGAGAGGGCAATCCGAACATCTTTTTTGACAGAATGATTGGGTGTATAATTCAGATCGCAAAGGGGATCCGGTACTTCATAGTGTATCGTAGGAGGAATGATCCCTGTCTCCAAGGTCTTGACGGTTGCCACAGCTTCGATACCGCCTGCGGAGCCGAGGCAATGTCCCACCATGGATTTGATCCCACTGATGGGAATTCCTCTTGCCCTTTCACCAAAAATCCGCTTAATCCCTCTGGTTTCAGCAATGTCATTAAAAGGCGTGGCTGTACCATGGGCATTGATGGTATCGACTTCTTCTGGTGAGACTCCGGCATGACTTAAAGCAATGCGTATCACTCTTTCCACACCCTCTCCATTAGGTTCCGGCGCAGTGAGATGGTAGGCATCGGCGCAGATCCCATATCCCAAAAGCTCTGCATGGATTGGAGCCTTTCTCTTTAGTGCGTGCTCCAGATCCTCAAGGACGAGGATGCCTGCTCCTTCACCTATGACCAAACCCTGCCTCCTTTTGTCAAAGGGTCTGCAACTTTCAGGATCGATTAATTTCAGACTGCTAAATCCACTGAAAGAGACCTCACAAAGAGAATCGCTTCCACCCGTCACCATTACATCAGCTAAACCCACTTGAATCATCTCATAGGCTACTCCAATGGAGGCAGAACTCGAGGAACAGACCGTTGCTGTGGTGGTGCGGGGTCCTTCCGAGCCTGATTCAATGGCAATGTGGTCTGTTGTGGTGGCGAGAGAATAAGAGAGGAGAAGTGAAGGGGAGGCCCTCTTCATTCCTTGATAAAAATTCCTAAAATATTTTTCGACTGAGAGGATACCTCCAGAACCTGCTCCCAATATCACCCCCAATCTTTCCTTATCATGCGAATCTCTATCAAGACGAGCGGACCTCCAGGCTTCTCTAAATGCTTTCAAGCCGAATTGGTCACATCGGGAGAGACGTCGAATCTCTTTTTTTGAAAAATGGGCCTCTGGATCCAGGTTGGAAACCTCTGCGGCAATTTTTGTCCGGTAAGCTGATGGATTGAAAACCGTAATCTCTTTTGTCCCATCTCTCCCCTCAATGAGGGAGTTCCAGAACTCAGGGAGGCTATTCCCTACGGCACTGACCACTCCCAGACCTGTGATAACAACCCTCTTCCTCATTTGACTTCCGTGATTTTCACATCCTTTGGGAGATGAATCTCAAAATCTGAGTCGGTAAGACCTGTATTCACCTTCAAATTCGAATAGCGGATGGAGGTGGTGTCTCCATTCTTCTCAACCATCTCCATCCCGATTGCCATCCAATCCTTCTTTGAAACCCGAAGTCTTGTCCTCACAAATAGAGGGTCTTTCACTTTAGGAACAACCTCTATTACCAAGAAAGATTCTCGATCTTCTAAAATCTTCCATTCTGCCAGCTTTTCTTGAAAAGGATCTTTTGAAAATAGAAGATACTTTTCTGCAACTGGATTAGAATGAAAAGAATAACGCTCTGCGATCTTCTCCTCTTTATAGTAAAGAAGAACTGTCTTTCCGTCGAAAACCATCTGGCTCGACTCTGGATGGAAGAGTTCGATGGAGACTTTGTCTGGCTTCTTAAATCGAATTCTTCCTCTTGAAACGATCTTCTCCTTTAACAAGGAAAGCTTCTTCTCTTGATAAAGATCGGCAGAAAAGTCCTTTGTTTTCTCCTGGACTTCTCTCAGATGCCTAACCACCTCCTCTGCGCCCATCTGGGCCGCACCCTTGAAGGGAAGGGAGATAAGAATGAAAAAAAATAGAATTAAAAGCCAATATTTCATATCTTCCTAAAAATTTCCCCTCCCCTGGCGGGAGGGGATGAAGGGGAGGGGGAAAACTTGTTCTTTTGTCCACCCTCACCTCTGCCTACTCCTGCCCCTCCTGCAGGCGGGGGCAGGCAGGCTCGAATAATGAAAATCCCCCCTCACCCCCCTTTAGCAAAGGGGGGATGGGGGGATTTGGAATTTATTTTCTGGGCAATGACTGTTTTGCTAATTCCGGGAAGAAGGAATTTTTTAAAGCTGAGATAAAAAAATGCTTCGGAGAGACTCCCAAAAAGAATGGAGGCTATTCGTTTTCCCAAATTGCGGGGAAGGGTGTACCCACCGATCAGGTGTTGGCATTTAACGAACCCAACTCCTGCTAAACATCGCTGAATCATTTTCGGGGAGAAATCGGAGAGATGGGCTGGCAGATCATATAATTGATTCTTAATGCCAAAAACTTGGAGGAGGTTTTTAATGGGCGTGGTATGAGGATACCTCAATATTAGGAGTCCTCCGGGTTTAAGAATTCGATGGCACTCTCTCAAAAAAGCCAATGGATGAGGAAGATGTTCAATAACATAGAACCCAGTGACCGCATCGAAATAAGCATCAGAAAAGCCTACCTCCTCCAAAGGTCCTGAATGAATGGTCAGTCCTAAAACATTCCTTGCATAATTTATTGCTTTCTCAGAGATTTCAACACCTATGACATTCCATCCACTTTTTTTCATTTCAGCAAGAAAATACCCAAAACCGGCCCCTACATCCAATAGCCGTCCCTCTCTTCTGTATTTCTGGAGCAAGCTTGCTGCCCTTTTAAAGACAGGCCTCATCATCTTTTCCCATGAATCAATCGATGTCTCCTCTTCCGGAAGATACTGTTGATAGAATTGGAATAGGGAATCACTTGTTGGTCTTGGGTTGAGAAAGATGAATTGACATGAAGGACACTGAACCATCTGAAAAGAATCCTCTTGGTGGAGAGGTTCTTTTTCAGACCCTTCGCAGAGAGGACAGTTGACTTCCTCCATCTCAAAATCCACTTCCACCTTCAATAATCCCCTCTTGCCCTCCCGACTCGATCCACATTTCTACTGTCCGGGTGTAAAGCTTCCAATGCCTCAATCTCGATTGGCCTAAGAAGTTTTGGCATTCCTCCAAGGTATAGGAAGACTGAACGGATTCTAAGAAACCTTCCTTCGCTTTAGGATGCTTTCTAAAAAAGGCTTTCCAGAGAAGATTGAAAATTCCGATGAACACGATAGAGGCATCCCGATGAAAATCAACTATAACAAACGCCCCTTCCTCCTTCAAGGATCGGGCGACCTCGTTGAAGAAGTCAACAGGATGGTCTAAATGGTGGATGGTATTAATGCAGAGAACAAGATCGAGAGAATGATCTTCAACAGGGAGGGAGTAAGCTGAGCCAACTTCAAACCCAATCCTATTGTCTATTCCCGCTTCAATTGCATTCTTTCTCGCAAGATCGATCATCACCGGAGAGAGATCGATCCCTTTAAATCGAATCCCTGGAATCGATTTTGATATAAAAATAGGGAAAATTCCAGGACCTGTCCCGACATCAATGGCATTCCCCTTCTCAATTCCTTTAGCCAACACTCGTTTAAGAACCCTCTGGCAAGGGAACCTCATATATCGTTTGGCCATGAGGTTGTAATATTCTGCCAGCTCCCGATCTTCAATGATACCAGATTCTGAGATGCGCTCTCTCATCCTCAATATCCTAAACCACCTACTCTCTACCATAAATCAATAATTTCAAAATCGCCATAAGTTCATAGAAATAATTCCACATTACCATTTAACCCCACCCCCACCCTAGCCCTCCCCCTGAAAGGGAGGGAAATTGTCACGCGCTTTGCGTGATTCCTCCCCTTTCAAGGGGGAGGTGAGGAGGGGGATGGGGTATTTGTTGGAGTCCCACCAAGGCGGGACTGGATGCCCACATATCAAGTACCCCGTGTCAAGCATGGGGCAGGTTAAGGCAGGCTCCTTAAGTCCACATGATGTAAAACACTGTTTATAGACAGCCCCTATTTAAAGATTTTTCTTTTTTTTCAATGCATTTCTAATCGGTGTAATCACTACATAATCCGTGTAATCAGAGATTTCTGGGCTTTTTCAGAAATCAAAAAATAATTGACATATTTTACGGTTATGGTAATTTATGCGGAAGAATATACATCTCAGACTCCTCTTCCATAAAATCTTCAATAAAGGATGGGGTAGCGCGATGGCCAGAATTCAAATCTCAAAAGATCCATCTGGTCGCATCATTGTTTCTTTTCCTTACAACCCTCTCCTTTTTTAAAAGTTAAGCCCATCGAAGGCCACAGATGGCATCCCGTAGAAAAACGTTGGAGTTTTCCAAACTCCCCCTACCCTCCCCATCGATGGGGGAGGGAGAAGGAAGGGGTGAAGAAGTTAGAATCGAGACTGTCCTCGAAGTTCAATGCCAGCAGCAAAACAACTGAAATATATACCCATGTAAGTACAAAAAACTTGGGGGAAATACGGAGTCCATTAGACAATCTCGATTGGGAAAGAGGTGAAATTGACAAAATTTGAATGTGGAGGGGGCTGTTTTAATCTTCGGCCAGATGTGAAATAACCGCACTTCAGTGCAATTACACCACCAAATTTAGGATAAAAGTTGCACCTTGGTGCAATTAGGAACAAGTTATCGGAAATTTATTTTATCCTGCTTTAATTATTTAGATATTCAACAATATGGAAGAAACAAATTTTCAAAAAATTCAGGAGATTGTAGAACAGGAACTTTCTTGCTCTGCTCACAATATGGATCATGTCTTGCGAGTTTATAACTTATCTCTCCATTTAGCCGAGAATGAAAACATTGATCTTGATATACTCAAAGCCGCAGTTCTATTACACGACATTGCCAGAGTCAAGGAAGATAATGACCCAACTGGTCGAACCGATCATGCTGTTTTAGGAGCTGAGATGTGCGTCCCAATACTTGAAGAAGTTAATTTTCCCGTCGAAAAAATCAAACATGTCCAGGTTTGTATCATTTCCCACCGTTACAGAACTGGTCATACACCGCAAACAATAGAAGCTCAAATTTTATTCGACGCAGATAAATTAGATACAATAGGTGCTATAGGCATTGCTCGCTCGTTCATCTGGGTCGGTAGAAACAACGCTAAAATTTATTCAGATGTTGATATTGAAAAATATATTGAAGACAATCTCGGCGGAAAAATTAACGGCAGGATTCAGGACAAAACCAAGCACAGTCCACAGATAGAATATAAAACCAAACTCAAATATTTAGCTGAAAAACTTCATACCGACAAAGCAAAAGAAATTTGTAAAGAAAGAACTGAATATTTTGAAAACTTTTTAAAAAGGTTAGAGCAAGAAATAAAGGGCGTAGTTTAAATCGGCAGGATAAAATAAGCATCCGATAACAGCATATATCTGGTTCCACTACGCTACACCCAAATTGCTATCGCAACTTCAGATATACGCAGCCGTTAGCTGAGCATTCGCATGGAACGAGGCAATAAAGTGAACTTCTTTTCTGACTATACGGAAGCTGAGCCGGACTTCCAAAGCTTTTTCGTAGGACGAGGGCAAGAGCTTGAAACCCTTGCGGCCCATTTTAGAAGTGGTGGCCGTTCAGCAGTTGTTTATGGAGTCCGTGGCAGTGGAAAGACCGCCCTTGTGCGAGTATTTGCTGAAACTGGCCGCGAAATGTTTCCCGGAGGAGTAAAGAAAAATGCCAAGGGGTCAGCCCTTGACACGGGACAAGTTGAGTTGGTGACTGAAAAGAATATTTTGCCCGCAACGGCAGATAACACCGGCGTAACAAATTAACGTCAAAACCCATGCGGATTCTTTATGCCACAGACATTAGCTGAAATGATGGTGAAAAGATAAGGAAGGTATGAAATGGAGATCCAGATAGACACGCATGCTTTAGAACGAGCAGATGAACGTGGCACTGCCGTTACTGTATATGTATTTTATGGAAAATGGGAGGTGTAGGATGAATATTGTTTACAATGATAAAATTGACCTTCTTTATATTAGATTGGATGACAGAAAGCAGGATGTTATAAACAGGCGGGTCTCTGAGGATATTGTGCTTGACATTGGAGAGAGCGATAGGATCGTTGGCATAGAAATTCTTGACGCCTCAAGACATGTGAGTCTGGATAGACTGTTTCCTGTTAAATATGAAATCTCAAATAAAATTGATATACCTGCAACAGGCAGATAACACCAGATTGGCGTTTTCACCCTTCGGGAAATCCCGACTGAGTCGGGACTTCGCCAATCCAAAACGTTATATGAAATTGTGGGCAATAATAGGCAGAGAGGCTATAATATAAAAGTGGAGCGTATATGAAAAAACCACAGCTTTACATAGAAACATCCGTCTGGAATTTTTATTTTGCAGATGATGCGCCAGAAAAAAGAGAGATAACCAAGACATTCTTTGATAAAATCAGTCATGGTGAATATGAGATATTTATATCGGACGCTGTTATTGCGGAAATAGGGAGGGCTAATGATGAAAAGAGGCAACTTCTATTGAGTATCACCAAAGAATATAATCCTAAAAGGTTAATCATTAATGAAGAGGTTATGGAGCTAAGCCAAAAATATATTATAGAGGGGGTCTTCCCGACCAACAAGGTGGAAGACGCTATTCACGCAGCCGTTGCAACAGTTTATGAAATGGATGCGCTTATCAGTTGGAATTTGAGGCATCTGTCAAATTTAAGAAAAATGGAGATGATAAACGGAATCAACATGAAGCAGGGGTATTTAAAGAGGCTGGAATTGATTACTCCTATGGAGGTGTGTGATGAGGAGATATGATAAGTCTTTAATTGAAGTATGGGAATGGAAAGAGAAACTCTTCCATGATGTTAAGGAATTAGCGCCCGATCAGTATATCAAAAAAATCAAAGAAAATGCAGATAAAATACTTTCGGCTGCTCTCATTGAGTTAACGCCTGTTTCCCAAAAGAAGGGGCATCAGAAAGCTGCTTAAAAATATTGTCCACAACTTCCGCTAACACAGGCTAAAAGATTATCACCCAAATGCTTCGATCTTCTTTTAGCATTGAACGATGAGCAGTCATCGGCTGGTGGTTGGCGGAAGAGCGAAGCTGAAGCCAGCCATTAGGCGGCTAACGGCTTCGTAATAAATGTCCTCTGGGCTCTTCCGCCAGACACCAGTCGTTAGCATAAATCGTGTCACTATTTTAATATTATTCTTATTAGGAGGTATAAAATGAATACTAAATTTGTTGTTGATGAATCTGGCAATAAGACAGCGGTAATTTTACCGGTAGAAGAGTACGAGGAACTTTTGGAGGATATTCATGATCTGGCTGTCATTGCTGAAAGAAAAGAAGAGCCGACCATCAGTTTTGAAGACTTGAAGAAAAGGTTAAAGGCGGATGGACTTATTTAAAATTGATCCGAAAGAGTCATTTGAACATGATCTGAGAAAGATTGACAGACAGTTTATCCCAAGGATTCTCGAGGCTATAGAAAGTCTTTCAGAAAATCCCTTTCCAGTTCAGTCAAAAAAATTGAAAGGCTCGGAATCGAGCTACCGATTACGGGTAGGAGATTATCGGGTCGTTTATCAGGTCGATACCGAAAATAAGGTTGTAACTATTTATCATGCACGACATAGAAAAGATGTTTATAAAAGGTAAGATGGTGACCTGATCTCCGCTAACACAGGCTAAAAGATTCATATCCAAATCCCGCTTTGCGGGACTTCTTTTGGCCTTGAACGATGTTAAGGGGGCGTTAGGGAGAAGGGTTTTTTGCCAATACAAAAATTCCTTCGGCAACCGGTTCTTCTCCCACTCTTGCCAGAACCTTCACCTTAGCCAAATTAGAAAAGATATGTAAAACATCTGCTTCGATGATGACTTGGTCTCCTGGAATTACCTTTCTTTTCAATCGAAATTCTTCAACTCTGGCCAAGAATGGAATCCCCTCTTCTTCCTTTTCAAATGATGATTGAAAGGCAAGTCCTCCGGTTTGGGCCATTGCTTCGAGGATCAAAACTCCAGGCATGACAGGGTCATTTTTAAAATGACCTATAAAATAAGGTTCATCAATACTAACATTCTTAAGGGTAACCGCTTTCTTTCCTTTTTCGATCTCGAGAACCCGATCGATCATCCGAAAAGGAAAAGAATGAGGCAGTTTTTCTAATATCTCTTTCAACTCCGACATCTCAATACGACCTGTCCCCTCACCCTTCCCCTCTCCCCTTGGGGGA
>Ga0214474_1000587_pt1 | contig 17585 bp, 13 predicted proteins | sample RVTome_2_FD_187335 | JGI IMG/M metagenome (GOLD analysis project Ga0214474, IMG submission 187335) | Soil microbial communities from uranium-contaminated site in the Upper Colorado River Basin, Wyoming, United States - RVT95D214 HiSeq ...
CTTAAAATTAGGAGGAGAAATGGAATCGGTAGCCAAAGTGAAAAATGTTGGAAAAGGAGAGGCGATATTTCGTTTCTTCACAGGAGTTATTCTGATCATCCTGGCTTTTTTCATTTTAGGATTTATTCGATGGGTTATCGGATTGGTCGGAGTGGTTGTTATCCTTACCGCACTATTTGGATACTGACCCTGAAAAGGATTTGTGCTGAAGGTCTTCAGCAAAGAAGATGAGAAGAAATAAACATTTAAAAATAGGGAGTCTATGAAGCCAATAACTGCTTTACTTGTCATTCTTGCCGCAATCCTCAGTACAATTCTATCTCCTCGCTTGGTTCTATCCAAAGGTGATTTATGGAAGAGGGTTGATGAAGGATTATATATTGGGGAGTTTTCGTTCCTAGGGAAATCGAAGCTCAACGCTTCAGGAATCACGATTGTGAAGGTCAACCCCAAGGGGTATTCGTTCAAGCTTCTATGCGCTTCGGAGCATGGGAAAATAAAGATGACACCAAAGACATGGTGTCAAAAACACAGTCTTGTCACTGCCACCAATGCAGGAATGTATCAAGAGGATGGAATAAGAAACGTCGGCTACATGAAGAACTTTCACCACATTAACAATCCAAGACTTAACGCTGTTTACAAAGCTGTTTTGGCGTTTAACCCCATCGAACCCACCCTCCCAGAGGTTCAGATTATTGATCTGAAATGCCAAGATTTTGAAAGGCTAAGGGTCAAGTATCAGACGCTTGTCCAGAATATTAGAATGATTAGCTGCCGGCAGGAGAATGTCTGGAGCAAACAGGATAAGATGTGGAGCATGGCTGTTTTCGGCATAGATAAAGGGGGGAATGCATTGTTCATCTTTACGAGGTCTCCTTACTCAGGATACGAGTTTGCTAATATCTTATTATCCCTTCCTATTTCGATTCATAATGCTATGTATTTGGAGGGAGGACAAGAAGCCAGCCTATATTTTTCAGCGAAGGATGTCGAGTTCGAAAGGATCGGTTTCCCAGCAAGTCTTAATGAAAATGATGATCTCTCCGTCGCTCGGCCTGTTCCGAATGTAATCGGGATAGTGAAAAAATGAAGCTGCCCGCCCACAGGCGGGGCTTCCCGGCATTGTAATATCATTCATATTGTGCCCCTTAACCCCGCCTAGCCCGCTTAGGCGGGACGGGGCACGTTCCGGCCAAGATGAAACATTTATTAGAAACCTCAATATAGGATAGAACTCCCCCTGTTCCAGACAGTCCAGTAAGAACCACTCGCCGGAATGCTTGTGAGCAGAGGGAGTATTCGCCAGTGAAAGGAGAAAAGAAATGATCGAGGGAGAGAAGGCAATCGGTTATTACACCGAAGATGGAGATATTTACTGCGTAGAGTGCATCAACAAAAATATTGAAATGATGAAGGAAGTCGACCGTGCGATCTCCGCAAATGATTTGGAAGGCAATTCATATATTTGCAAGGGATGTAAAACGGAAATCAAATAAATCAACAGAAAGGATAAGTTTATCGCACGATGGGGTTGTTTATGACTTTCATATCGGCCACGGGCTGCCCAGTGAGTCATTTCCCGTTTAAAGAAAGATGATTTTTAAGTTTCTATGGGCAAAGCGAGGTCATTTGTTGCTCGGCTTTTAAAAATATTTAGATTTATAAATTCATTCAATGACTTGTGTGTGCCTGTTTTTTAGGCAAAATGGTTGAAGCGGCCGCCATCAAGCGGAAGAAAATCTAATTCCACAATGATTCAACATCTATTGTGGATTAACGAAAAAATGTTTTAGAAACGGTCTCTTTTAATCTTTGTTAACCTTCTCAAACTAATTTAGAGGGTCCCAATCGCTGCTTGAAGACCATTCCCTGATAGTCTTATGTTCAAAATCAATTTTTCGTGGTCAATTTTGTAAAGAGAAACCCAAATTTGTTATGGTCTTCTTGAAAAAGGTCTCTACGATTTTCTCAAATTGATGAATTTAAATGGATTATGAGTTTTGAAATGGATGGCACATTATTTGCTGCTAAATAAACGGCTCTCACCATGGCAAAAATCACTATTAAATTTCTTGCAGTCCATATAGAAGATGACGAAGTTGATCTTTTCATCAAAAAGATGGACGAGATTCTAAAGAGGTTTGCAGGACAGGCATTTCATTTTAGATATGATGTTGAGAAACCCCATTTCGATGAGGACGTCAAAAGGCTTAAACACCGATAGGAAGCAAATCCTAAATCATAAAGACCCAGTCATCAGCAGGCTTCATGGCCTTAACCTGCAAGCGACTTGATTCCATTCTCACAGCAATCACGGCAGTTCTCAAATGTGAAATCTGCAATGGGCAACCTGAAATTATTCCTGAAATGTAGCTCCCGTATTGGCGGATGTAACCAGTCTTGCATATCGTTTGAGATAGCCCTTCAGTTTTCTCTTTGGTGGTTTCCACTGAGATAATCTTTTTTCCAATTCTTCATTGGAGATAAGGAGGTTGAGTTTCTTTCCGGGAATATCGATCTCAATCTGATCCCCATTCCGCACAGCGGCAATAGGACCCCCCTCTGCAGCTTCTGGAGAAATGTGGCCAATGGCTGCTCCCCGACTTCCTCCCGAAAAACGGCCATCGGTGAGCAAGGCGACATCCCGGTCTCTTCCGACGCCGACAATCGCAGAGGTGGGACCCAGCATTTCCCTCATTCCCGGTCCACCTTTCGGGCCTTCATAACGGATGACGACAACCTCATCCTTCTTGATCTTTCCATCGAGAATAACCTTGATTGCCTCTTCTTCGGAATCAAAAACTCTGGCCGGCCCTCGATGTTTGAGCATGGCCTCATCAACGGCTGATTGTTTTACCACGGCGCCTCCGGGGGCTAAGTTTCCGAAGAGAACGGCTAACCCTCCCGTGGGGTGATAGGGTCTTTCCAGGGGACGGATCACTTCTGGATTGAAGATCTTCTTTCCCTTAAGATTTCCTTCAACCGATTTTCCTGTGACCGTCAAGGGACCTTGATGGATCAATCCTCCGCGGCTCAATTCCTTCATCAGGGCTGGAATCCCTCCGGCGTGATGAAGATCCTGAATATGGTAGGGTCCCCCTGGTGACATATTACAGAGATGAGGCGTTTTCCCACTGATCTTGTTGAAAGTCTGCAAAGAAAGTTTTATTCCCGCCTCCCTGGCAATGGCAGGAAGATGAAGCGAAGTATTGGTGGAGCCCCCAAAAGCCATATCCACCGTGACAGCGTTTTCAAAGGCTTTCTCTGTCAGGATTTTAGAAGGCGTCACGTTTTTCTTGATCAACTCCATGATTTGGATTCCTGATTTCTTTCCAAGCCGAATTCTTTCAGCAAAGACGGCTGGAATGGTCCCATTATAAGGGAGTGCCAGACCGAGGACCTCTGCAAGACAGTTCATGGAATTTGCTGTAAACATTCCCGCACAGGAGCCCACCCCCGGGCAAGCACAGCCTTCGACTTCCTTGAGATCCTTTTCCGTCATCTCTCCAACCTTTACCTTTCCCACGGACTCAAAGACTGTGATCAGGTCAATCTCTCTGCCCTGAAACTCACCTGCCAGCATGGGACCACCACTCACAAGAATGGTCGGAATATTGAGTCGGGCTGCTGCCATCATCATCCCTGGAATGATTTTGTCACAGTTTGGAATGAGGACCAGACCGTCGAAGGGGTAAGCCATGGCCATGGATTCAATCGAATCAGCAATCAATTCTCTTGAGCTGAGTGAATATTTCATTCCCTCATGCCCCATGATGATTCCATCACAGATCCCGATCGTAAAGAATTCGAGAGGGGTCCCCCCTGCCATTCGGACACCTGCTTTGACAGCATCGGAGAGTTGATGCAGATGAAGATGGCCCGGAATGACTTCATTGGCTGAGTTGGCAATTCCAATCATGGGCCGCCCAATCTCTTCATCCGTCAACCCCAGAGCCTTAAATAGAGAACGGTGGGGTGCTCTTTCAAGCCCTTTCTTCATACTATCGGATCGCATTTGTGTTTCTCCCTTCGCTATCGAAATAGAGTGTCAGTGTCGGTATAAGGATTTTATTAACATAAGTTTTTCTATGAAACAATAGAATGCAATTTTCAGAAAATAGGCTTCAAATCTCCCTCCCTTTTCTAAAGGGGGGTGTTGAGGGATTATTTTTCGTGGTTCGAGCCTGCCCCACGCACGACCCTGTGTCCTCTGCGTTGTCGTGTTTGAGAACGGAGTTGACAAAATAACTCAAAAGCTATATTTATAGTTTCAATGACTGATGACTCAGTAACGCAATGACCCAATGAACCCAAGAACTCAATGAACCCAATAACTAAATAGCGCCTGGGTGGCGGAATTGGTAGACGCAAGGGACTTAAAATCCCTCGGTGGCCCCCCACCGTGCCGGTTCAAGTCCGGCCCTAGGCACCAGAAATTAAACATTCTTGAATCTGGCCCCTTTGTGGAAAGGGGCTTCTTTTTTACGAAAAAGCTGCAGAATGCCCCGCCCTGTGCGCGGGGATGAATTCAGCGTGTCAAATTTCGATAGGCGGGACATTCCTGTCCCACCAGCATTTTCGCCGAGGCTGGACTTCGGCGTGAGCTCAGTCGAACGAAAGCCTCGGCTATCCGTGAAGCCCCGCCTGTGGACGGGGAGCTTCACTTAGTGGGATTGATGTACTGGAATTATCTTGCTGCGATCGGCACTTTCATCTGGCTGGCGATCATGCTTCTTCCCTGGCGTCCGTGGGATACCCGTGAGGTTTTGGATTCTGCTTCGGCTTCTCCTGACACTGATTTAAGTGACATTACCGTGCTCATCCCTGCACGAAACGAAGCCGGAGTCATCGGAACGACCTTGGGGAGCTTGAAGACCCAGGGAAACGATCTTGCGATCATCGTGGTGGATGACCGATCCACGGACGGAACGGCCACGGTTGCAAAGACCTTGGGCATACAGAATTTGCGCATCATAACCGGTGAACCTCTGCCGGCGGATTGGAGCGGAAAGCTTTGGGCGCTTGAGCAAGGTTTTCGCCATGTGAACACCCCTTTGACCCTTTTGATCGACGCTGACATTGAGCTGCGACCGGGCATCGTCGGGGGGCTACGTAAGAAATTAAAAGAAGACCGCCTTCACTTTGTTTCCCTCATGGCCCAATTACGCATGGTCAGCTTCTGGGAGCGGCTGTTCATGCCAGCCTTTGTCTATTTCTTTAAAATGCTCTATCCTTTTCGTCTATCCAATTCCAGTTTCACCCCGTTAGAAATGGAGCCCCGGTCCTCTGCAGTCCCGCCTACGGCGGGATTAGGTCCCAGAATAATTCCGGCGTGGTTTGATGCCCCGCTGAAATTTCTAACGGGGTTCACTCGCGTCGCCGCGGCAGCCGGCGGATGCATTTTGTTAGAAACCCGGCTGATCAAAGAAATCGGTGGGTTCAAGACCATCCGCCAAGAGTTGATCGATGATTGTGCCTTGGCGAAGAGAGTCAAGTTGCTCGGTTGCAGAACCTGGATGGGTTTGACTCATTCGGTTCACAGCCTGCGATCTTATGAAAGTTTGGCGGGTATTTGGAACATGGTGGCGCGCACGGCTTTTTGCCAGCTACGTTACTCGGCGATGCTCCTGGGTGGTACAACAGCGATCATGCTAATGGCATTCTGGTTACCGATCGCGGGATTGTTCTTTCCGGCGGCCAGCGCAAAGATCCTTTCCGCTGGTGCCTTGGGGGCACTCATCCTGAGCTATCTGCCAACCCTTAAATTCTATCACCAGGCCAGAGGATGGGCCTTGGCTCTGCCACTGATTGCTACTCTTTATCTTGCCATGACCTGGTCGTCGGCAATTCGGTTTTGGATTGGAGCAGGGTCACGCTGGAAAGGAAGATTCTACAAGGGCCACAAAAGGGTCTGACTTATTTTTCCCTTGTCCATCAATCAATATTCTCTCGCCACAACGAAACGAGCGATCTCCCTGAGCGGATCTGCCTCCGGCCCCAATGGTTGTAAAGCATCGACCGCCAGGCGCACCAATTCTTTTGCCCTTTTCTTCGACTCCTCCACTCCCAACACAGAGGGATAGGTTGCCTTCCCCTTTGAGAGATCGCTTCCCGTCTTTTTGCCCATTAAGTCAGCCTCTCCTTCGACATTCAAAATATCGTCGACGATCTGAAAGGCCAACCCAAGACTCTCCCCATAGCGGGATAGCGCCTTGAGAATTTCCTCCTGTGCACCCCCCAATTTGGCACCGACCCGGACCGAAGCTAAGATCATCGCTCCTGTTTTATGAGTATGAATATATTGGATCGTAGGGAGATCTACCGCTTTTCCCTCTGATTCAATGTCCACCACTTGTCCGCCCACCATCCCTAAAACCCCTGCCGCCTGAGCGACCTCGTTGATCAGATCGAGGATCAGGCCTCCGTCACTTGAAAGGTGATCTTTTGCAGGCTGGTTTGCCATCAGTTTGAATGCCTCTGTGAGCAGGCCATCTCCTGCTAAAATGGCGGTCGCCTCTCCGAATACTTTGTGGCAGGTGGGTTTTCCCCGGCGATAATCGTCGTTATCGATCGCAGGAAGATCGTCGTGGATGAGAGAGTAGGTGTGGATCATCTCCAGGGCGCAGGCAAATGGAAGAATCCTCTCCCCCTTTCCCCCCACTGCCTCAAAGGAAGCAATGGATAAAATGGGACGAATCCGTTTCCCTCCGGCAAAGAGACTGTGCTGTATCGCCTTGTGAAGATTTAAAGTGAATTTCTCTTTTTTCGGGAGATATCTCTCCAGAGCGGAATTCACCTTCTCCTTCTTCTCCTGCAGATATCGATGAATATCCATCAGAAATGATCCTCGGGAGCTTTTTCTCTACGCTTACTGGATGGGTGGGATGGGTTGATTTTCAGCTTTTCCGAACGGCCGGAAGGCGTAGTGCCTTCCAGAAACTCAATAATGGCATTCCTCACCTTCTCAATGTCCGCTTTGGTATTGATGCAGGGCCCGTTGGGACGCTCGTTCAGGATCCCGATCACGGGGATCGGATAAGTATCTTGAATGCCAGCGGTCAGGTCAAGTTCGCAGGCGACCGCCACAATGGCCTCCGGTCTGTTCTCCAAAACAATTCTCCTGGCCAATGTTCCGCCAGTGGCCACGGCGATCTTTAAATGATATTGATCAGCGAGTTCGATCAAATCTTTGATTTCACATTTTCCGCAGCCCTTGCAGTTTCTAATATTTCCTGTGATCTTAATCTCGCAGTCAAAATTCTGAATGCAGTGGGGAAGGAGGATCAAAAGTTTATCGGGCCGGACCCGGTGTCTGTTCGATCGGACGAGGTGGTTGTTCAATTCGACAAAAGACTGCCGGACTCTTTCTTTCGATATGCCGACGACCTTTCCCATCAGGATCATTAGCGGAAAAAGGACTTTCGCAACAATGCCTCTCAACTTTTGAGACAGGAAAATATCCTTGCCTCGCAATAGCGTGAAGACAAGCAGTAACCCGCCGAAGATCATGAGGAAAACCAAAGAAGCGAGGGTGAAACTGAAGATCGGTGGGAGGGAGGGATGGATGTTTTTCAACCCAACGATGGGAACGTACCAGAGGAGAAAGATGAGAAAGAAGAGAATGACACAGGTCAAGACGAGCAATCCAATAAAGATCCTTTTTTGCGGCCTGTTCCCCAATGTCATCCCCTTAAAATTCAAATATCAAAATCAGAAGTTCAGATGAACCAACACGGGACCCCCTTGAGATATTTTAACAAATTTGTTGTTTGTTAACCAGGTACAAGATATATTCCCGCTGAATTTTTCCGTTATCTGCCTTCATGAGCTGGGTTTAAAACTAAATCCGGCTGTCACCGGAATTTTTCTGAAGACTTGCTTAGAAAATAGGTTTCATCCAGCGGTAAGGGTAAGGATGCCCGCCCTGTACTATGCTAGGTACAGGGCGGGCTTCGTAACCGTTGCCGTAACCCAAAACTTGGCCGATTTTCATGCTTCGCGGGGAACGCTCCGTCCTGCAGGCTTGCTTTCTATTTTGAGAATGAAGAATCCTGACAGGGGGTGGATTCCTGTTGAACCATTGGGCCCTCGGTCCGGGGGCCGCGCACATAGACCCAAAGTGCCTTAAAGGGATGCATGAAAGTGTCATGGACTGCTGTCGGCTCGAAACCGCTATGGAGCATACAATCAGCACATTTGGGATGGTGACCGCTGCCATAGCTACCCCAATTGGTTTCTTCCATCAGGGCCTTGAAGCTTGGGGCATAGCCCTCCTTCGTCAATAGATAGCAAGGCCTCTGCCAGCCAAAGATATTTCGCGTAGGGTTACCCCATGGGGTGCACTCGTAAGCCTGGTTGCCAGCCAGAAAGTCGAGGAATAGAATCGACTGGTTGAATTCCCATTTTCGCCCTTTGCCAAGTTTGAGGATGTCGCGGAAGAGGTTTATGCTTCGTGTCCTCCTCAGGAAGATGTCCTTTTGTGGCGCCTGCGAATATTGATAAGCAGGTGACACCATCATGCCTTCAACACCCAAACTCATTACAAAGTCGAAGAAATCTGAAACCTCCTGGGCGGCGATCCCCTCATAAAGGGTGCAGTTAATGGCGACCCGAAACCCTTTCGTACAGGCCAGCTTGATGCCTTCAACCGCTGAATCGTATACCCCTTGCCGGCAAGCCAACGCATCATGTCTCTCCCGATGTCCATCCAGATGGATGGAGAGGGTGAGGTAGGGAGATGGAGTATAATCTTTGATACGAGCTTTAAGCAATAGTCCGTTGGTACAGAGATAGACAAACTTTTTCCTTTCTATGAGACCTGAGACAATGTGAGGCATCTCCTCATGGATCAGAGGTTCTCCTCCAGAAATCGCCACAATGGGCGCACCGCATTCATCGGACGCAGCAAGGCACTCCTCCACACTCAGACGTCGGTTGAGAATCTCTTCGGAATAATCGATCTTACCACAACCGGCACACTCCAGATTGCAGCGGAACAAGGGCTCCAACATCAACACCAGAGGATAGCGCCGTCTTCCAAGAAGCCTCTGGCTGATCAAATAGCGTGAAATGCGATATTGCTGAATGAAGGGGACACCCACGAAAGTCTCCTGCTATTTACCCCGTTAGAAATAATGCCCACTGCTCTACCCTGTATCCCGCGAAACGCGGGACGGTGCAGGGCTCTGCAGTCCCGCTATATCGGGACTTGGTTTTATAATAATTCCAGCGGGGTTTAATATCCCATTGGAATTTCTAACGGGGTGAACTTTGGGGAAATAGGGAATCCGGCAAGCGAAAATGCATTTTTTCAGGCTCACCTTCCATTTCATTTACCCTGCCGACACCATAGGCACGCAACTTTTCTAAGACCTTCTGTACCATGGCTTCGGGGGCAGAGGTTCCGGCGGTAATGCCTACCCTGGTCTTTTCCGAGAACCAGGCAGGATTGAGGTCATCCGTATCCTCTATCAAATGAGCAGGCAAGCCGTTCTGTTCGCCCACCTCACGGAGACGGTTCGAGTTGGAGCTATTACGGGCCCCGACCACTAATAACAAGTCGATGTCTTTCGCCAGTTGTCGGACGGCGTTCTGCCGGCTTTGTGTCGCATAACAGATATCGCTCAGCTCAGGACCTTGGATGTTATGCCACCGCTTTCTTAAAGCATCGATCACTTCACGGGTGTCGTCAAGGCTGAGCGTCGTTTGGGTGACATAGGCAAGGCGATTCGGGTTTCTGACCTTTAGCTTTTTCACTTCCTCTTTTCTTGAGAGCACATAAACTGGGCCTTCCACACAGCCCCGGGTGCCTTCCACCTCTGGATGGCCGGGATGGCCGATAATGATGACCTCAAAGCCATGTTGGCTATATCGCTGGGCCTGGAGATGCACCTTGGTAACCAACGGACAGGTGGCATCGATGACCTCCAGATTTCTCTTTTCCGCCTCTTTGAGCACGGTTGTGGATACCCCATGGGCACTGAAGATGATCACCGCACCCACTGGAGCTTCGTCGAGCGTTTCAATAAATAGGGCACCCTGGTTTTTCAGAGCTTCGACGACATGGTGATTATGGACAATCTCGTGTAACACATAAACAGCTGTGCCGTAAATCTCGAGGGCTCGTTCCACAATCTTGATGGCACGGATCACCCCTGCACAAAATCCACGGGGTTGAGCGAGTATCACTTGCATTGGTTGATCCAAATTTGAATATGTTTAAAATGATAATCGTCTTTGAAAATAGTTGTCAAGTTCAATCAGATATATTTTCCATCAGCGAGAAAGATTTTGACAAGCAGATATGGAAATCTGCTTTTTATTGGATGTGGCAGAAGCCCGCTTGCTGTTAAAGAGGGGGAGAAAGAAAGCGGGTTTAAAGGAATGAGAGTCCTATTCTTTGATAGAATTGAGGGGGAAAGGAATGACATGATATCTTGTAGTCGGTGGAGCTGGTTTGATCGGTGGCTATCGGAAAGAGGCATCCGCTGGCCGGCAAGTGCCCCGCAAACCCCGCCTTGCCTGCCGGTAGGCAGGTAAGCGGGGCAAGGGGCACAATCAGAATGAAATTCCCTTTGCTCGCTTTCTGCTCGCCACTCCGTGCCCGGGAAGCCCCGCTCTGTGGGCGGGGAGCTTCACATCATAGGAGTGCATTCTTGGCCAGTGACATTGCAACCTCCCAGAAAGGTCCCGGGAACTTGTGCGTGGAGGCGAGAACCGCGTCGAAAGCCCGGACGAACCAGTCGACATCCTCCCGTGTCACGACGAGCGAGGGTGCAATCTTCAGCACGTCCTGGTTGGACCCTGCCACCTGTGTCAACACGGCGTGCTTTTCCAGGAGCGGGATGGTGAAGGCCTGGGCGAAAAGACCTGGATTGATCTTGTGCATAAGCGTCCACGCCTGCCTGAGCATGAACGACTTCGGCTCCCCAAATTCTACGCCTATGAGCAGTCCCTTGCCGCGGACCGCCTTGACCAGTTCGTACTTCTGTGTGAAGGGCTGCAACGACTGCAGGAAGTATTCGCCCATCTCGCGGCAGCGCGCGAGGAGATTTTCACCGTCCAAGACGGCGAGCGCGGCCAGGCCAGAGACCATGGCAAGATTGTTCCCGCCGAACGTCGTTGCATGGACCTCCGAGCGGTCGAGTCGAGAGAAGACGCCTTGTATGATTTCTTTTCGTGCGACCACGGCGGAGACAGGAACCATTGCCCCACTCAAACCCTTGGAGAGGCAGACAATGTCAGGCTCTACCTTCCAGTGCTCGGCGGCGAGGAATGTCCCCGTCCGCCCGAAACCAGTATGGATCTCGTCGAAGATCAAGATTGCCTTGTGCTTCCGGCAGAGCTCCTGTACCCGCGGCAAGTAGCCGTCGGAAGGGATGATGATTCCCGCCCCGACCTGGATGGGCTCGAGGACGACTGCTGCAACGTTCCCTGCGGCGAGATTCCTCTCGAGCGCATCCGCGTCGTCGAACGGAACCGCCTTTGTTTCGGGGAGCAGAGGCTCGAACCCTTCTCGCCACATCGCGTGGCCGGTGACAGAGAGGGCGCCGTAGGTAAGGCCGTGGTAGGAGTGGTCGGCGTAGAGGATTCGCGGGCGCTTCGTGACGCAGCGGGCGAACTTCAGCGCCGCCTCGATCGCCTCCGATCCCGAGTTGGCAAAGAAGACCATGTCGAGCCATGGAATCCGCTTGACCAACGCCTCAGCGAGGAGGCCGGAGAGAAGCGGGATATCGAGCTGGATCAGGTTGGGGAGCGATTCGCCCAGAACGTCCGCGAGCGCCCGGCGGACGGCGGGGTGGTTGTGGCCGATGTTGGAGACGCAGAAGCTGGAGATGCAGTCCAAATAGCGGCGGCCGTCCTTGTCCCAGAGATGACAGCCTTCGGCGCGGGCGTATATCCGGTCGTAGCCGATGAGCTGCATCGACTTGGCCCACGCCGGGTTGATGTACTTGGCGTGCAGCTTCGAGTTCTCTCCTAGTCGCTGCCGGAACAGGTTGAGGATGTCGAATTCAATCGGGGGAGTGTTGTAACGTCCAGGGGATTGGCTATCATCCATGTCAAAAAGGTCACGGGCTTCGGGCGGGGGCACCGGCCGGAACCACACGCGGATTTAATACGTCAGCTCCTGTAAATGACAGGAACTCGATTTGGGTAAGGAAAATATACAAAAAACGGAGTTCCGAGTCAAGCAAAAAGGCCACACCGAGCGGTAACCCCGCAGTGGCGGGTAATTATTGGTTATGTATTTATCTTTTTTTCTCGTAGGACTCTGCTCGGATTTCTTCCTCCAGTTTTCACCATTTTCAACACCGCAGGTAGAAAAACGAACGTGGCAACCATGAAGGAACCGATGCAGATGGTGAGGAGCTTTCCCATACTGGCCATGCCCCGATGGGGTGAGAAAGAGAGGGTGCTGAAGCTCAGGATGGTCGTCAGAGTACTGAAAAAGAGAGCCCTCGCCGTGCTCGTTTCCAGCATGTTGCCACTCGATGGCGGGTCCGTCCGGAAACGGTGGATGAAATAGATGACTTCCACGCCGGTGCCCAGAAGAAGGGGGACGACGATGACGTTTGCAAAATTGAATGGGATGTCGAGGATGACGGAGGCTGCCCCTGTCATCAGCAACGAAAGCGCGAGGGGCAAAAGGACGAGAACGGTATCTGAGATGCTTTTGAGCTCGATCAGCATGCAGAGAGTGATCGCCAAGAGGGCATACAGGGTCGCCAGAAGAAAGGAACGGACAACTGCATTTCCTGCTTCGCGTATCGTTACAGGCGTATCCGTTGAATTCGGGGCCAGGGCGGTCACCGCTTCAACGAACCTTTTCAGAGAGTCGGCCTCCAGGATATTTTCTCGGGGGAAGACCTCCACACGGTAGCGTCCGTCCGGTGTCACATACCGGGAACGTAATTCTCGGGGCAAATCCGATTCTTTCACAGCAGATGCCCGAAGAGAGGTGTTGAGATCATGAAAGAGGTTAGACAAGTTGGAAAGAACACTCCGTTCAAGCTTGTCAAACGCTTCCTTGCCATTTTCCGGATGAACAAGGGCTTTCTTGAACCCCTCCAGAGAGCGATGGAGGCGGCTGACAGAGGTGGCATAGACGCCTTCCTCTTTCGGAGCGGTGGAGAGGACCTTCTTGAGGGATGATTCCAAACTTTCTAATGAGGCTACGCTCTTTTCGTAACTTAACTTTTCGGGTTTCAACGTTTCCAGTCCCGGCGGCATGAAAAGGGCAATGTCGGAGAGGATCGCTAATTTGCTGGACTGATCTTCAGGAACGAAGCTTGCAATCGTGATCGCCTCTTTGACTTCTTTAAGACTCTTCAACCTGCCTGCCATCTCCTCTGCCTCTCTGGGATTTCCTGTAAGGATGGAGATTGTCCAAGGACAGGTCATTTCATTTTTGAAAAGTTCCTTAATCGTCAAGACCGCATCGCAATGCGGGTCATAGAGGGTGAGGGGATTGTAGTCGAAATAAACTTTCGGTACGAGGAAGGCAGCCCCTATCCCGATTACGATCGCCCCAACCACGATGGCCTTCGCATATTTGTAGGGCAGTTGGTAAAAAGGTCTGTTGGTATTGAATTGTTTTATGCCTGCTTTCTTAAGGGGCAGCAGGGTAAGGAGTGCAGGGAGTACGGTAAGGGTGGCAAAGAGGTTGATGAGCATTCCTGTACCGGCGATGAGCCCCAGTTCTGAAACTCCGGTATAAGGGGTTGGTAAAAAGGAGTAAAAACCGATGGCCGCGGCTACAGTACAAAGCAGCATGCTAACACCCAATCCTTTTGCCGTTCCGACAATCGCCTCGTGGTGTCCGAGACCCGATGCAATCAGCTCCCGATATCGGATACAGTATTGGATGCCGTAATCAATACCGAGGCCTATGAAAAGCACCCCGAAGGCTACAGAAATGAGGTTGAGACGGCCGACAAAGGCAATGGCAAACCCGAGGGTCCAAATGAAACCCAGGAGAAGGGTCAGCAGGCCAGCGAAAACAAGCCTGCTGGAACCCAGGCCGATCACCAGGGCGATGGCCACGAGGAGGAAGGAGATGAGAGTGGTTAATCCCATTCCTTTGTTGACCGCGAGCAGATTTTCATAGTTGAGAACAACGTCCCCGGTCAACCGGACCCTCACCCCGCTGGCTTCATGAAGGCCCAACTCATCCCTAATACGGTAAATGGCTTCGATGCCAGCCTCCCCTCCGGAAAGCGTAGCATAGTCAAGAACAGGATCGAGGATAATAAACTGACGGCTTGCCTCCGCCGCCATCACTTCCCCCAAGATGAGTTCCTGCCAAGAAAGCGGTCTCGGCCGGCTCGAAGTTGAGCTTTCAAGTGTTTGCGCCAGGCGGTCAAAGAAGGGGACGAGCTTTGTCTTCTGCTCGACATCCCCTTCTTGGCTCACAATCCTTTCGACGACGGAGAAGAGACCACGGAGGGTTAGATCCTTTGAAATGAGTCCGAGCAAAGGCTGGGCACTTGCCAGGTTTTCAGAAAGCGCTTCGAGGTCTTTCACGCTCAGATAGAGGAGACCATTTCTCTCAAAGAATTCCCCACTTCCTGGCGCATAAACCCCCTTGAATAAACTTGTCTCCCTCTTTAGGCGTTCGGCCAATTTTGCTGTCTGAAGACGAGCGGCCTCAGGAGTGTCGGCGTCGATGACGACCACAATGGTCTCCTTGAATTGCGGAAAGGCGCTTTGAAATTCCTTCTCCAGTTTACGATAAGGAAGCTTGTCGGAAATCATATCCGTCATTTCAGTATCAATCCGAAAATGGTTCACCGTATAGATCACCACGCCAACGGTTGCAAGAAGGGAGAGAAAGAGGACGAGGTAGGAATGATGGCCGATGAGATCCGTCCACCCTCCCAAGAGACGTATGAAAAAAGTTCGAGCCCGTTCTACCATCGCAAAGGGTCCAAAGAAATCAGTTTAATACCCCGATAGAGTCAAAACAATTCGACAAATCCCCTCTGATTCCCCAGAAGCTGTGAAAAAATTGGGGGAGCCGGTCGGGCAAGGATATCTCCAAAGCTTTACAAATGCGGTTATTTGAGAGGGCAAAGGTAACAAAAGCCAGTAAGTACTCAACATGTGTGATAGTTTTTCGTTGTCAGCAATTAACCTGAAGAGGTGCCGCTGTAAAACTTTTTCGACATCCATGCCCGCCCTCCACGCTTGGTAACAATTTTTTCACACTTTCCCTTTATTAAAGGGGAGTCCTTGTTTTCATCCCCCTTTCATAAAGGGGGATTGAGGGGGATTTTCACAGAGCGCTCAGCATGGTCTCTAATGGTTGCATCATTAGAGATACATTTCAATGACGGATTTTTTTGCTCAACGGTTAAAGATCACCGTGAGTATTGGCCGACCTTCTCGTTCAGCTTTTCAATTAAAGCTTCAAACCCCTTGTTTTTGAGGAAAGCCGAATAATCTGCCCGCTTCAGGGCAAGATCGCTCACGCCCTCTGCGATGATATTGACGATGCGCCATTGACCGGCGGTGCGGTGCAGGAGATAGTCCAATTGGATCTTTCCGCCATCAGACTTGATAAGTTGGCTCTGTACCAGAATTCGGCCGCCGCTCACCTCTTTCTCCGAGACCATCTTGAAGCGTTCCCCGGAATAACGATCAAAGTTGGCTGCATACGTGGCAATGCTCATCTTGGTGAATGCCTCAACAAATCTTGATCGCTGCTCGTTATTGAGAGTCTCCCAGTATTTGCCCAACACGGTTTTTGAGATAAAGGGCATGTCAAAATTTGCCTTGATCACCGGTGCCAGCCGGTCGTACCGGCCTGGGTAACCGATCTGATCGCCCTCCGTCATTACAGCGAGAAGGGTCGCGTGAAGTTTTTCAACCACCTCGGTGGCGCCCCGATCGCCGGCAGAAGGGTAGCGCATCGCTATGTGCATTGTTAAAATAAAGAGTGTCAAGAAACCCAAAACCTTTATCTTCATGTTTTTCACCAACTCATGGCAGTTTCCAAGGCCCCCTGGCTCGATCTCCCGTCAGCTAAACTTTCGGCGGTCCATTCCTTTCGCAGCCTTGTCAAACCCAAGATTTGAGTCGTTTGAAAATAACGATTGATATAAAAAAGTTTAAAATATTACTACAACAATCACCGGAGAAGATCAAGAGAAGATGAGCAATCCCTCAGTTATGGGTGCGAGAGGTTGGTCCCCGACCTCAATGATTCGGCAGGGATAACTGATGGATTACGGAGATAATTATTTTTGGGTTGCATTGTGCCTGAAGGCATGCTAATTTATTTAAAAATAATTTAGTGCCATCGAACTTATGTCTCCCCGATTGAATTACGAAAAAAAGGAAGAAGCTTCCTACTTGGCAGTCTCTCTTTTTGAGGAGAAGTTTGAGCAGGCCATCTTGCGGGCCCGAGAGGCTCTGCTCGCCCTTCAGCGTCCAGATGGCTACTGGTGCCTTGAGTTAGAGGCCGACTGCACGATTTCCGCCGAATACATCTTGATGATGCACTGCATGGATGAAATCGACGAAGATCTTCAGGCCAAAATAGCCGTTTATCTCCGCGAGCGCCAGGCCGATCACGGAGGCTGGCCGCTATTTTATGGTGGCCAGTTCGACATGAGCTGTTCTGTAAAAGCTTACTACGCTTTGAAATTGGCGGGGGATCGCCCTGATGCCCCCCACATGAAGAAAGCCCGTGAAGCCATCTTGGCCCATGGTGGCGCAGCCCGATCGAACGTGTTCACTCGCATCACCCTTGCACTCTTTGGCCAAATTCCTTGGCGAGGCATCCCCTTCATACCTGTTGAAATCATGCTCTTGCCCCGCTGGTTCCCTTTCCACATCAGCAAGGTCTCTTACTGGTCGCGAGCCGTAGTGATTCCGCTATCTATTTTGTGCAGTTTAAAGCCAAGGGCCAAAAATCCCAAGCAGATCCACATACGCGAGCTCTTCACCAATCCGCCTGAGAAAGAAAAGCATTACTTCCCGGTTCGATCTCGTCTTAACCGTGTCTTTTTGTGGCTTGACGGGGTAGGGCGTTTTGTTGAACCTTTTATTCCGAAGAGAATTCGATGGCCAGCGGTGGAAAAAGCGGAGAAGTGGTTTGTCGAACGACTCAACGGTATCGATGGCCTGGGCGGGATCTTTCCGGCGATGGTCAATGCCCATGAGGCCCTGGCTTGTCTGGGATATCCTTCTGACCACCCTTACCGGGTGACTACCCAGCAGGCGTTAAAGAAGCTCCTTGTTATCGATAAGGAAAGAGCCTATTGTCAGCCGTGTGTATCCCCGGTGTGGGATACGGCCCTTTCCTGTATGGCATTACAGGAAGAAGCCAGTGGTATCCCCGAAGAAAGTATCCTACGTGGTTTAGACTGGCTCAAAGATCGGCAATTGCTCAACGGACCGGGTGATTGGCGTGAAAACCATCCGAACCTTAAGGGTGGTGGGTGGGCTTTTCAGTTTAGCAATTCGTACTATCCCGATCTTGACGACACCTCTGTGGTCGCCTGGGCAATGGCTCAGACTGACCCAAAGCGCTATGACGAATCGATCCAACGAGCAGTCGATTGGATTTGCGGCATGCA
>Ga0214474_1000591_pt1 | contig 17534 bp, 15 predicted proteins | sample RVTome_2_FD_187335 | JGI IMG/M metagenome (GOLD analysis project Ga0214474, IMG submission 187335) | Soil microbial communities from uranium-contaminated site in the Upper Colorado River Basin, Wyoming, United States - RVT95D214 HiSeq ...
TCCGTATAAAGCCCCAGGCGTACACTCTTGGAATCTACATTGGCCTCATTAGACAGAAGACGCTGGACAACCGACTGCCGAGACATTTCCAGGCTAAACAGGGCGACACAGGCTTTCTGGTTAATGGCTGTATTTCTGGCGATATTCAGAGCCAGGCTGGTTTTACCTGCACTTGGCCTGGCACCCAGGATAATCAGGTCAGAACGCTGTAAACCGCCTAATATATCATCCACAGCCGTGAAGTAGGTAAGTACGTGCGGAATAGCTTCTCCTCTGGCTTGGGTCGGTCCGGCCTCTTCAAAATACTGGCCCAGAACCTGACGAATAAGTACAAAATCCTGGCGACTACGGCGCTGCCTTACCTTAAACAGGACGTCCTCCGCCCTACTGAGAGAAACATCAACCTCGGCATCAGCTTCATAGCCGAGAGCAGTAATCTGGCTGCCGGCGCTGATGAGCCGCCTCATGATAGCGAGTCTGGATACAATCTGTGCGTAATACTCAATATGGAGAGACGTGGGTACTGAAGAAACCAGGTGACTTAAATAAGCAGCTCCACCAACCTCTTCCAACCTTTCCTTCTGAGCGAGTTCACGGGCTACAGTTATCTGATTTATGCCCTCATTACGCTGATACAGGTTGAAACAGGCCTCGTAAACAAATTGATTTTCCGGATTGAAGAAGTCCTCCGGTGCCAGAAAAGTAGCAATTTTAAATATGCCTTCGCTGTCAATAAGCATGGAGCCAAGCACAGCTTTTTCGGCTTCAATATCATGCGGGGGCAAATTATCGCTATTCATTTGGAACGGTTTCTTCCTCGATGATTACATTTATTTTCGCTTCAGATCCGGCTCCCATATTAATTACTACCTCATGGCTCCCAAGCTGATGTAACGGCTCGTCGATCTCAACTCTTTTCTTATCGATCTCCAAACCGGTCAAGCGAGAAAGTTCTTCAGCAATATTAGAGCTGGTAATAGAACCATGAAGGCGACCCTTGGTGCCTGCTTTGGCCTTGAAATGAAGCTCTTTGCCCTCCAGTTCTTGAGCCATTTTACTTTGCTCTTCATGCTGGCGAGCCTGATGCTCTTCCTTCTTATCTAATAGAAGTTTAGCTTCTTTTATAGCCGACTGCGTGGCTGGCAAAGCCATGCCCTTGGGAAAAAGAAAGTTTCTGGCATAACCGTCAGCTACCTCTTTTATCTCACCCCTCTTGCCCTTGGGTACATCTTTCAGAAAAATAACCTTCATTCTTTATCCTCCGTCTAGAGCCAGGTTTCGTTTAATAATTTACCTGACACAAAATATAAATTGTGCCCTTATTTTATAATTTCTCCAGAAAATTTGCCTGCATTAACAAAGGTGACTTAAGCCCTGACTAAAAAAAATTTGCTAATAATCATTAAGCTAAGTTGCAGGCAAGACTTAAAAACACATCTTCTAACGCTATTGCCTGGAGAATTCATCCTTTACTCTAGCCATAGTGTCAGCTTCACCGAGCAGGTCAGCAACAGTCATAGCCAGAGCTTTAGCCGTATCTAAAAGTCCCCTATGTCCTGACTCGGAGGCAGCAGCCTGGACAAATTCCGCCGAATGCAGCAGCACACTCGGAGAAACTATAGCAATAGAAGGATGAATAGCCGGAATAACCTGGCTGATATTACCCATATCCGTGCTGCCAAAATCAAAATAGGGTTCAAATGGCTCTACCTTGCGGCCTAACGACTCCAGATTCTGGGCAAATAGCTGCGCCAAGACCAAGTTGTTCTTCATTGGAGCATAGACTATTTCAGCCCATTTGTAGTCTAATCGGGCTCCGGTAGCCAGTGCTGCCCCTTCGAAGCATTTTAGGACCTTTTGTTTTAACTCATCAAGATAGATATTATCTTGAGCGCGAACAAAGAAGCTAGCCGCGGAATATGCGGGCACCACATTAGCCGCCTCACCACCGTGAGTGATTATGCCGTGAATCCGGGCTCTATCTTTAATGTGCTGGCGGAGTGAATTTACGGCGTTAAATGCCAGAATCATTGACTCGAGCGCATTTATTCCCTGCTCGGGATAGGCAGCAGCATGAGCTGCTTTGCCAAAAAATTGAACGTCTAATCCAATGCACGCCAGAGCTTCGTTCATCGCCGTGTCCCGCACTCCGGGATGTGCCATCATAGCTACATCAACCCCATCAAAAACTCCGGCCTGCAACATGAAAACCTTGCCACCAAAAAGCTCCTCCGCAGGTGTCCCAAAAACAAAAACTGCGCCGCCAACATTGTCTATAACTAATTTACTGGCCACGGCAGCTCCTGCCGCCGAGGCGGCGATTATATTGTGGCCGCAGGCGTGCCCGATTTCGGGTAAAGCGTCGTATTCAGCAAGCAAGGCAATTGAAGGTTTATTTCTACCATAGGCCGCTTTGAAGGCAGTAGGCAAACCACCAATCCCTTTTTCTATCTGAAAACCATTTTCAGCCAGGTAACCTGTTAACCAGCCTGCCGCCTTTTCCTCTTTAAAACCCAGTTCGGGATTGTCATGGATATTAAGACTTAACTCAATAAGTGCCTGGCGCTGCTCCTCTACTCGCCTGCTTATCTCAGCTTTAAGTTCTGCCTTCGTCAAAGCTTTATCTGTCACTATTGAGATTACCCCGTGTGAAGCCATTATACTCCAATAACAAGACATATTTCACCGTCGTTCAATCGGTCAAAAAGGATATCTGCTGCACTGTATTAGCTTGACTTCAAATATATCTCAACTTATAATTAACCTCACGATGTCCATAGAGAAAATGCGCATAAACGTTGCCCAATTACTGAAGGAACCGATTGGCTCGAGTCGTAGTTATCATATACAAGAGCATGTGGGTACAGACGACATAAATTTCGCCAACGGGGATGTCATATTAATTCGCACCAATCGCGGCATCATAGTCAGAGGTAAAATCATAGCCTCAGTTAAGGTAATATGCAGTCGGTGCCTAAAACCCATTGATTGTGAGGTAGCTTACAACTTTGAAGAGGAAGCTCTTCCTGGTATACCCGCACCGGAAGGTTTACCTTCAGCGGGCCAGTATGATAATCTTATTATTGATGAGGACCATACACTGGATCTAAGCGAAGCGATACGCCAATATGCATTGCTTGCTGTGCCTGCCAAGCCACTTTGCCGTTCGGATTGCGCGGGCATTTGCCCAACATGTGGGCTAGATCTCAACCAGGAACTCTGTCAGTGCCCCTCCGGTGCCAAAAACCAACGCTGGTCGAAACTAGTCCGTTAGGAAGGAGAATAAAAGCTAAATGGCATTACCAAAAAGAAAATATGCCAAGGCAAGGCAAGGTAAAAGACGGAGTCACCTGGCTTTGAGCGTGCCTAAACTGGTAGATTGCCCCCAGTGTCACACTCCCAAGTTACCTCATCATGCCTGTCCAACCTGTGGTACTTATGCAGGCAGGGAAGTAGTTGAGATTAAAACCGCGAAGAAAACACCTGGCAAGCCATAGTTAGTTCAAGAGACCTTGCCATGTTAGAAAGCCGTTGGAGCAGTGAAAGTCAGAGAAATAATCGACCTCTAGCGAGCTTGAATGAGAAGGAGGATTCATGGTAGAAGCAATTAAAGTCGCCTACGTTTTCCCAGGACAGGAATCCCATTCTGTAGGCATGGGGTTGGACCTTTACGTTCACTACACTTCAGCCCGGGAAGTTTACGATGAAGTCGACAAAAATCTGGGCTTCTCGCTGTCTCGCTTATGTTTTGAGGGCCCTCAGGATGACCTCAAGCAAACCGGCAATGTCCAGCCGGCACTTCTGGCTACCAGTGTCGCCTGCTTGAGAGCAGCTCAGGAGGTTAGTAATAACGGTATACCGGAGCCTACCTTTGTTGCCGGCCATGACGTAGGTACTTATGCCGCTCTGGTTGCCGCCGGCGTCCTTAGCTTAGCTGATGCCGCACGATTAATTCGTGAAAGAGGCAGATTAATGAACGAAGCCGGGCAAAGAACGGGTGGCGGCATGGTATCCATGACCGGCCTGGATATAGAAGTCTTCAAGAACATCTGCTTTTCCACAGGCGTCGAAATCGCCTATATCGACGCTCCGGATCAGGTAACTGTCAGCGGTACACAGGAAAGTCTGACTAAGGCCCGAAGATTAGCTCAGATAAAGGGTGCTCGCCGCATTATCCCACTGAGAGTAAGCGGTCCTTTCAATTCCATATTGATGGAGCCGGCTGTAGAAAGGCTCAGAAACGCCATCTCGGAATTTACTTTCAATAAACCAACTGTCCCGGTTGTAGCCAATGTTACCGCCCAGCCTCTTACCGACTTAGAAGCCATAAAAGAGGAGCTGGTTAGTCAGATTGTACGCCCCGTTCAATGGCAGCAATCTGTTGAAAATATGATATCGCGAGGCGTAACCACCTTCTTCGAAATGGGGCCCGGCGAGATGCTGACCAAGTTAATCAAACGCATCAGCCCCGGAGCGCAAGCTTTTAATATCAGTAGCGCTCAAACCGTCAGCGAAATAACAAAATGGCGCAGAGGATAATTATCGCGCACCTATTCAAAGGCAAAGGTCTCCAGCATTTACAAATTTATTGCCTCTTTAGACACGAATATATCTTGCGCTCTTCTCGCCTTCCAGCCCGAGTTCGTTATCGCTGGCCCACCAACAACTTCACTCAAGTATGCTGAGGCGTGCGTGGAAACGGCAAAAAGGGCTGGACCGTGCCCTATATGATTAGGAAATATTCATATACTTGAAAATGGTTGTCAAAATGGTCGGAATTAGACGGAAAGCCAGAACCATTGCTCTGCAGGCGCTGTATGAGCTGAATTGTTCGGCTCATCAACCGAATAAGATACTGGCCCGTTTGCTACAGGAGAAACCCCTGCCGGATGAAGCCGCCGATTTCGTCAGGAGCCTCGTTAATGGAGTCCTGGAGAATAAGAAAAGTATTGACGATATTATCCGAAAGTTCGCCCCGGCTTTTCCAGTCGAGCAGATCGCCCCCATAGATAGAAATATTCTCCGCCTTGCCATTTTTGAGGTTTTATTCGATAATAGAGTTCCAGTCAAGGCAGCTATTAACGAGGCTGTTGAGCTGGCTAAAAGTTTTGGTAGCGATACGTCACAAAAATTTGTCAACGGGGTTTTAGGTTCAGTAACCGCCGTTTATCTTCAAGATAAGAAACAGGAAACTACTGAAAAAGCTGAGCCGGCCTAGTGCTTAGAGGAAACGAATGACAGACATTTCGGAAAAGCTCAAGAAAATGATTGCTGACCAACTGGGCGTTGATGAGGAATCGATAGTGCTCTCGGCCTCTTTTGTCGACGACCTGAATGTCGACGCATCAGACCTCGCAGAACTCATCACCGCATTAGAGCAGGAATTCAGCACACCAAAACGCAAATTTGAAATATCAGACGAAGATATCGAGAAAATCGTTACAGTTCAGGACCTCGTTGACTGCCTTCACGACTACGGTATAGAAGGTTAGTTGTTGACCCACTCATCCGACAGTGGCCACTGATAACAAATTTCTAAGTACATCCCTGAGCACTTCCTGCCAACTGTTGCCCAATATCTTTATGTCAAGTTTAATCCGGTCGCTACCCAACTTTATCCCCGATTTAACATCCTGTGCCAAACACAATTTGTTTAGCTCTCCGGCATTATTTAAATGCAGAACGACCTGCTTGTTTTCTGTTGAGATAGAGTCCAGCATAGCCTCAGTTGCCAGCTGCTTGATTTCGACGACATAGAGAAGATTCTTGACCTCTTCCGGTGGTGGTCCAAACCTATCACTTAGTTCCCGCTCTATATCATCTATGTCCTGAGCTCGTCTTAACGCCGCCAAACGCTGATAGTAACTCAGCCTGGCGCTTAAGTCAGGTATATATTCTTCCGGAATAAAGGCAGGTAAAGGCAGACCTACGCTTGGAACTGAAGGATGTAGTATCTTTCTCCCCTCCTCCAACGTTCGTCCCTGTTTTAATTCTTCGACTGCCTCATTCAATAATCGATTGTAAAGGTCAAAGCCTACTGCAGCAATGTAACCGCTTTGTTCCACACCCAGTAGATTGCCGGCTCCCCGAATCTCCAGGTCCTTCATAGCCACTGCAAATCCGGCGCCGAGCTCGGTGGCCTCTGAGATAGTCTTAAGACGCTTCCGGGCCTCAGGAGTCAATTGCTTACCTCTGTCATAAAAGAAATGAGCGTAGGCACTGCTGCTGCCGCGTCCGACACGGCCTCGCAGTTGATAAAGCTGCGTCAAACCTAGCCTGTCTGCATGGTCAATAATCAGTGTATTGACATTCGGTATATCCAGACCAGACTCAATAATTGTGGTAGTAACTAGAATATCGGTTTTGTGATTGATAAAATCCGCCATCACCTTTTCCAGTTCCTCCTCAGGCATCCGGCCATGAGCTACCGATATTCGGCCTTCCGGAACTACACTACTTAACCTGCTGGCAACCATGGCAATAGTGTGAACACGGTTATGGACGAAGAACACCTGTCCGTTCCGTTCAATCTCACGCAGTATCGCTTCACGTATCAGTCTATCCTCATAAGCACCGACATATGTCTTAATTGGCAAACGCTCTTCAGGAGGGGTTTCGATTGTGCTCATGTCCCTTATTCCAGCCAGTGACATATGTAGCGTGCGAGGAATAGGCGTGGCACTAAGGGTGAGAACGTCTATCTCCCTTCTCAGCTTCTTAAAGTGCTCCTTGTGTGCCACTCCGAAACGCTGCTCTTCATCTATGATTAAGAGCCCCAGGTCTTTAAATACTATGTCTTTTTGCAGTAAACGGTGGGTACCGATGCAGATATCCACGGTGCCGGCTACCAGACCCTTGACTATGTCGGCCTGTTCCTTTTCTGTACGGAATCGGCTCAACATTTCAACTCTTACAGGAAAAGCTTGGAGTCTTTCTCGGAAAGTGACAAAGTGTTGTTGTGCCAGCACCGTCGTTGGCACGAGCAAGGCCACCTGCTTGCCGTCCGTCATCGCTTTAAAGGCAGCCCGAAGAGCAACCTCAGTCTTTCCGTAACCTACATCTCCGCAGACAAGGCGATCCATTGGCTTCGGCTTCTCCATATCCTCCTTCACAGCCAGTACTGCCTCTAACTGGTCAGAGGTTTCCATATAAGGGAAAGATGACTCCAGTTCCTGCTGCCACAGAGTATCGGGGGAGTAAGCAAAGCCGGTGATTACCTCTCGCGCAGCGTACAAACCCAGAAGCTCACGGGCGATGTTAGCCACGGACTCTTTAATTCTCTGTTTGGTGCGTGCCCATTCCTGGGTTCCTAATCGGTTTAAGGTCGGTGTTTGGTCACTGGCGCCAACATAGCGGCTGACGCAGTCAACCTGGTCGGTAGGCACATACAATCTGTCACCGGCAGCATATTCCAGAACAAGGTATTCCCTTTCAACTCCTTCGGTAACCATCTTCCTCAACCCGGCAAACCTGGCAATGCCATGCTCGATGTGGACTACGAAGTCACCGGGTGTCAGTTCCGGAACAAACAGGTGGTAGCGCACCGGTCTCTTCCCGGATAAGCGTCGTTTCTTGACGAAGCCGAAAATCTCATTGTCAGTGAACATCGTGAGGACATCTTTTATTGCCCAGCCTTCAGTCAGCGAGCCGTGGACCAGAGTAATCGATTTCATCGGCGGCACTTGCTCTATCTGTGAAACTAAACCGGTCATTATATCCTGTTCCTGCAGCAGTTCGGCCAGGCGATTTGTTTGCTGGCTTACCACAACTATGCGCCGACTTTCCTGCATCATCCCTTTTAGCCCTTCTGAGAAGGCTTCAAGTCTGCCTCCATAGCTTGGAACCGGCGCCAGAGGCAAAAACTCAAGACCGGTTTTATCCGAGTAGTCGGTGTTCCAGGGAAAAAGCATCAGACGTTTCTCGATTGTATTTATCTTTGCTTCAAACGCTGACCAGGACAGGACGGGCAAATCCGATAACCCGGACGGTCCCGACTTCGCTTCAATCTCTTCAGCTTCGCTCTGAAGCTTGTCCACCACAGTTCTGAGCTCATCCAGGTCATCCATAATGAGAAGCGCTTTTTCAGTCAGGTAATCGACAATCGTATCTCCGTCAACATGTTGCTGGCTTTCCTGAGCTGGAATTATGTTTACTGAATTTACCAACTCTAATGACCGCTGCGTCTTCGGGTCAAAAAACCTGATGCTTTCTATCTGGTTACTCACGAACTCTATTCTGGCAGGAAACTCGTTATCCGGAGAAAAGATATCAACGATACCTCCCCGGCGGCTTACTGTTCCCGGCATCTCAACAACATTATCAAATTCGTACCCTATATCTTGCCATTTTGCCGCTAGCTGTAACGGGTCGATATTCATGCCGACCTTCAATGAATGACAGGATGCCTGGAATTTTCCCCGGGGCGTAGTTCTGCTTACAGCAGCTAAAGCAGAACTAATAATTAGAGGTCGGCGTTCGTCTGCCGACATGCTAGAGCAAAAAGTTAAGGCTGAGAGAGTTTTCAGTCTTTCAGCAGAAGTAGTGTCATCAGATACAGAGTATTCATCCAGCAAAAAGTCAGTTTCCGGAAAATAGTGTAGGAATTTTGAACCTGGACACCAGGTCTGGAGCTCTTCATAGAGCCTCTTCGCATTCTCCGGCTGAGAAATTATCACTAAAATGGGCAGGCCCAACCCCTGGTGGAGGGCAGCTATAAGAAAAGGCCTGACCGCATCGGCCGCTACCAGCTTAATCGCTTTCTCCGGCGACCCGGATAGCTCGTCCTTAAGACGCAGATACCTTGGAACGTCTTCAATTAAAGAAAGAAGTCGTGATAAGTCCATTCCCAAACACCTATAGGGCTAGCGACACCCAAATGGGTAGTCAAAACTAGCCCTGAGTGAATTTTAACATACGCCCATTCACCCAAACAAAATCTTGACTGGCTATTGGCATAGAAACCTATATCAGGCTATAATTTGGCACACATAGCGAGATAAGGAGGAACCATGGCATATAAAAGGCTGCTCGTCGCACTGGATGGCTCTGAGCTTTCAGAAAGAGCCATACCATACGCTCAGGCGATTTCCAAAACCAGGGGCAGTGAGATAATACTCTTCACCGTTAGCATCGCTTCAGTTGAGCAGTTAGACAGACCTATGAAAGCTTACCTGGAGCTAAAAGCAAAAGAGCTGCAATCACAGGGCATCAAAGCATCCTCAGCGATCACCTATGGTAACGTTCCAGATGAAATTGTTGGCTTTGCCGACAAGAACGATATTGACCTTATAATCATCTCCACTCACGGATACTCCGGAATCAAGCGCTGGGTGCTGGGAAGTGTGGCTCGAAAAGTGCTCTACGGCACGAGCGTCCAGGTGTTGCTGATAAAATCGAAGGCGCCGCAGGTCTCCCAGGTAGAATTGAAAAAACTCTTACTTCCCCTTGACGGCTCACCTTTCTCCGAGAGCCCCATACCCTCTATTGAACAACTGATAAAAGGAACGGGGACAGAGATTGTTCTTACTTTGGTATGTGAGCCTCCCTTAGTGCCATCATACGGAGACCATCCCATCAACCCAACGTGGGAAAAACACCGGGACAAACTATGGGCCGAAGCAAAACAGGAGGCTTCAGAATATTTAAAAAGTATGGAAACCAAGCTTAAAAAACAAGGGCTGAAGGTGAGGTCACAAGTTATACCCGGTGAACTTGGCAGAGTAGCAGAAACCATCCTACAAGCGGCCCAAAAGGAAAAAGTCGATTTGATAACTATGGCTACCCATGGACGCTCTGCGGTCAGCCGCTGGGTCTACGGCGGCGTCGCTAATAGAATTGTGGAGCAATCGGTTCAACCGGTCCTTCTTATCCGCCCATCTGTGCCGAAGTAGCTTTAGAGGTCTTTTGTGCCGCGACCATTCTTGAGTTCATTTCACGGCCGGTGCCTCAATGGTCACAGTCGTGCCCTTGCCGGGCCTGGAGCTTATTTTCAGGTTGCCACCTACCAGCTGAATTCGCTCCCGCATTCCCGTCAGGCCTAGCCTGCCCCGTTTTATCAAATCACCGGTCGTCTCCTGAAGGTAAAATCCTTTACCATTGTCTTTGACTGTTATCCTAATCAGCTTTTCACCGAATTCGACAGCAACCTCAGCACTCGTTGCCTGAGAATGCCTCAAAGTATTCCTCAAAGCTTCCTGAGCGACACGAAAAAGAACGAGCTCTACCTCGGGGGGGAGCCGCCGGCTGACACCACGCATTGTAACCTCAATGTTCATCCCTGAGCGTTTGCCAATATCGGAGGCTAGCCATTCCAGCGCCGGCAATAAGCCCAGGCGGTCTAAGGCCGGAGGCCGCAGGTCGTGACTTAGCCGCCTCACCTCTGCCATTACGTTATTAATTCGCTCCCTCAAGATATCTAACTGGATTTTCTTGTATTCGGATAAGCCCTTGCCGCTGGAAGCAATATCATCCAGTTGACGGGACAGGACAACTAAAGACTGAATGGTTTCATCGTGAAGCTCTCGAGCAATTCGTTTCCTTTCCTCTTCCTGCGCCATAGTAATTTGACCCAGGTAAAAGCGTAAGCTTTCCTGCATTCGCTTCTCTTCGGTAACATCTCTAGCAATATGTTGAAAGCCAACAGCTTCACCATTGACCTCGACCACGTCTGTGGTCAGTTTCAAAATCGCCTCAATCCCTTCTTTGGTAATTAACTTTTGCTCATAGGGTTGAGAGACGGCTCTTTTATTTAGAAGCCGTCTCCGGATTTCCTTTGCCAGATGTAAGCTGTCCTCGGACAGGAAAGATTTAACATTCATTCGGCATAACTCTTCAACTGAATATCCTGTAAGTCTGGCTGCAGCAACATTGGCAGAAATGATATTTCCGTCCATATCATGAACCCATATGGCATCATGGGCATTCTGGAATAACGTCCGATACCTTTCTTCTGATGCCCGCAATTGCTCCACAACTCCTCGCTCCTCCTCATAAAGACGTGCATTCTCTACAGCAACGCCAATCTGGTTTCCCAGGGCAGCCAGCAATTCAACTTCATCTTGATTAAATTGGCGGCGCTTATGCATGGCAACACAAATAGTGCCCGTGACCTTACCCTTGGACTTCAATGGCACGATTATCTGCGACCGAATGCCCTCTTCTTTCACTGCTATTCTGGTCAATCTATCGTCTTTCGAAATATCTTCTATAATCGTCGGTTCACCGGTCTCGGCAACCATGCCGTTTAAACCTTCACCCGATTTGAGTCTGTCAACACCACGGACGAACGAGTCTGAAACTCCCCTATAGGCATAAAGAACAAGTTCGCCAACTTCTTGATTCAGGAGGTAGATGAGAGCAGCATCGGCATCCATTATTTCGATGATGCTATCAATACTGCTATTGAGAACTTGTTTTAGCTCCAGGGACTGCGAGACAACGTTCGAGATGTAGTTTAGGTTTGCCAGCCAGATACGACGTTCACGCTCTCGTCCCACTGACCCCGAGCCGGGCCTGAGTATAATTCTCTTCAGCCAGTCAAACGTGAATCGCTGCACGACGCTATATCCAGGCTATCCGGAGGGTAAAATTCTCAGGACACATCGTCGAGAGTGACCCAACCTTCCTTTAAGGCATGTACCACAGCCTCGGTCCGTGAACTAACCCTGAGCTTATTAAATATATTTGCCAGATGTCCCTGGACAGTGCGAACACTCAAACAAAGCCCTTCGGCTATATCTTTATTACTTAAACCTTTGGTTACCATCTTCAATACTTCCATTTCCCTCTCGGTGAGCAGGTCCAGGGACTTCCTTTCGCGCGGCTTTCCGGAAATACCGGCGAACCGATTCAAAACCTTGCGGGCAACCGAAGGATGGAGTACAGATTCTCCGGCATGCACTGCTCGAATAGCATTGACTATTTCTTGACCACGAACACTTTTTAAAAGGTAGCCGGCAGCACCTGCCTCCAATAAGCCGAAGATAAATTGGTCGTCGTCATAAGCACTTAACACCAGTACCGCTATGGCAGGACACAGAGCTTTTATACGTCTGGTGGCTTCAATTCCATCTATTCGTGGCATGGCAACATCAACAAGAGCTACATCAGGCTTTAACTCACAGGCAAGCTTCACTGTTTCCTCACCATCGCCGGCCTCCGCCACAACTTCCAAATCGGCCTCCTGTTCCAGAATTCGACGTGTGCCCTCACGCACGAATGCATGGTCGTCGGCAATTAAAATCCTGATGGTTTCCACGTAATGTCTCCTCTGTCCAGGCTCATTATAGCAGACTCGCATTCAAAACCAGAAAGACGTTCGACTCACCATAGGCATAATTGCTCGTTGTAGATTCATTCTACAAGTCTTCCGCACAAACAAAAACAAGCATTATAACGGAAGTAAATAGACTTGCACATGTGCTAACCTTACCAAGGGGCAAGTAAGGCAGTATCTGGAATGGTAAGTAGGCCCGTTCAGTTGGTTCCCTATTTCCTGGTTTGTGCCTCCTATAGATAATGGGATATTCTAAGTCGAGAAAGTAAATCAAAATAGACCAACTGCTCATTTTGTTTCAAATTACAAAAGAAGTATAATTACGCGAAGGTAGGTGCGCGATGGAAATAAAGACACATGGCAGCAACGACTTCATTCAAGAAATCTCATCCATGCCAGGCGGCGAAAAAATCAACCTTTGCATCCAATGCGGCACTTGTTCGGCATCCTGTCCTAATGCCAACAAAATGGACTACACGCCCCGCGAGATAATCGCCATGGCACGAGCCGGCATGAGAGAGGAGGTCCTATCCAGCAACTCCATGTGGCTCTGTTTATCTTGCTATATGTGCACAGTTCGCTGCCCCAGAGGTATCGTCCCGACATATATCATGCATGCCCTGGAGCACTTAGCCATGCGCCATAACTTAAGTACGCCACGGACACACACACCAATCCTGTACAAGCTATTTAGCGATACTGTCTATAAGGTAGGGCTGATTCCTCGCTTTGGCTGTATGAGCCGCTTTTACCTCAATGTGAACCCATTCGGTGCTATCAAAGCAATCCCGGTCGGGCTGGGTCTTCTCAGACACGGGCGACTACAATTCAAAGCCAAGACATTGAAGCCACAGGCGAAACGCCAACTCCAAACAATTCTAGACAAAGCAAAGGCATTCGGAGGCGCATCATGAAATACTATAGCTACTTTCCCGGCTGCTGCATGCACGATGACAGCCCGATGTACGATACATCGGCTCGAGCCGTTGCCAAAGTTTTAGATATGGAGCTCATCGAGCTAGATGACTGGAACTGCTGCGGCTCTACGCCTTACACCGTGGTTGATGAGTTGTCCGCTTTCTGCTGCTGCGCCCGCAATTTAGCGTTAGCCGAAAAAAGGGGGTTTGACCTGGTAGCGGCCTGCAGCGACTGCTATCTCATACTTAACAGGACTGACCAGCACTTCAAGGAATATCCTGAGATAAAGACCAAAATAAATGAAGCCCTTGCCGCCGGCGGGCTGGACTATCACGGGACGGTCAAGGTACGGCATATACTCGATGTCTTTGCCAATGATGTCAGCATGGATGATGTCAAAGCCAGGGTTAAGGTAGACCTCGGCGGGCTGAAAGTAGCCCCTTATTACGGCTGCCAGGTCGTACGGCCGACGCCAAACTTCGATGACCCGGAATACCCTCAATCTTTAGAGCGCATTATAAATAGTTTAGGAGCCCAATCCGTAGACTATCCAATGAAAACTCGCTGCTGCGGTGGTTCTCTTATTCTATCCGAAGAGGAAATTGCACTGGGATTAATGTACAAACTCCTCGATAACGCTGTAGCTAACGGTGCCGAATGTATTGCTACCGTGTGCCCATTCTGTCAGCTGAACCTGGATGCTTACCAAAGCCTGCTCAACAGGAAATTTAAAACGAACTTCCATCTCCCTGTTTTGTTCTTCACTCAGCTTATGGCTGTAGCCTTCGGTGTTGACAGCAAAGCTGTGGGGCTGAAAATGAACATAGTCTCGGCCGATAAAGTAATAGCCGGACATATTGCGAAAGGATAAGGAGGAGCGAATGGAGCCAAAAATAGGTGTTTATATCTGCCACTGCGGTGCCAATATCGCTGCCACAGTTAATGTCGAGCAGGTAACCGAGTTCGCCAAAGGCCTGCCTTCGGTAGCCATAGCTCGGGATTACAAGTTTGTATGCTCCGACCCCGGTCAGGAGTTGATAAAGAAGGATATAAAGGAACTGGGTATTAACCGGGTTGTAGTGGCTTCATGTTCACCTCGATTGCATGAACAAACCTTCAGGCGGATGTTAGCCAGTGCTGGCTTAAATCCATACCTTTTCGAGATGGCAAATATACGAGAACACTGCTCCTGGGTACACGAGGACGGCGGGAAGGCAACTGACAAAGCCAAGGCACTGGTCAGCGCCGCGGTAAGGCGCGTTTTCTACCATATCCCGTTGGAAACCAGAGAGGTCCCGTTTAATCCTGATACGCTGGTTGTCGGCGGCGGTATTGCCGGTATACAAGCCACACTGGAAATCGCCGACTCAGGCCACAAGGTTTATCTGGTAGAAAGGGAGCCCTCAATAGGTGGTCACATGGCTCAACTGGATAAGACCTTTCCTACTTTAGACTGTAGCGCCTGAATACTCACACCGAAGATGGCCTCGGTGAGGTCACACGAAAATGTAGAGCTGATGACTTATAGCGAAGTCATCGATGTCTCGGGATATGTGGGCAACTTCAAAGTCAAAATCAGGAAAAAACCACGCTTTGTTGACGAAACTAAATGCACCGGCTGCGGCACCTGCCAGGATAAGTGCCCCATGAAAGCGGATAGCGAATTCGATTTTGGGGTCGGTACAAGAAAGGTGATATATACACCGTTCCCTCAGGCAGTGCCGAATGTGCCTGTAATAGACAAAGAGCGATGCACCTATTTCCTCAAAGGCAAATGCCGCGCCTGCGAAAAGTTCTGCGAGGCTAAGGCAATCGACTTCGAGCAAACGGAGAAAATAGTTGCCTTAGATGTAGGCTCTATTATCGTTGCCACCGGCTTCGATTCCTTTGACCCGTCTCCAATGTCGCAATTCGGCTACGGGAGATATGATAATGTCATCACCGGTTTCCAGTTCGAGCGAATGAGCAGTGCCTCGGGACCAACCAGTGGCAAAATAGTGTTAAAAGATGGCTCGGAGCCGCGAAGTATAGCCATACTGCACTGCATCGGCAGCCGCGATTTGAACTACCACGAATACTGTTCTCGCGTTTGCTGTATGTATTCGCTTAAGTTCTCTCATCTGTTAAGGGAAAAAATTCCCGATGCGGAAATCTATCAGCTTTATATTGACCTTCGCTGCTTTGGCAAGGGCTATGAAGAATTTTACAACCGACTTCAGGAGGAAGGTGTAAACTTCATTCGAGGCCGCGCCGGGGAAGTCACTAATGTCGCCGAGACCCCTGAAGAACAGGGCAGGCTTGTAGTTACCTGCGAAGATACACTAATAGCCCGGCAAAGGCGTCTTCCCGTAGACATGGTAGTTCTGAGTACTGCCCTGGAGCCCCGAGCCGATGCCGGCGTAACAGCCAAGCTATTTTCTATCAGCCGGAGCCGAGACGGCTTCTTCATGGAGAAGCACCCCAAGCTTGACCCGGTAGCCACCACCACAGATGGCGTTTTCGTTGCCGGCTGCAGCCAGGGGCCCAAGGATATCCCAGATACGGTAGCCCAAGCATCGGCAGCCGCTGCCAGAGTCATGGCAATGATATGTAAAGGCAAAGTCGAGATTGAGGCAGCGACAGCAGTCATTGAAGAGGAATTCTGTTCCGGATGCAAGACCTGCATTTCGCTCTGTCCCTATACTGCAATATCGTTTAATGAGGAAAAGAAGGTATCGATTATCAATGAAGCCCTGTGCAAAGGTTGCGGCACCTGTGCCGCTACCTGTCCCAGTGGCGCTATTACCAGCCGGCATTTCACCGCCAAGCAGATTATGGCGCAGCTAGAAGGAGTAATGGTATGAGCTACGAGCCCAAAATAGTCGGATTCTTATGCAACTGGTGTTCCTACGCCGCGGCCGACCTGGCAGGCACTTCTCGTAAAAAGTATGCGCCTAACGTGCGTGTAATCCGTGTTATGTGCAGTGGCCGTGTAGAACCTACCTTTATCCTTAAGGCTTTCGAACTGGGGGCAGACGGAGTACTGGTCTGCGGCTGACATCCCGGCGAATGTCATTACCTGGAAGGTAATGTAAAAGAAGCCCGCAGGATACCTTTGCTCAAGAAGATGCTGGGGCAATTCGGCATAGAAGAGGATAGGCTCAGACTGGATTGGGTCTCAGCCTCGGAAGGTGACCGCTTCGCTTCCATTGTTAATGAGATGACCGAGCAAGTAAGAAAGCTGGGACCTTTTAACCAAAATAGCTGATATATTGTGCCTGACTGACTTTCAATTTCAAATCATATCATCTATTTAGCTAGAGGCTGTTGTTCGCAACACGTTATTGCTTCATTAATATCATTAAAAGGATAAATGCCCTGCTGTATGACTTGACAGGGTAAAATTACCTAAAAACTTTGCCCGGGGGCCAGATAAAATGCTTGAGCTAATCTTGCAAAGGATTGCCTCCATGATGTATCATATTACGGTTTGCCAACTTCAGAGGAAAGGAATGGTTCATTTATGGAAGCAATAGTACCTACCAAAGAAACCAGTGATATCATTTTACAGGAGGGGGGCAACCCCCTTGAATTGTGTTATCAATGTGGTCTATGCACCGGTGTCTGTCCCTGGAACCAGGTAAGAGACTTCTCGCTGCGCAAATTAATCCATAGGACGCAGATGGGGCTGATTGATTTCGAAGACGAAGACCTGTGGAGATGTACAAACTGCTACGCTTGCGTTAAGCGGTGTCCCCGTGGTGTGGAAGTGCCACACATTATGAGGGCGATGCGTAGAGTCATCATGGAGGTGGGCGCCGGCAAGGCCCCCGAGTCATTCCGAATCACCGTTAAAAACATCGCCAGTGTAGGTAATCCACTGGGAGAACCACCCGAGAAGCGAATGGACTGGGCAAAATTCACTGGGGTTAAAACATTCACCAAGGGAACCGAATATTTGTACTTCCCCTGCTGCTACCAGGCATATGACCTGGGCATCCAGCGGGTGCTCCGGGCAGCAGTCTATATTATGAACAAGGCCAACGTAGATTTCGGCATCCCCGGCAGTAATGTTGTTTGCTGCGGTGAGAGCGCAAGGAATGGGGGGGCCGAAAGTCTGTGGCACAACCTGGCGGAGACCAACATTAAAGCTTTTAACGAACTCGGGGTTAAGAAGATTGTGGTCACTTCGCCACACTGCTATCTCGCTTTCAAGAATGACTACCCCGAACTTGGAAGTAATTTCGAGGTAATCCATATTTCTCAACTACTATCCAGCCTCATTAAAGAAGAAAAATTGAAATTCACAAAGCCGGTAAACAAAAGAGTTACTCTGCATGACACCTGCTGTGTTGGCCGTCGC
>Ga0214474_1000592_pt1 | contig 17506 bp, 18 predicted proteins | sample RVTome_2_FD_187335 | JGI IMG/M metagenome (GOLD analysis project Ga0214474, IMG submission 187335) | Soil microbial communities from uranium-contaminated site in the Upper Colorado River Basin, Wyoming, United States - RVT95D214 HiSeq ...
TTGCCGGCAATTGACCTTGAAAAAATGTCGTACCTAAATAAGTTACGACTACTGAAGTTACTGTTGTCCAAAGTAATCCCCAATTTACTGCGCCATTGGCAACCAAATTAACTACTGAATCACTTACTGCTGCAAGTACGGCCAGAATTAAAGCACTTACTATGTTTTTCCAGTTCAATTGTCCTTCAACGGAATCCGAAGGCATCAGATAGTTTTTAATATAGTATCCTACGCCCACGCATAAGGTTACAATAATGGTAGAAGCCCAAATTACATTTCCTGTTTGCAAGGCCGCGAATATCACACCAGCCATTAACAATAGTCCTTTGTAAAATTTAGAATCTAATTTCATGTTTTTAAGTTTTAAGTTAATATTTTTTAACGTGGCTCGCCAAGATCAGGCGGCTTGTCTGGTAAATAAGTTTTCATTGTTTTTATATATTAGTTTATAAAGCATAACAATTCCATGCCTGATTGAATTATTATTGATAATATGAGTAAAAAAAATATCATAAATAAGGTATATCACATTGAATAACTGTAACTAAGACACTATTTCTGACATCATGAGCTGGAACAGTTCCATGACTATCGGAAACATCTATACTTAATCCCGCATAACCAACATAAAATAGATGTTCCGAGGGGTCTATGTAGGTTGTACCAGTACTTATATAATTAAAAGTACATCCATCATTCAAAACAACCACTACAGCCAGGAGGGATGTGCTAAATGTGCAATTGGTTAGCGTGCACGTAGTCACAGAATTATTTGCAGCCGAATATACAAATCTATCTAATCCGATAAATGTTGTATTATTACACGATATGTTTATGCGTATATTTGGCGAAACAGGTATTAAATATTTATTTGTCGCCGTTATTTGACTATTATTAATTGTTAGTTTTGTAAAAGAATAACCAGTTCCTGAATTTACAAAAGAATAAGTAGAACTAAGATCAAAAATGCAATTATCTATGATTAATTCCTCAAGTGTACTTGTCCCGGAGGAAATTTCTCCATAAAAGAAGCCACCTGCTAATGTACCGGATGTAAACGAAGTATTTTTAACAGTTATTGTTCCACAATTTGCACGATGTTGTAAAAAGTAATTTGCATAACTTGTTTTAAATGAAATATTATCAAATACAATATCATCAATTATTGCCGTACCTTCTGTTCCAGTAGTCACCCAATTATTATAAAAACGAAATCCGCCCTTATCAGATTGTATATCTATGTTTTTGAATGTAATATTTTTAATATCAGCATGGGTAATTGTTCCATTCTGCACATACCACCATTTAATCCCATCTGCACCGGTTACAGCTCCAGAAGTATGAGTAGGTGCTACACTGGCAACTTTATTTTCTGCTGTTTCATTAGCGTATATCTTACCTTCATTAATGCAATATTCATTCCAATGATATGTTTGTCCATTTGTCCAATTAGTCCAACTTGCATCATATATCCTGGCAGCAAAACCTCCTCCGGTTGGAGTATGCATTTTCAATACAATATCAGAAATATAAATATTTTCCGTGTTTGCTATATAAGGAGTCGCAACGGCATAAGCTACTCCTAAAAAGAAATAATCATCCCAAGTATCTAAAATACAATTATGGATATTTAAATCAGAACTTGAAACAATACTAATTCCATCCTTTTCTGCCCGAATATCTATATTGGAAATTTCGCCATTGTGACAATCACTCATACTGAAAGAAAACTGGTCATCCAAACCATCATCAATATAAAAATCATCAATAATAAAATTAATTACATGAAATAATTGAAATTGTGCCCGACATCTTGGAACCGGACTAATATTAGTATCAGTTAAAGAATACGTATCTATCCCATTTACTTGCAATCGTAACCCATTGCCATAAAATTTTATATTATTATCTGTTGCTAATGTTAACATTCCATAATTACCAAAAATATGCGAAAAAGATGAACCAGTTGCTTTTTTAACTGTACATCCTGCACAAAATTCGTAGGTTGTGTTCGATTTTAACCAAAGAGTATTATTTATTTGATAAGTTCCAGGCGTAGTTATTTTTATTTTTTTGCCGGAAGGCATTGAATTCCATGCAGCGACATTTGCAGAGGCTGTAGTTGTCGGAAGAAATCCGTAATTTGCAGCATTAATAAAATCATTATTCATCCCCAAACTATTATCTTTTATCCCCCAAATAGAAAGCGTTTGATCCTTGATCCCCCAGGGAGTAATCCTTGTTTCGGTCTGTCCAAAAAGGGAGAGGGGGATTATTAATAGAAGAAAAGATAAGAGTTTTTTCATGGTTTTGTTGCTTTTATGTTTAATCTTAGTTTTTTGCCAGCTGTGCAAGTTCCCCTGGTTAGTTTTAAAGCAAAGAACTTGTAACTATAAGGTATGGTTACCGGTAGAGCTTTTTTATTTTGCGCTACTCCATTAATCGTATCCCGCCACATAGTATTATGTAATAGGTAATGACAAGAATCGCATTGAAAGGCATTGAAAGAAAATAGTCTTGGGGTTGTTCTGATTACTGTATTTCCCCCACCAAGATCAATGTAAACCGTTCCGTCGAGCATTTTCATGTCAAACTCCGGGGTAATATAATAATTAAACAGGTTACCCATACTTTCGAACGAATACACTGTATCTACGACTGGCACTGTTATTGAATCTAAGAGATATTCTTTTGCTGATCCCGATCCCGATGGCCAATAAACAGTTTGAGTTTTGAGGCTTATAGCCATTAAGCTAATTATTAAAATAATAAATAATTTTTTCATGATATTTTAAATTTAAGGTGTTTTCTTTAATTCTATTTTACCAAATTTTGCAGCAAAACCATTAGTTAAACATTTTCCTGTTATTTTTATGATATTTGTAGTAGAAAAATCTAATCCAGTTGAGGCTAAAAATGATCCTGCTATACTTGATACCGAATATTCATTAGCCGATGATTGAGTTAAATAAGCTGTAGTTGAAGAAGTTCTATATATTTCAAATTGTATATGAATGAATCCTCCATTATAAAAAGTAACACCTTGAACTGGAACAACAGAATCATTAACACCAAAGTAACATTTAATATATGATGACGTTGCATTATCTCCGCTATTAGTTAAATATACATCAAAAATTAAATTATCTCCATTCTTAGTCAATATATTAGCAGGCAAAGTATAAGAATACAAATCTATTTCACCTGTCCCACTAGTAGAAACAGTAGATATAAATGTTTTAATAACTCCATTAATTGGACTCCATCCCCCTCTCCCATTTTTGTAATTTTCCCAAGTATTCTTATTATTGTCAATAAATATATCCCCAATCCGTCCAGACAATCCGGTTGTATCAGCGGCCATAGGTTTACGAACTGGAACGGTATCGTTACCGATTTTGATAATGCCACCGCTTGAGACATTTATTTTAGGTGTGTTAATGGCTTTATTGGATCGAATACTATCATTTGAAATAAATTTACCCGTTCCAGTTGTTGAAATATTCCCATTTGTTGATATACCCCCATTAATCGTAGTTAAGATTGAAGTATTACGGACATTAATATTTCCGCCTCCTATAGTTGTACTATCACTATAATATCTGATGATTAAATCATTGCCGTATGTACCACCACTACCAAAAAACTTTTTTGAATAAATGCCTTTATAAAATTCAAAGACCGGATCACCATCATAATTCATCACTTCAATAAATTTTGCTGTATCACTGCCTCCGGTTGCGGACTCTTGCCAACTTTCAGATAATCCATTTGATTGTAAAAATTGCCCAACATGCCCAGTCTGATCCGGCAGTCCTGCGTATTTCGTAGCAATCTCAACCCGCAAATTATTGGCTGTATCTTTTAGAGCTTTTTTTGTAGGGATTCCTTGTACAGAAATAGGCTTATTCGATTTAATATAACTCGAATCGCTACGGGGTTGGATGTAAATAATAGCAGTGCCTTTCTGAATCTTCAGCGAATCAGTTATTGTTATTTGAGTAGCATTTCTTGCTTTTATCCGGTTTACAGCCAATGAATCAATACGCAATTGAGCGCGCGCGGGCAAGATGATAATTGTTAATAAAATTGTTAATATATATTTCATACTCTCCAAATTGATGCCTGAAATGTACCAGCCTCTACGGGATGCACCCGGAAGCCGGATAAAGTGATATTTGAAATAGTAAACATAATTATTCCTTCTGAATTGTAACAATAAGGATGCCCGCCAAATTGCCACGCGCTTGCCAATGCTTCGCTAAATACTATGTTAGTATATGGTGTCGATACAGATTCGTTAACAAGTACATCCGGTTGCGCTTGTGTATAATACGTCGTACCATTAATTGTTAATGTTACTGTGTCGCCGTCTTGGGTTGTTAATACAATAGTATCTGCCATTATGCCGGGTGATTTTCAGTTTTTACAGTCGAATCATAAAGCGGAATAAATGCACTTGTTGCGATTCTATCCAAATAGCCGTCGGGTAGAGATGAATCTGTTTTTATAAACCTTATGCCTGCTTGTATTGTACCTGCGGACATTGCGGAGGTTATAGTACTATCCAGGATAGCTTGGTACTTATATGCAGTAATCCTTTTTAAGGTCGTATATCCGGCACGGACAGTTTTTGAATATAGCTTTATATCGCTTGTTTTTGTGTATAAATGTAGAATTATTTCGTAGAAACTATCCAGGCTAACAGGGGTATCGTTGGGCAAAAACCGTTCAATATCTATAACTATATCTTCTCCGCAATAAGCCATATTCGTTTTTTTACAAAATTACTTTAACTGGCTTATATATATTGTATTTGCTTAAATAATCAGTTATTAACGTTCAATTATAACAAAAAAGACCGGGTGAGAAATCCCGGCCTTCTGGCAAATAGGCAACAAACAAGAATTAACTATAATCTCTGATCTTAACAAACAAACTCAAATTGTTAAGATTTATCCGGCTATTGGATTCAACCAACCCATGAAATTTTTTAAGAAATTCAATTTCTGGTTCGGCAAATTCAAATTCAGCATCTTGCTCAAATCCGATATGGTAACCGTTAACGTCCTCTGCAATAGCCAATAGCTTTCTTTTTTCTTCTGATAGGTCTATTTTATCATAAATATTTCTTACAAGCTCCATCTCGGAGGTTTTATCAGTATTATAGCCTCTCAAGTGCCTGAGTAGTTCGATGCGTTCTTTTATTGATAAGTTCATAGTATTTTTATTTTAATGTATATTTTATCGTAGCTTTCTAAGTATGCATAATAAACAATATGTTTTGTTGTGGCAATTATAGGATGTGAGCACATATGCTCATATCCAAATTCCCAACTTTTATATTGATAATAAATATTAGTAGCATATGTTATTTGTTTAGGGTCAAATAAAGGGCTTCCGCTAATTCCAAAATAATTATCCACATATTGTTTTAAATAAAAATTTTTCCAAGTTGCACCCAATACTATACTTGTATAAATAGGCGCTTTCCAAATATCAGAGCTAATTCTCAAATTAGGTGATTGGTTCACCATTATTAAGCTTCTTAGCTCTTTATATCCTCCAGTAAACTCAAATATGGGCTTAATTTGAGCAATGCAATTAATACATAAAAATAAGGCAATCATAAAAAATAATGTTTTCATAAGTTTTATAGTTTAAATTTATAAATAAATGGTCTTTGGCAATTTGCACAATAAACCGTAATTTCTCCTTTAAATGGTTGTCGTTTGTCGAAAACAATAGCCTGACAATTAGGGCAACGAGCAAAATAATTTGATGTAACTTTAAAAAATTCTCCGGTTAAAAAATCAGTTAAATCCATATTTTTAGATTTAGCCATATTTTGCAGAAGTTCTTTTTGTTCTTTAGATATTCTAATGTCTAATCTATCGTCTTTCATACTATTTTTCAATATTATACGCAAATGTACAACAAATGTTTCACATAAACAATATGTTGTTTAACATATATATAATTTTAATGGTAACTGATTAATTTAAGGGTTTCTTGCAATGATACCAGAGTTTGTATCATACCAAAGATATTTCCAATTCGGGGAACCGCCTACTTGAGCAGTAGTAGGTAAATTTTTCATACGCACATCTAAATAAGTATCAGCAGCATAAACATAAAATAAATTATTTGTATAATATTTTTCAATACCAAAAACACCAGGCATTAAATATGCATGAGTAGTAGAGTTTCCCCTATCTAAAGTTATGGAAGGTGTTAATACAGAATCCGCTTCTAATATTAATGTGCCACCATTTCCTGAATATAAAGTTAATTTATTAGTAGATGCAGATATCTCTATATGATTAGCATTTTCTGAACTGTTTAACGTGACCTTTGAAAAATACCCCTCCCCGGTCGGTTTAATCCAAAATTTAGCGTTTGCCCTATTTGCATACGTAGCTCCGGCATAAAAAGGATAATCATCGGGTGCCATGCCTGAACTGGTAGCGGCAACCCCGGTATCTTTTGCCAGCCTATTTGAAGTTATTGTCCATCCAGCAATATTACCCTTTGAAGCTATCAATGTACCATCGTGGTAACCTCTCAAAGGTGCGCTATTACGGTTTGCATATGAAGCCCCAAGCCACCAGCCAACATCCGTACCAGTTCCGCCACCACGCATTCCGCCCCATTCATTACCGTAAATATCCTTTACCCGGATGGAGCCAGCCGAAACAATACCGTTATCAATTGCGACCTGGGTAGAATCGTAAACAGTTCTTTTTGCCCAATCACCGGAAACAAAAGCACCGGATGGACGGGAGACAATACAGGTATATAGGTCTGACCCGTTTGTCCATGTATCACCGATTAAATAAGGCGTATAAGGGGTGACATTGAAGTTTTTAGTTTTGGTATTGGCTAATGCAATTGCAGTGTTTGCTGCGGATTGAGATGTATTTATGCCTTGCAGATCATCTTCAGGAGCTGGCGACCATTCAGAGCAAATATTAGCTTCTTCTATTTTTAATTGAGTGAAATCTATATCGTCATCATATCCTTCAGCCATAATATAAACATATACCATTTGCTCGGCAGACGGATAATTATAAACAAATGTTGTTTTATAGCGCGTCCATCCGCTATAAGCAGGTAAGGCGGCATAGGCAAAAGTATCATTGTTTTCAAAAACCAGCCCAACATTTAAAGCGTCTTGGCTGTTATTTCTTGCCATAAATGATATAGCATACGTTTTGCCGTTTTCAAAAAATATCGCTTGCCTATTTTCCCAACCAAAATTTAATTGAACATACTTTATATCATATTCTATATAAATAGTAATCGCACCCCAATACTGCGCTCCAAATCTATAATCGGAATTCCTTACCAGGTTACGACCACTCAATTGTAAGGCATTTTCAAAACCAGATGAACCACTTGTAAATACTACCTTGCCGTGAATTTCACCAAGATCAAGATCAAACCATGTTAACCCATCAACACTCTGAACCCGTCCGGTTTTAACGAATCTGCCATTGATAGCCGTTTGTCCATAAGTCAGCATTACGCCTCTAATCCCATCTACTACCGAATTAAGTACACCCACAAGAAAATAAAAATAAGTAGGATCGCTTTCAACAGTTCTTTGAACGGTGTCTAAAATTAGTGTCCCTGAGTTCGCAGTCGAACGTGTACAACGGGCGTATATATAATAAAAACTACCAGCGACAAGGCTTGTATAATTATTTTCAGATAAATACCAAGTTCGCGGAGTTTCTTCAATAGTAAAATGGACTAACTGTCCGGCACCAAGTTTACACAATGCCGGATCACTTGTATAATTAGGCTCAATAAGAGAAGATAAAGTAAATTGACCGGATTTTGAGCCTACCGAAAGCATTGACGTTTCTATGCTTAAAGGCTTAATCCTATCCACGTCAAAATAGCCGTCAGGATCAAAAACGGCATTGTAAAGTTCATCAATGTTTTTCCAGTTACGCATTGCGCGCGCGATGTCGGTCAATCTGTTTACAATTGCTAATCTTTTCAAATCGGCAATATCAGCAATTAATCTTGTGCTTAATTGCGGTGAAAGGCTTTCATCTAAATCCAATACCCATTTAGCACCCTCAAAATATAAATCCCTTTGATAACCGGTAATTTGAATAGCTGAATTAATCCCTAACGCAGCATCAACAACGGTTATATAATCGCCAACGTCCGGCGTTAACGCTGCTTCTTTCATAAAAATAGCGTCAAGGTCTAATTTATATTGCACGCGCGGGTGATTGTTTTGATTAATATAGCTTGTTGCTGCTTCTCTTAATGCTGTTTCAGCCTCAGTTATATAAGACTGAGGCATGATAATATCAATAAATACAAACTGGTTACCGTCTTCGGGCTTTAACGTGTCATTTGGAAGTACATAATTTTCTATTAACCCGCTTCCATTAATAGCTTTTTCCTGATCCAGTACTTTTAAGGATATTTCTTTTGTAATGTCGTTGTAGGATGATATTTCAAATTCATATCCCGCCAAAAGTCCAGTGTTAAAATGAACTTTTGCAGAAGTGCCGGGCATTAATTGATTGTTCAAATTAAAATCAATAGACGAACATTTAAAGATGGTTTCATCCGTCGGACTAACCTCTGTAATTACACCATTAAAACGAGGTTTTATATCTTCAAATGTTTGAGAAGCTTCCATTATACCGTATAATTCAACATTGCTTTCTATATAGCTTTCAGCAAGTTTTAAACGGGTCGAGTAATTCCGGTAATCAGAAGGGATGTTTCTTGTTGATCCATAAGGATAAAGCCTTGTAATAATATTTTTTGAATCAACAACAGTCCTATTCAATTGCCATAAGCCCACGCCTTTTCCGTAAGAAAAAGAAGCCAAAGGGGCAGAGGTAAAATTATCAATGCTTATAGACTTTGATTCGCTTATTTTAAAATTGACTGAATACTCAGTGCATAATCTTTGTAATACTTCTAAGCAGTTTTCATTTGAGAATTGAAGTGTTTTTGTTTCTGTGCCTATTTTTACAACTCCAGTGCTCCACCCCGTATAAACCCGATTGAGATTAGTTATAATAAGATTAACAAAAACAGAAAGATCGCCGGTCAACGGAAATTCGCCATTTATTAGATTTGTATACTGAATCTTGCTCAAATCATATTGAATACTCTCAAATATGCAATCATATAAATAATTATTTTCGCCTCTCTTGGTTACTGATGGAATTATATTTAAATTGAATTGACGACCAAAAATTAGAATATAATCTCCAATTTGAAAGTCTATAACTTCGGTTATGGCAAAGGAAATTTTACAAACATCCTCACCGTTTAATTGTTTCGAATGTTGCGAGCCTGTATCAATTGATACATTTGTTAATATATCTTCGCCCCTGTAAATTGTTATTGTCATAATATTTCAGTACAATTTGTTGGCGTAATAGTTATAATTCCATCTGTCCCCTGATAAACTACTATACAATAAACCCCTAATGTTGAGTAAAAATGAGACTTAACCCCTGAGCCAACAGCACAGACCGAATAAGTCCCGTCTCCCCATGCTATTGTAATAGCCTTTGAAGTATTATAAGTTAAAGTAGCTGAATCAACTATACTTGCTGATCTGTCAGCCAAAAATTGACGGGTAAAAGGATATGGTTCCGCCAGGGGTAATGAAAAACTGCAAATAGATTTAGTATCATTTAATCTTGATCCCCTTTCAGGATCAAAGCCATCCTCTACATATACCAGAAAAATACCAGGTACCCCGGAAAGTTTTAAATGGTGCAATCCTGGCTTAATCATTTCGTTAATAAATGTTTTTATCTTTGTCCGCACGTCTGAATAAGTGGTACCCAAAATAAAGCAATCTAAATTAGACCTGCGCGCCTCCCACTTAGGGGAGGTTAAATCTATTTCCAGCCCGTTTTCATCCAGCCAATTATTTGATAGCGATTCTTTGCGTCTGGGTAGCGCAAGAAACCCTGAAGCCTTTTCGATATATACCGAATAAACGGTTTTTATATTACTACCGTTTAGTAAATATAATGTACTGTCATTTGTATAATTAGATGCCATTTGCCCGATTATTTATAAGTGAATTATCACTATTAGCCCTAAGTATATCTCGTATTTCAATTAGGTTTCTGGTATTAGATTCAATTAATATAAGTTGCGAATATCCTTGCATCATTATTGATGTTTGTTCTAACACGCCTATTCTTATGCCATTCATTTGTCCGGCGATAATATTAGCCGTGTCCTCTTGTATTTGAGATATTGCGCCGGATAAAGCCCCTTGATTAGAAGAGCCTTTAAAAACTACCCCAAAGGATTCTTCTATTTGCTTCATTCCGATATTGGCATCAGCCATTATTTTTTGAGCACTTTCGTTTAAAGCCTTTTTCTCTTCTTCGGTTATTTTAGCATCCTCAGAAAATGAAGCAAATTGATCTAACCATAACTGAGTTTGTTTTTGTAAAAACTGAGCTTGAAAAGCTTTCATTGCTGCTTTTTTCAATGCATCCTCTGTAAAATCAGCTAATTCCTGGACACTCATTTGTCCGTCTGCAAAAGCATTAGAAATACCGGAAAGTATACTATCATAAGTGGAGCCGGTAACGCTTTCTATCCACTTTTTTTGAGTATCTTCAAGTAATTGATTAACATCAACGCCCTCTTGTTTAAGTTCTTGAAGTTGAAGAAATAATTCTTTTGCTCTTTCTGATAATCTATTTTCATAAAAAAGTTTCTCTATATCTTCATAGGTTTTGCCATATAGTGATTCCCATTGCGTTTCCATAGTAGTCTTACCGGTAGTAGCCTGTTGAAAATTACCGGCTAAGATACCGCCAACTACTTTCCACGCATCCGTCTTAGTAGATTCGGATACACTTGCAGCAAATTGTTCTTTCCATAATTCAGCCATTTTAGCTTCTTGCAATTGCTGATTCTGAACCCGTTGGATTTCTAAAATTTCCTTTTGGTTTTTTAAATTTTCAATTTGCGATTTATTTAAATCCGAATATATACGCAATCTTTCACGCAATATCAAATTATATTCAAAATCGCCTATTGCTATATTTTTAGTAAAGGCCTCAATCTCTTGGTGCATCTGCTTAATCCTTGCTTCTTCTTTTCTTATAGCATCAATCGAAACGCCTATAATCGTTGTTGCGGCTGAGACAATACCACTTATACCTTGTATCTTATTACTTCCGCTACTTCCACTTGTTTTTATTTTTTCTAAACTTTCATAAGCCTTTTGAATGCTATCTAAGATAGAACCTATATTATTACCAATTGTACCGCCTATAGTGCCTGCTATATCTTTTAAAGCATCCCCGATAGCCATTACATTATTATAAGTATCATCAGCAAGTTTTTGTTCTACGTCGTATATTTTTTGTAATAATTCTATACGTTCCTTACTATTATCAGCATGTTTAGTTAGTTCAGTTCGTAAATCAACAAGTCTATCCTTGAGGTTATTACGGGACATTCTATCTATGTCGCTGAATAAGGCTTCGTAACGTTCTTCTGTCCGCCTGTTATATTCGGCGTTCATTTTTTCGCTGTCTTTATCAGTTAGCGAAACCTGCTTACCTGTTTTTTCATCAATTTCAATAACTTTAGTTTGAGTTTTAGGAATTAATTTTTCAGGTGTTTTGGCTGTTTTTTCTTGGAACGCAGCTAAGTTATTGTAATAAACTAAAGTACTTTTAACTTTTTCGATTTCCTTATCTAAGGCAATTAATGCACCTTCATTATTTATGTCTGTCTTTTTAGTCCTAGTTTCGTTTAATTCTTTTAGTTTATTTTCTAAAGTATCTATTGTTTTTAATGTATTTTTTGCATCTTTATCATCCTTGCCTATAATTAATTCGTTAATGGTTTTTTTATCTTTCATTAAATCAGCAATAGCGGCTAATTCTTTTTTAAGAGTTGTATATTCGATAGCCCCTTCTTTACCTAATTGCGCTAATTTCTTGCCAGCATAGGGCTTTAATTGGTTTTCGATAACTTTTTTTAACCCAACCAAATAATCAACAGCTTCCTGTTTATTAGCAAAACCAGCCATTGATCTTTTAACAGCTTCTATATAAATTTCTGGTACCCTTTTCGTCTGAGCATCAATTGTACGTAATTGCGCTGCTAGAAAATCAGTGTAACCAATATTAAATTTTGCATTTATTTTATCCCACCAGCTTATCAAATCCGATTCTTGTACATTTTGAGCTGATTCAGCTAATTCGTTAACGGATTCAATTAATGCTGTCAATCCGCTTACGGCATTTTTCCAAAAACCTTTTTTACCCAAAGTATTTAATAATTTATCCCAAGCGTCTCCGAGATTAGATATTTTGCCGCCTAATGTTTCAGATATAGAAGCCATAGAACCAGCAACCCCTTCCATGCCGCCTAAAGAAGTTATATAATTCCTTATCGAGGTTGCTGATTTATCAACTGTCGTAGACTGTTCTTTGAAAGTAAATGTAATTTTATCGCCAACTACTTTTGCTTTTATGCCAAATTCTTTTAACCGCTCAAATTCGCCAACTTGTGCGTCGAGTACTGCTTCAGCTAATTGACCAATTCCTTTACCAGTGCTAGATGCTAAATCACCTAATAATTTTAGTTGTTCACGAGTAGGTTCAAATCCTTGATTCTTAAGTTTTACAAAAGCATTAGTTAATTCGCTTAATTGGAAGGGTGTTTTTGCGGCAAATTCCGTAAGCATACCCATTGCGTTAGTGGCTTTCAACGCACTACCATATGATGTAGTTAAAACAGCCTGATATTTTTCAAATTCTGATCTAACACTTATAATTTGACGTCCAAGATTAGTAAGTGTATTGATGCTAAAATAAGCTACCATTGCAGTGCCTATTTTGCTCATCACACTGTCCATGCCCTTCCCTTGTTGGGTAACATTATCAGACATTTTCTTGAATTGAGATTCAACCTGAGCAACTCTTTGTTTCAGTTTATTTATCTCAATGTCAAATTCAAAATTCAGCGCACCACCTAATGTATTTACACCATCCCCCATTACCCAATTAATTTTGCCGTTAATTCTTCATCACTTATAAGTATAGGAACACGTTTACACTCTCCTGGTATTTCCTTGAAAAGCATCTGTAAATTAGGCCACGTAATCCCCCAAAGAACATAATCCCATGAGAAACGATAATATTTTATTGTGGCTCCGATAAATCCCCAGGGGCTATTATCTCCCCCGTACCAGTCGGGCTCGTCTGCTTTTTTGGGGCGAGTATGTTCTGCCCTTTCAGGAAGACGATAGTATTTAGAAAATTTATCCCATTTGTTTGCACTGTAATGATGCTCATTAAATTCTCAAGATCGGCAGCCGTAGCATTCCATAAAAAATACCTCCATCTGAGCCAATGAAAAAACTTTATTTGTAAAGGTTTTCTAAGAGTAGCTATCGAAACCATTTTGCAAACTGTTTCAGCATTTTTTCCAATCAAATCAAAAAACTGTCCCGTCACCCCACCTTCAGAGGTGTCTAAATTAGATATATCTATTTTTGGAAGCAATCCGGAAAGCTTTATCATTGTCCCAGGATAAAGGGGTTTTATAACAAATGTTTTTTTCTTTCCAAATAGTTTTCTTAACCCAGTAGTTTTTATCGAAAACTTAATCCCCTGATCTAAAATAATATTCGCAGTTTTTTCTTCCATAATTTTAGAGAAAAAAACCCCGATCAAAGCCGGGGTTTTCGTTTAACATTATTTTCACAATAATTAGTTTACGTGCTTTTGGTAACCCTGACAGCAGCTTCACCTCCTTTAGTCGGAGCTAAAACAGTTGCAATAATAGGCATTTGACCCATTGAAGAACGTCCCAAACTTGCGCTAATTTTAGCAACTAAGCTTGCGCGGGTAATCTCATACTTAGTAAGAGAGGTAGTGATAATTTCGACAGACATTTCAATTGTTGGCAATGTAGACGGAGAGTGCCATACAGCAGATGCTCCGCTTCCTGTGACCGTTCCACCAAATACCCTAACCATATTTTCAGGCGTCCAGTCCACGATTGCCCAATTGAATTTTTTAAGCCCCGCCTTTTTGCTCTGATAAATAGGGTCATCAGCTTCTTCCGAGTAGAATTCGGTAACGGCGGCATCATCTTGTTCAAAATTGACTGTACCCTCAAAAGTACTACCGAGAGAAGTAAGAGAAGTTCCCATACCTCCATCCCCGGCAATTGCGCCAATTTTGATTGATGTTATTCCTACAGCATATAATTCAGCCATTTTATTTATTTTTTAATAAGTATTTACAATAAATCTTAAATTATAATAATGTTCTTTTCGAGATTCATCCCTGATTAAAGACTGTTGAGGGTCTTTGTAAATGATAAGTCCGTTTGATCCGTAATTTTCAAGTGCGGTCTTAGCAGCGTTTACCATTGATTTTAAATTATCATCATCAATGGTGCCGTAATCGTCCTTATCCTTACAATGACAATTGACATTTATTGTCGCAATATCAATGATGTTAGGTGTATTGTTAATCGCATTAATAACAAAATACTGCGTTAATAAATTTTCATTCTCCGCAGCGTCAGAAAGATGATACTTAATGATTGGTAGGGCTGTACCCGAATCCAATGCAGTAAATACTTTGTCTACTATGTCAATTAATGTTACACTCATTTCAAAAGACGTTGTTTTGCTTTTCTTAAAAGCCTTTCTAACATTTGCCTTGCAGCCTCGGAACTACCGGTTATAACATCTAAAGGAGGAGTTGTATAACCATCACGTTGACCAGATTCTAAAGCTAATGCATAATCCATTCCGGCTACACCCACAAATACCCATCTTGATTTTTGGCCTATGGATAAAGCGTGTTCTTTACCTTTCTCCAAACCGGTTACTCTGTCAGTACCATCGCTACTTTCTTCAAAATCTTCATGTTTGATTTGGCCATTCTGAACAATTATATAACCTATCGAACTACGAAGATTTCCGGTTTGGTCTTTATAAGTATTTATACTCCTGGCTTCCTTTACAAAGGCTTCTCCAACATATGAAAGAACTTTAAAAATATAATCATCCAATACACGCTCAATAATCTCGCCGCGCTTCCGAATATCCCCGGAGTTAAACTTAGCTTTTAAAGCCATACCTTAGTAGACTTCTGAAGCTGTTCAAAACCTTGAACTTTACCAGTATAAAATATTGTACCATCTTCATTTGTTAATGTTACTGAAGCCCCAAAAGGGAACGTCCTATCCAAAACAGGCAGGTAAACAGCATAAGCATATAAATATTGATTGCCTTCTGCGTTCCTGACAAGCGAACCTTTACCATTTGACTCTGCCCGGCAAATACTCGAATAAGTGCCAGGTGTTAATGAGGTATATTTACCTGTTGAGGTATTTAACGTAGGCTTTGCAGCGTAAGTCACTGTTATGATATGTGGATATCTTACCAGCATGATACTCCTTTTACGGTTTGTTTAAATTCAGTAGTCAAGCCCCAGCGCACTAAAAGCATATCTATGCATGTTTTAATATGCTCTTTTTCTGACAAGGAATAACTTAGCCCGCCTTCACTCATGTTAGCCCCACCTAGTAAAAGCCTGTAAATACGGATTGTTGCCATATCTACCTGCTTTCTTTCAGTTTCGCTATCATAAGGATCATCAGCGATTATTCCTTCATCTTCCAAAGCCTTAGCCCACGTATTTGTAGATAAAACTATTCCGTGAACTTCAGATAAATTTGCTTTTAAAGCTTCAAGGTTTGTCATCTCGAAAAGAATTAAAGGGCGGAATTACCGCCCTGTTATTTTTAGCTTGTTGCGTCAGTTTCCATTATGTAAATGGAATCAATTGCTTCAACGCCCGGGAAAGCCTTTAACTCACCCTGGGTATATTCGGCAAATGGGTCATTCTGAGCCCATTTTGACAGCAAACAATTATTGAATGTTGCATAACTAACACCTGTGACTGGACGTATTTGCTCAACTGTTAAGGTATTATGAATAACACCTAATTTACCAGTCGGAACAAAGGTAATATTTGCCTGATCCCAGGGTCTGTAAGTTGCGGGTATGCCGTCTGTTTCGATGGATTTAACAATGTCTACAACTTCGATAATAGGAAGTTGATTTTCGGTTAAATACTCATTTATCTTAGCAAGTGAGGGCTTAATTGTACCGGCCTCTACCTGTTGCCAACCTTTCATTAGGTTCAAAACTTCTGTGCATTTTGAAAACAAACGATAAAGCACAATAGGCATTAATATTTTTTCGAACTTAATACCCTTAATTTCAGCAGCAGCAACGGTAGTTTCAATGTCTGTAATTGGTGTCATGGTAGCCAGATGGGCTGTTTCCCATGTAACAGCACAATGCACTGCATTTGCTGCGGGCATTAATAGATCAATATCTCCCGGCGCAATCCCATCAGGATTAGTAGAAGTATTAATCGAAATTAATCCGGTAGAAAGCGCCTGACATACCATAATATCTAACCGATCCATTACAGCATTACCGCAATATGCAAGATCATCCCAAATAAACTTCATTATCTGAGTTTTTTTGATATCCTCTGCCACACGCATACTTTGAACAGCTAAGAACTGATAGTAATCAGCTTCTTTCATTTGACGCGCAACTTTTATTGCGGATACTTCACCGGCGAGTTTTTCCAAGTAAGTCCTCGACCTACGGGGAGCCTTTGCCCCATGATCTACTACAGAAGCAGCAGCCTCTATTCTTTGTCTACCAATTACAGTAGTATAACTTAAGGTTGCGGCAGGTACCCCCCAATCAAAATAAGCAGGAAACCATGTTTTACGGAACTTGTCGAGCCTTGCATCGACAAATACTTGCAGTTGTTCTGCATACGCTCCGAATACTGAAGAAATTCTATTATCAGCCATTTTTTATCCTCCTTATTTAGAATCAGTAAAAATAACAGCCTTTAACCCACTTTTTTGCGTGGTCATCAAAGGTCGTATCCTGCGGGTGTAAGCAGTTCCACGAATAACTATCGAAAGTGATTCGGTAGAACCTACTTTCGTATCTGCTAACAAAAGTCCTGTTGGACTGTTTTTGATAGCCCCTGCACTTGCGCCAGCGGCAGAGCTTTCGTAAAGAACATCAGCAGCCGTTAAGGCTCCAAGTGTTGTTCCGATAGTCAGGATGTCATATAATGCACTGGTAGTTGTATCAACTGCGGTAAGAGCATAAGCAGCCCCACCGACGGTTTTAGAAACAACAGAGCCAACGATTAAATGACTACCTTTTTTTACATGTATCTCAACATGTCCACCTGCTGTATTTTCATATACTTCAGCGGTTTTGCAGAAAGTGCCAAGTCGGGTCGACTCATTAACTTCGATAGGTGCCCCTGAAGGGAGTAAATCCCCGGAGGTTAAACCTGTCGTAACGAGGGTAAACCCACCAACCGCAGTTTCTAATATTTCGGCAAAAACGGGTATTCCGCCCGCAGTTGCCGTATTTACTATTTGTAATCCCATTTTTAAATAG
>Ga0214474_1000594_pt1 | contig 17472 bp, 14 predicted proteins | sample RVTome_2_FD_187335 | JGI IMG/M metagenome (GOLD analysis project Ga0214474, IMG submission 187335) | Soil microbial communities from uranium-contaminated site in the Upper Colorado River Basin, Wyoming, United States - RVT95D214 HiSeq ...
CAGCAGTTCGAAATCGAAGGCGTGGAGGGGTTGGCCATATTCCATCATGATAAAATTGGTCACATCGACCACATTATTGATGGGCCGAACTCCCACCTTCTCCAATCGATTTCTCAACCAGCTTGGAGATGGACTGATCTTCACCCCTTCAATCATCCTTGCTACATATCGAGGGCATAAGTCTGGATCTAAAATAGTCACAGAGGTTTTTTGATGGATCTCCTTCCCTTGGTCAGAAAGAGTGATGATGGGATATCTCAATTTCTGATGAGTTAAGGCTGCGATCTCCCGTGCCACTCCGATCATACAGAGACAATCTGGACGATTGGGTGTGATGCAGATATCGAGGATGGTATCTTTCAAACCCAATGCCTCACCCAACTCTACTCCTAAAGGAGTCTCAGGGGAAAGGATTATAATGCCAGATGCATCTTGTCCGAGACCAAGCTCGATCTCCGAGCAAAGCATCCCTTCGGATGGAGCCCCTCGAATCTTTGATCTCTTGATTTCGACCCCATTGGGAAGACGGGCTCCAACAAGGGCTAAGGGAACTTTTTGCCCTTCTCTGATATTGGGTGCACCGCAAACAATCGAAAATTTTTCATTGGAGGTTCTTGCCTCAACTAACGAGAGTCGGTCAGCATTGGGGTGCTTTTGAATGGAATTGATCTCCGCAACAACGACCTTTTCCAATCCTTCACCTGTTGAGATAGCCCCCTCAACCTCCAAACCAGCCATGGTCAGGAGGTTAACCAATTCCTGTACCCCCATCCGAATTTCGACGTAATCCCTAAGCCAATTGAGACTAACCTTCATCGTTCTCTCTATTTTCGATTTTGGATTTTAGATTTTCGATTTAAAAATCGGAAATCGGCAATCTAAAATTTAAAATTGTTTTAGGAACCTTAGATCATTCGTGAAGAAAAGTCTAATATCATTGATCCCAAACTTGAGCATGGCGATTCGTTCAACACCCATCCCAAATGCAAAACCCGTAACTTCTTCAGGATCATAATTGACAAATCCAAATACAGCAGGGTCTGTCATGCCAGAGCCTAAAATTTCTAACCATCCCGTATGAGAACAGACCCCACAACCCTTTCCCCGACAGATAAAGCACTCGATGTCAACTTCTGCACTGGGTTCTGTGAATGGAAAGAAACTGGGTCGAAATCGAAGTTTTGTCTTTTTACCGAACATCTGGTGTACAAAGAAGGTCAACACGCCTTTCAGGTCTGCAAACGTGATCCCTTTGTCCACTAAAAGGCCTTCTACTTGATTGAACATGGGGGAATGAGTCGGATCTGAATCGCGTCGATAAACTAAGCCTGGAGAAATGATTCGAACAGGAGGAGGATGCTTTTCCATCGTTCGCACCTCCATCGGTGAGGTATGGGTTCTCAAAACCACCTCATCCGAAATGAAAAAGGTCGCCTGCATTTCTCTGGCTGGATGCCCTTTCGGAATATTTAGAGCTTCGAAATTGTAATAATCTAATTCCACCTCAGGTCCTTCGACTACTTCAAAGCCAAGGCGGGAAAAGATATCAATCATCTCATCTAAGATCTGTCTGAGTGGATGCCGCTTCCCAAGGGGAATCCCTCTGCCGGGAAGTGTTATATCGAGCCTTTCTTTTTCAAGGGCCTCTTTTCTTTCAATCTCTCGAATACGCGAAAGCCTCTCTTCGATCTTGGTCTCCAGATCTTCTTTAATTCGATTGGCCTTTTTGCCGATTTCCCTACGGTCCGCCTCAGTAAGGGTTCCCAGTCGTTTGAGAACCTGCGTCAGGTTCCCTTTCTTTCCCAAAACCCTAACGCGGATCTCCGAGACCTCTCTGTCGGTTTTTGCATTAGATAAGAAGGCCAATACCTCCTTCTCAATCTTTTCCAATTCCTCTAACAAAGGGAACTCCTTCTTGATGCTCGATGCTGGATTTTGGATTTTTTAGTGAACGATTTAGAAAAGTAGTCATTGCGAGGAGCGCTAGCGACGTGGCAATCCCATGAGATTGCTTCACGGAGTTTATCCTGAGCAAAGGGCGTAGATTCTTCGCTTCGCTCAGAATGACAGTAAGCGAAGGGTTCGCAATGACACATTACGGATATCAATTTATTTAAGTCGTTCACTATAATTTCTGGTTTTCAGCTTTTGCTTTCTGATTTCGGCCTGCTGTCTTCTGGTTTATCGCTTACCGCCTTCCGCCCTCAACCTACTGTTTTTTGTTCTCAACACCACCCCTTTTTACCATTTCGGCAATTTTTGAAAAAGCGCTTGGGTCGCTCACTGCCAAGTCAGCCAATATCTTCCGGTCCAACTCGACATGGGCTTTCTTCAGGCCGTCCATCAATCGGCTGTATGAGAGCCCATGGAGCCTTGCTGCAGCATTGATGCGGGTGATCCACAGCCTTCTAAAATCTCTCTTTCTGGCCCTTCGATCTCGATACGCATAAGCCAGCGCCCGATGCACCGCATCCACTGCCGTTCGATAGAGTCGTCTTCGCCCTCCGACGTAACCCTTTGCCATCTTGAGGATCTTCTTTCTCCTCTGTCTTGTCTTCGGTCCACCTTTTACCCTTGGCATGATGAATACTCCTCCTCATTGGAATAAAAAAACGTATCCCGTGTTTCGTGCCCGTGATTTGGAGTCCGAATCGTTATTACGATTCACGACTCACCATTCACGCTTTACGATTTATATATAAGGAATCAAGGCCTTTATCCCTTTCGTATCCGTTTTTGCAATGAATTTAGGGGATCTGAGACCTCGTTTCCGATTGGCCGATTTTTTCGTTAGGATATGCCGAGCAAAAGCCCTTTTGGCTTTTATCTTTCCGGTTCCCGTTTTCTTAAAACGTTTCGCTGCCCCTCGGTTTGTCTTTATTTTTGGCACATTGTCCTCCTTTTGGGCTGACCCTAATTATCAAATTTCATCACCAAATTACAGATTAAAAGTAAATTACCAATGGCCAAGTCCCAATAATCAAATAATAACCAATATACAAAAATTGTATTAATTTAGCGCTTTGAAAAATCATAAAAAACCATCCAAATCAGGCTTGTCATTCCTGCGGAAGCAGGAATCCAGATTTTATTTTATTTGTCCTGGATTCCCGTTTTCACGGGAATGACAGAATAATTGAACCAGTAAATGGGTTTTTCAAAGAGCTAAATTGTTACACAAAATTCAATAACCAAACAATGTTGAATTATTTGATTATTGGATATTGGGATTTGTTTGGAGCTTGGAATTTGGTGCTTGGTTATTTATTTCACCTTAATTGAGCGATTTATTTTCAAATTTCATTGTAGGGGCTTGATTTATCAAGCCCTCACACAATTGATCATTTTCACCTCTCGGGTTCGATAAATCGAACCCCTACATTATGATTTTCGACAATAAGAAATGAAAAATCGCACAATTTAGGTTTCATTTATTTTTCTATCCTCCTCCTTCCGTAGGAGAGGGAGAGGTCTCTACTTTCTGTTGAGGTTTTTGAATCTGGAGAGGGGCTAAGATCATGACAAAATTTCTTCCCTCAAATTTGGGTGGCTGCTCCACCTTTCCCCAATCCTTTGACCCTTCGATAATCCGGGACAACATATTCCTCCCCAGATCAGGATGGGCCAACTCCCTGCCTCTGAAGACGACGGTCACCTTGGTCTTATTTCCTTCTTTTAAAAAACGCTCAATATGATGAAGCTTGAATTGAAAATCATGTTCCTCTGTCTTTGGCCTCATCTTCACTTCTTTGAGATGGACGACTGTCTGCTTCTTTTTCGCATCATGAGCCTTTTTGCTCTGCTGGTATTTGAATTTCCCATAGTCCATGATGCGGCAAACAGGGGGTTCTGCTTTCGGAGAAACCTCTACCAAGTCCAACTCAAAATTTGCGGCGGCGCGAAGCGCCTCTACTAACGGTAAAACTCCTAACTGCTTTCCTTCGGGGTCAATGGCCCTCACTTCCCTCGCTCGAATTTCTCGATTAATTCGAACATCCCTTGCGATATCACCCACCTCCTCTAATTTTAAATTTCAGACTACAGATTTCAGGCGCTTAGCGCACCACCATCGACAAAATATTGTCAATATCGGGAATATTGGGATTGCCATATACTGTAGGGTGCGTTCTCCGAACGCACCGTTTATGCCTGATCGGGGATCAGGCCCTACAAAAAATGCTAACCGTTAGGCTGCCCCGAAGTCCCGCCAAGGGCGGATTTCAATCTGCAACCTACAATCTGCAATTCAATTTTATAGTCTTGGATATTCTGATTCGACTCGCTTGATAAAATCCTCGATTCGCATCCCTTCTATCGCCTCTCCACTTCGCTGCCTTGGCGAAACCGTCCCATCTCTCTCCTCCCTGTCTCCGATGACAAGCATATAGGGGATTTTCTGAATCTGTGCCTCCCGAATCTTAAACCCCAACTTCTCATTCCGGAAATCCTTTTCGGTTCGGATCCCCTTTTCGATCAATTGGGCGTAGATCTTTTCGCCATAGGAGATATGTCGTTCCGTCACGGTCAGAAGGGTCGCCTGGATAGGGGCGAGCCAAACAGGAAAGGCCCCTGCGTAGTGTTCGATCAGGACACCGATAAATCTCTCCATGGCGCCGAGGATCACACGATGAAGCATCACCGGCCTATGTCGCTCACCATCGCTCCCAATATAGGTGAGATCGAATCGTTCGGGCATGGCAAAGTCCACCTGGATCGTTGCACATTGCCACCTTCGATGGAGGGCATCCTTCAGCTTGACGTCGATCTTAGGACCGTAAAAGGCGCCCTCTCCTTCATTGATTTCAAATGAGAGGTTCTTTGTTTTGAGGGCTTGAAGGAGCGCTTGCGTCGCCCTTTCCCAATCCTCCTCTGCTCCAATAGACTTCTCCGGCCGGGTGCTTAGCTCCATTTCATATTCGAAACCAAAAATCTTCATGACGTCATCGACAAAGTCGATGATAGCGCCAATCTCATCATTCAACTGGTCAGGCCGGCAAAGGATGTGGGCGTCGTCCTGAGTGAAACCCCTAACTCTCAGTAAACCATGTAGTTCCCCGGATTTCTCATGCCGATGTACTGTACCCAATTCGAAGTATCGGAGGGGAAGGTCTCGATAACTTCGAATCTGTGATTTGTAGATCAGCATGTGGGCAAGACAGTTCATCGGTTTAATTCCGTATTCAGCATCCTCCACTTTTGTGAAATACATCTTGTCACGATAATTCTCAAAATGTCCAGACTGTTTCCAGAGGTCCAATCGAAGGAGTGAAGGTCCAATGACGATCTGGTATCCTCTTTTTAGATGCTCCTTCTTCTCAAAATCCTCCAAAATAGTCCGGAGCATAGCGCCTTTGGGGTGATAGATCACAAGGCCCGGACCGGCCTCTTCATGGATGCTGAAGAGGTCGAGCTCCTTGCCAAGCTTTCGATGATCCCTTTTGCGCGCCTCTTCGAGCATGTGAAGATACTCTTCCAATGCTTTTGGCTCTGGAAAAGCCGTGCCATAAATGCGTTGGAGAACCTTATTCCGGGCATCCCCTCTCCAATAGGTTCCGGAAACGTTTAAGAGCTTGAATGCCTTGATCCTTCCAGTGGTGGGAAGATGCGGGCCTTCACAAAGGTCTAAGAAGGTCCCTTGACGATAGAGGGAGACATGATCTGGGAGTTCTTCGAGGTGCTCCATCTTATAGTTCTCACTGATCTCTCGAAACCTCTTGATGGCCTCCTCTTTTTACACCTCCTCTCGAATGAATGGAAGATCTTGTTGGATGATCTCGGATGCCCTCTTTTCAATCTTTTCGAGATCTTGTGGTGTGAAGGTTCGATCATAATCAAAATCGTAGTAGAATCCTGTCTCTGTCGAAGGGCCAAAGGTCAGTTTCACCGTAGGAAAAAGCTCCTTCACGGCCTGGGCCATGATATGGGCTGCGGAATGGCGCAATATCTCTAACCCTTTTCTTGAATGAATGGAGACGAATGAGATCAAGGCATCCTTCTCCAAACTTCGAGAGAGGTCAACTGATACGCCGTTCAGTTGCGCTGCTATGGCTTCCTTCTCCCACTGGTCTGAAAATTCCTGAATTTTCGTTCCCTTAGGAATCGACCTCTTCACACCATCGGGAAATGTTATAGTGATCTGTTCGCCTGCTTTCATTTGAATCGAAACTAAGAGGCATCATTCAGACAATGTCTGGATGATGCCTCCAAAGTTTTTTTGGATCAAAATGTCCGCTTTCTCAATAAGTTATGTTTTACTTTTTGCAAGATTGGTTTCAATGGTAGGCACGTGGGGATTTGAACCCCAGACTTCTACCGCGTCAAGGTAGCGCTCTCCCCCTGAGCTACGTGCCTTTATTCCTCCTTAATTGCTAATAGACAGGGCAGATAGTCCCTTAAAAAACGTTGTATGAATAACAGTTTTTTTGAATATTGTCAAGAAAATTCTTAGGTTACACCTCTATGTCTTGAAAACTAATTCTCCTTTCCTATTGTCCAAGTCCACAGTAACCGCATCCCCTTCTTTAAATTTCCCTTCCAAGATCTTCATTGCCAATTGATCCTGAATCTCCTTTTGAATCACTCTCTTCAAAGGACGGGCTCCATAGGAAGGATCGAATCCTTCCTTTGCTAGCCATTCTTTCGCCTTTTCGGTCATCTTAAGCTCTATTCTTCTCTCAATGAGCCGCTGTTCGAGCTTCTTGACTTGGATTTCAACTATTGCTTTGATTTGCTCTAACCCCAGTCCGTGGAAGATGACCAATTCATCAATTCTATTCAGAAACTCGGGCTTAAAATGGGCCTTGACTGCATCCATGACGCGACGTTTCATCTCCTCATAATCCTTCTCTCCCAAATCAACAATCCATTGGCTTCCAATATTAGAGGTCATGATGACAACCGTATTCTTAAAATCTACAGTCCTTCCGTGGCCATCGGTCAATCTTCCGTCATCCAGAATCTGAAGAAGGATATTGAATACTTCTGCGTGGGCCTTTTCGATCTCGTCCATGAGAACGATCGAGTAGGGCCTTCTTCGGATCGCCTCTGTGAGAAATCCACCCTCCTCATAGCCGACATAGCCGGGCGGCGCCCCGATCAATCGAGCCACTGAATGTTTCTCCATGAACTCCGACATGTCAATTCTCACCATCGCCTGCTCATCATCGAACAAAAATTCGGCTAAGGCTCGCGCCAGTTCCGTCTTTCCAACACCGGTGGGCCCCATAAAGATAAATGAGCCGATGGGCCGATGGGGATCCTGCAATCCTGCCCTTGCCCTTCTGACCGCATTGGAGACAGCAACGATTGCATCATCCTGACCGACCACCCTCTGTTGGAGCCTCTCTTCCATATGAATGAGCTTCTCAACCTCTCCTTCCAACATCCTTGAAACCGGGATGCCGGTCCATTTGGAGACAACCTCAGCAACATCCTCTTCATCCACTTCCTCTTTGAGCATCTTTTCGCTCTTCTGGAGCTCGGCCAACCGCTGTTCTTCTTTTTTTAACTCGCTTTCGAGGTTTGACATCTCGCCGTATTGCAGCTCCGCTAACCTTTGGTAGTTCACTTCTCTTTCTGCTTCTTTCATCTCTTGCTTCGTCTTCTCAATTCGTTCTTTGATCTCGCGAATCTTGGATATGGACTTCTTCTCGTTCTCCCATTTTAAGGTTTTCTCATTCACTTCTGTTCTTAAGTCGGCCAATTCTTTCTCAATTTTTTTTAAACGTTCGATCGAGGCCTTATCCTTCTCTTTTTTTAAGGCCTGACGTTCGATCTCCAGCTGCATCACCTTTCGTTGAACTTCGTCGATCTCCATGGGGACGCTATCGATTTCGATTCTCAGCTTCGAAGCCGCTTCGTCAATCAAATCGACTGCTTTGTCCGGAAGGAATCGATCCGAGATGTATCGGTTTGAAAGCGTGGCAGCAGCGATGAGGGCTGAATCCTTAATCTTCACACCGTGATGAACCTCATATCGCTCTTTGAGACCTCTCAAAATGGCAATGGTATCCTCCGCTGTCGGTTGGCTTACATAAATTGGTTGAAACCGACGCTCCAGGGCAGCATCCTTCTCCACATACTTTCGATACTCATTCAGTGTTGTCGCTCCAACGCATCTAAGTTCCCCCCGGGCCAAGGCCGGCTTCAACATATTGGAGGCATCGATCGCCCCTTCTGCTGCTCCAGCACCCACCAGGGTATGAAGTTCATCGATGAAGAGGATGATATTCCCGGCAGCTCCCGTGATCTCTTTTAAAACAGCCTTCAATCTATCTTCAAACTCTCCTCTGAATTTGGCACCCGCGATCAAGGAGCCCAGATCGAGGGCAACCAACTTCTTATTCTTCAATGACTCAGGAACATCCCCTTTGACGATTCTTTGTGCCAAACCTTCGACAATGGCTGTTTTACCAACGCCAGGTTCACCGATCAACACTGGGTTGTTCTTCGTCCTCCTGGAAAGGACTTGAATCACCCTCCGAATTTCATCATCTCTCCCAATGACTGGATCAAGCTTTCCCTTCCTCGCTTCTTCCGTGAGATCTCTACTGTAACGCTTCAAAGCCTGATACTTCTCCTCTGGATTTTGGTCTGTCACGCGATGAGGGCCCCGAATCTCTTGAAGGACCCTAAAGATCGCATCCTTAGTTACTCCATTTCTTTGAAGAATCTGAGCAGAACCCCCTCGTCTCTCATCGGCGATAGCAATGAGAAGGTGTTCAGTGGACAGGTACTCATCCGTTAATCTTTCGGCTTCTTTCCAGGCCATGGTTAAAATGTCGTTCAGGCGACTGGAAATGTAAACCTGTCCAACCCCTCCACCAGTCACTTGGGGAATCCGGTTTAGTTCTTCCTCCAGTTGAGAGGCGACCATCGCTGGATTGGCCCCCAGCTTCTGGAGAATGGGGATCACAACCCCCTCCCTCTGGCCAACAAGAGCCAAAAGAAGGTGTTCAACATCGATTTGTTGATGGTGCTTATGTTCTGCGATTACCTTGGCTTCTTGCAAAGCCTCTTGAGCTTTTAGTGTCAACTTTTCTACGTTCATTTTGTTTCACTCCACTTTTTTTATACCTAAATTGAGCGATTTTTCATTTCTTATTGTTGAAAATCATAATGTAGGGGTTCGATTTATCGAACCCGAAAGGTGAAAATGATCAATTATGTAAGGGCTTGATAAATCAAGCCCCTACAATGAAATTTGAAAATAAATCGCTCAATTTAGGTTATAGTAAAAATAATCATTGGTCAGTGATTTTGCAAATAGATAAGGCAGAAAAAAGGGATTGGGTCCCATGGTAATGGTAAAGATGCCCGTTTTGTCAGTCGGCTACGTCTTGGGGTCCTAAAAACTTTTAAGGGAACTAATGTTTGTCGTTGTCGAATCTCGTATCGAGGCACGTCTACCGATACTGGATACTCGAGCTTCTTTTTGTTCGAACTTCTTGCATCGATACCAGCATCGTCACCCATAACCATAATACTTTGCTGTCCATTTAAACGGGCTTCCTAACCTAAACCCTGACCATTGTAGTTATGTGTTCAAGGCTTCTGCCAAACGAGCAAATTCCTGGATGGTCAAGGTCTCTGGTCTCCTTCGCGGATCTATCCCAATGCTCTCAATTTGCTGCTCCAAATCCTTTAGGAGAGAAAGCCCGGAATGTTTCAGGCCATTGATGAGGGTCTTTCTTCGATAGCCAAAACAGCCTCTAACCACTTTTCTAAACCACTTTTCATCTTCCAATTTCACAATCGGTTTTTCTCTAAAAACTATATTAACAACAGCCGAATCCACTTTTGGAGGAGGGGAAAAAGTGGAAGGTTTAATATAAAAACAGATAGAAACGTTTGAAAACAATTGAACGAAGATGGATAGCGGACCATATTCCTTAGTCCCTGGAGTTGCCACCATCCTCTCAGCCACCTCTTTTTGAAGCATTAGGGTGAGGGTGGAGAAGACCTCCTTCGACTCGATGAAGCGAAAGAGAAGAGGTGCTGAAATCTGATAGGGCAGGTTAGCCACCACTTTAATTCGCCCGCCTTCTCGATCAAATAATTGGTTGAAATCGATCTTGAGAATATCCCCTTTGAGGACCTCCACATTCGGATAGTCTACCGCCTTCTTTTTGAGAATCTCCACTAATTTTGGGTCAATCTCGACAGCGATCACCTTCCTCGCTTGGCGGGCAAGGGCAAGGGTCATCTCTCCCAGACCAGGACCGATCTCGAGAACCAGATCCTTTTTTTCAACCTGGGCTGTTCGGATAACCTTATTCAAAATGTTCCGGTCGATGATGAAATGCTGACCCCATTTTTTCTTAGGGACCAAACCATATATTGCCAATTCTTTCCGAATAGAAACCATAACGTATTTCAAAAGGAATACAGTAGGGCAAGGCTTTAGCCTTGCAAATGCAACCCTAAAGGGTCGACCTACTTTGGTGCTCTGTGCATAGTTAGAAATCAGAGCGGTAAATTGGAAAACGCATTGAGCGATAGGGGTGATTGAATACCTCTCTTTAGGTATTCATACCCCACCACACCAACCATGGCTGCGTTATCCGTACAAAAGGATGGAGAAGGCAGATACACCTTCATCTTCTTCTCCGATGCCTCCTCCCGTATTTTCTCCCGAAGACGGCGATTGGCTGCCACCCCTCCCGAGAGAACGACTCTTCTCAATCCTTGATGTTGAGCTGCCTGAAGCGTTTTCTTCACTAACACTTCAACCACTGCCTCCTGAAAACTGGAGACAATATCCCGAACGAGGGCTTCCGGATAACCTCCTTGGGGTTCAGGATGAGATTTTACATAATTGACCACAGCGGTCTTAAGCCCACTGAAACTGAAGTCAAAAGAATCCTTTCCGAGGGAGGGCCTGGGAAATCGAATGGCCTTCGGATTGCCTTGTTTTGAGAGCTCGTCAATGATTGGTCCCCCTGGGTAATCCAGACCTAAGAGTTTTGCAACTTTGTCAAAGGCCTCACCTGCTGCATCGTCTCTTGTCTGTCCCAGCCTCTCATATTTGCCGAATCCATCTACGCGAAAAAGAGAGGTGTGGCCTCCGGAGGCGACCAATCCGATGAAAGGAAACCGTGGGGAGTCTTTTTCGAGGAAGATTGCGGAAAGATGTCCCTCTATATGATTGACTCCAATGAAGGGTATTTCTCTCGCAAAGGACAAAGACTTGGCAAAAGAGAGACCAACTAAGAGAGAACCTACTAATCCCGGCCCATGAGTTACAGCAACGCCATCGATCTCGCTTAACGTAATTTTCGCCTCTTCCAGGGCTTGACTCACAATGGGAACAATCGATTCGATATGCCTTCTCGAGGCCAGTTCAGGGACAACCCCCCCATACTTTTGATGAATGGGAGCTTGGGAAGAAACCACATTGGAAAGGATTTTTCTCCCGTCCAAGAGGACAGCTGCTCCAGTATCATCACATGATGTCTCAATGGCCAACACGATCATTTGACCCACCTATTGATTACTGCAAAGGGAAAGATTTCTACTCCCGCCGCGGAGAAGGAGATCTTTCAAATTATCATGGTTTACCCTCACTGCGTTAGGCAGGAATAAGGAATCCCCCATAAAAAATCACTTAGAAAGGATACTGCAAAATGGTGTGGAATGCAAACCAAAGAAGTTATAAAATCAGACATAATCCCTCCCGAAAGCGGTTACGGGCGACTTTAGTTACCCTTCAGGCAGTGAAAATAAAGCCTCCCCTTGTCCTCCGAATGAGCGAGGGGTTACCATGAGACGTTTTTATTTTAGAATATTCCGGAATTGTGATATAATGATCCAATATTTTCACTCCTAAATATTTCAAAGGGAAATGGCAACTTTCGACGTAGATAAAACAATTAAATACTGGCTTGATAGCGCCGCCTATGACCTCGATACAGGAAGAGCTCTTTTAGAATCAAAGCGATTTCCATATGCGCTTTTTTTGGTCATCTATCTATCGAAAAAGTGCTGAAAGCGATTGTCGTAAAGGCTATGCGAGAACATGCCACCTACACCCACTCCTTAACCTTTCTTGCAAGTAAGGCCAAAATCGAGATACCGGAACCAATCGTTGACAAACTTGCTGAATATACGGAATTCCATCTAGAATCACGGTATCCTGACGAAAAGAAGGACTTCTACAAGAAATGTACTGAAGAATTCACTCGTGAGAAATTTAGAGAAATGGAGGATGTTTTTCAATGGTTGAACCAGAGATTAGAGATATAATTCTACAATATGTAAATGTATTAACGACAAACGGAATACGGGTGGAAAAGGCTGTGCTTTATGGTTCTTACGCATCGGGAAATATCCATGCAGGTAGTGATTTAGACCTCGCAATTGTCTCACCTGACTTTGGCAAAGACAGGTTTGAAGAGGGGAAAATGCTCTTAAGGATAGCGTGGAGGGTTGACCCAAGAATTGAGCCTGTGCCTATTTCTTCAGAGTCTTATGAAAATGACACTTGGATACCCCTTATATACGAGATAAGACAGAAAGGGATTGAACTGCAGATATCCTGATATTCCCCCACAAATACCCTTTAGCTCCCATCATTGATGGCTCTTAGCGAGAAGCTCTCATAGGCCGAAGCTGCGGGACTTTCACAGGAGCCACGCCGGGATAAGAAGCACTCATTATATGAACCATTGCTATTTTCCTCTTATCGATACTGATTGATTTCGTCCCTCAGATTGACAGCAGCTTTTCGGGCTGCTTTAGCAAAATCATCTTTATTGTTGGCATAGATAATACCGCGAGAGGAATTGATGATCATTCCCGTGCCTTTTTGGGTTTTACCATTCACAACTGCACTTTCCACATCGCCACCTTGGGCACCAATGCCGGGGACAAGAAAAGGCATATCTCCTACGATAAACCGAATCTCCTTCAGCTCTTTTGGGAAAGTGGCGCCGACCACAAGCAGAACGTTGAAGTTATAGTTCCACTCTTTCGCAGCTTTTTCAGCAATAATCTGATAGAGCTTCTTCCCATTTGAATCAAGATCTTGGATGTCTTTCGCACCAGGATTTGACGTACGACACAGAATGATCACACCCTTATCCCTGCGATCGAGAAATGGTTGGAGTGTGTCAGTTCCCATGTATGGATTAACTGTTACGGCATCTGCCTGATAGCGATCAAATACCTCTTGCACATACATTTCAGCAGTTGAACCAATGTCCCCACGCTTCGCATCCAAAATGACTGGTATCCCCGGGTGGTTTTGGTGGATATAGTCTATTGTCAATTCAAGGTCCCGCTCCGCGTGTGACGCTGAATAATACGCAATCTGTGGCTTGAATGCACAAACCAGATCAGCTGTGGCGTCCACAATTGCTTTGTTGAACTCGAATAATGGGGTTTCTAAGTTGCGGAGATTGGCCGGAATCTTGGATATATCAGGATCAAGTCCAACACAGAGTAAGGAATTCTTTTCTTGCCACGCTGCCTTAATAGCTTTAATGAAGTTCATCACTAATCGGCCGAATAACCAAAGACAGTAACTTTTTCTATAACTGCTTTCGTTTTCAATGGGCAATCTATTCCTTTTGGTTCAAACCGAATGGCAGCCATCAGGAGAGGCTTTTACGGCGTCGACTGGATGGCTTTATTGGCTTTTTTGATATTTTTAGAACCCTCAATCCACAATGAGTTTCAATCGGATCGAAGTCCCGATCGTTGTGAAGGAATGCTATGTCATGCTCAATGGCTACTGACGCGATCACGCAGTCAACAGGTTTGCGTATGGTAATCCCACGATGCCGGAGTGAACGGTATATTTCCGCCGCCCTTACAAATACTTGACGGTTCATTGGAAGGTACAGAAAGCTGTCGAACCTTGACAACGTCCGTTGGTAATCTTCACCTTCGCGGATTCCCTGCAGAACTTCTGTCAAGATGATTCCGCATGTACAGATGTCCTCTCCCTCATTCAGTAATCGCTCAAGTTCGTCGACTCCTGATGTTGACTTGCCAGAGAAAAAATCAATCCATACCGTGGTATCAACAAGTACCATCATTAATGTCTCCTCTTACGCCATGCAGCGAGACCACCCTCCCATTGGACTGTACCCTTCAATTCAAGTATTTTCTTCTGGCGCTCGTGCCGCAGAACCTCTTGCAAAGCATGGTCAATAAGTGCACGGCGTGTTTTGATGCCGGTTGTCTTTTGACAGTTGGCTACGAGGGTGTCATCGAGAACAATGTTAGTTCTGCTCATATAAATTACCTCCAATTTATACACATAATACGAAACATTTTTGTGTATGTCAAGGAATGCATTTTGGGTAGGCAACGCGCGGCCAAGTAGCATGGGTGTAAGCTGATGAAACTGAAATTTATAACTTCAAGAAATCCTAAGCTTAGAAGTATTTTTTTTGACCAAAATATCAGGATTTTGGAAGAAGGTGGGGGAAGTTACAAGACGCTGTGATTACAATCCTGCCGTCTCGATTCAATTAACCTAACCGTTAGGAAGCATATGATGGGTTCTGTTTAAAGCCCTTTAAGAAATTCTTATACTTAATCATGTCCTTTGGGGGAAGGTCGACAAATCTTACTCCAGTCTGATAATCCCATGTAAAATCCCTCTTCAAATGAATACCCGTCCAAACCACCTGCACAGATGGCGCAATGATATCTAATTCAGAATCAGAAGTAAAAAATACCTTTAATGGAAGTCGTTGACCAACTACAATTTCCTCTGGAAGGCGAACAAGCAATCCCCCTTCACTGGCATTGATAGCTCGCCCATATTTGGAGAACAAATGGTGTCTACTGTTATACTTTACTGGCAAATCGATATTAAATCTTGGATGTTTTCTTCTTTCTGAATCAAGATCTTTTTCTATTGATGCCATCGGATTACTCCCATTTGATTTAATTTTATGGTATTCACCAGCAAAAATTATGCCAAAAGGAGATTAACCATTTTACTCCGATAGAAAACCCTGGAATTTATACCGGGGATGCTATAAGTAGATAGCGTTAGCTCCTTAATGATGAAGGGATTAAAACCCCGCCCTTTCTAACTGGATTTGCTTTTATAATGAGCTAGAATTTTCAGATTAATTTAGGTCATAAATAAGGATTTTAGTTGGAATTTGCCATGGCAGGGAGTGACATATTGTCAAGAATGGAACAATTTTTGGCCATTACGGACTTTTTTGAACTTCCATATATTGAATATCACTCTTATCCAAAATTGGACTTACAACCCAGAGACACTGAGGGTGTAGTGCGGCGTAGCCTTTAGTAAGTGGAGTCATTGGTTAGGAATCATCCTGACAATGTCCATAAAGTAAAGTTTCGGATTCTATAGATTGGGAAAAGACCACGGCCAAAGATAAAATGGAGACCCACGGGCAAAGCCCGTCGTACCTCATTGAAATACCCGCCTATGCCAAGGCGTCGGCGGGTTATCCGCCAGTTTGGGTAAGCGACATCCGCCGTAGCATTTCCAATGGCATCCATCCACGGGTAAAACCCGTGGTCTTCTGCGAAGGCGGATGAAAAGACCTAAACAGTGGTTAACCGGTAAATGGGAATATTCACAACTTTAAACTCAAAACCTAAACCTAAAACTTAAACCTAAAACCAGCTACCTTCTTCCACTTAAAACAAAAAGTACTTTCTGTAAATTTTACTTCCTTGAAGTTCAAAAGTCGTGTATATTATAAGCCGGAATTGACAGTTCGCAACCTTGCCTGAAGGCAGGATAATTCGCAAATACATAAAAAATCGTCTATTAACCCCGTTGTTGCATAAAGATGCGACTGAATTAGTTGACACGGACCGAATCATTTCAGAAGACCTCATGGCCACCGCTGATTTTAACGTTAGACCAACTTAAACACAAAACTCGGAAAGGGTCCTATGAAAAAAGACAAATTCAAATCTATCTTGTATTTCTTGTTGGCGATTGGCCTATTTTTCTTGATTATATCTTGCGCAAATACACCCAAAGTAGTCGGAAAGTGGCAAGAAATTGGAAAGACGGCAACATTAGAATTCTGGGAAGAAGGATCATTTAAGGCTGTTGATAATCAGGGAATGGCTGTGAGTGGAAAATTTACTCTCCATGAAAATGGAATGGTAAGGTTTGAGATTGCGCATCAAGGATCTTCTTTGGAGATTGTGACAGGAAAAATTTCTGTGCGAAAAGATGAACTGACAATTACTTCTGCACGTGGCAACGAAGTTGAGAAATATAGAAAGGTGAAGTGACAAAGAAAATTTAGTCTTTTTGATATTGGTATTACCTAAGATAGGAGGAAAGAAAATGGATGTTTTTACTGCCATTAGCCAAAGAAGCAGTGTGAGAGCATACAAAGACACTGCGGTCGAAGAGGATAAACTAAATAAGGTACTGGAAGGAGCCAGACTCTCCCCTTCTTCCAGCAACCGCCAGGAATGGAAGTTTGTCATTGTTAAGAACAAGGAGACAAGAAAGAAGCTGGCCAACGCTGCCCTCGGACAATCTTTTATCGGAGAAGCACCTGTGGTCATTGTTGCTTGTGCCACGGAATCGAAGTCAATCATGCTCTGCGGTCAACCCGCTTATACGGTGGATGTATCCATCGCGTGTGCGTTTATGATACTACAGGCTTATGAACTGGGTTTGGGGACGTGTTGGATCGGCGCTTTTAAGGAGGACGAGGTTAAGAAAATTCTAAAGATTCCTGAACACATTCGAGTTGTGGCTATGACCCCGTTGGGATACCCAAATCAACCTCCCTCACGGAAGTCCAGAAAGGGCTTGGATCAAATAGTCTGCTTTGAGAAGTATGAATAAAATTCCTGCAAAGAATGTTTTAAAATGCCAAAGAATACAGAAGTATTGATTGGCTACTTTTTTCTTCAATAGGGGCAGGAGGAGATAGGATTACTCACCTTCTTCCAGTAACATTCACTTCCAAAAAGTTTGAAAAGGATGTATATTACAATCCATATTCCACGATTGATAATCTCGATCATGAGGGCAGGTATTTTTTTAAATTATTATATTGCTGCAATATATTATTGTTTAAAAAATACTTATACTGCAGAAGTAGAACTATCGGCGCATTTAGGACCCCAAAGGTTTTTTAAAAGGCTCAAACGTCTGGTCGCTTGGAGAAACATTACAGCAACATAAAAAACGGTGTTTCAACTCTCGTAATCTTCAGGAAATTGGAGGTAATATGAGAAGCTCGGGAGGTTTTTTACCGAGTAAGGACAGGAGACACCACGCCGAGATTCGTTATTAAACGAGATATTCCAAAGACCGGTTACCCAACCGACTGGGAAGATTCACCACATGTCCAAAGATCAAATTAGCCCCCTGAAGAAAAAGTTCCTGGTCCCTCTGGCTTATATGGTGACCCGCGTATACCTTTCTTCCATCAGGCTGAAGGTAGTCAACGAAGATGCTCTGAGAAAGCATCTGGAGAAAGGCAGAAAAGCGATCGGCTG
>Ga0214474_1000595_pt1 | contig 17470 bp, 17 predicted proteins | sample RVTome_2_FD_187335 | JGI IMG/M metagenome (GOLD analysis project Ga0214474, IMG submission 187335) | Soil microbial communities from uranium-contaminated site in the Upper Colorado River Basin, Wyoming, United States - RVT95D214 HiSeq ...
CCTGGATGCAGGAAAAAAGCGTTTTCGTCTTTATCGCCGCGACAGCCAATGTGATTGAACTCCTTCCCCCGGAGGTCTTGAGAAAGGGTCGTTTTGACCAAATCTTTTTTGTCACCTTACCCAATGCCCAAGAGAGAAAGTCCATTTTCTCCATCCATCTGAAGAAAAACGGCGCAGATCTATCCCAGATCAATTTAGATATGCTGGTGAAGGTGACCGAGGGGTTTAACGGTGCGGAAATTGAACAGGCGGTCAATGGAGCGATGATTGAAGCCTTTAATTCAAAACGGCCAATCAATGAACATGACCTGGTAATCTCAGCAGGGAATATCGTCCCTCTTTCCACAACCATGAGGGAAGAGATGGGAAGGATGGAACGCTGGGCCTATAATCGAGCCATCCCAGCCTCCAAATAAAAAGTTAATAATCTTCTTTATCTTCTTCGTCGTAATCTTCCTCCTCGAACTCGTCTTCTTCCAAATCCTCTTCCTCCTCTTCTTCCTCCTCTTTCTTTTCCTCTTTTTTCTTTTGTTTCATTCTTAAATTGATCTTTTCTAAGCTTTCATCTCCAAGATCGTCGATGACTTCATTAAAAAACATCGCCAGAGAGATAATATACTCTTCGGGCAATTCCCGGAACCATTCCATTACCCTCTCAGCGATTTCCATCTTCTCACTCGTCGAGCAGTCCTCTATGAGATCGATAGCCTTGCGATAGTGTTTATTGAACGCCCGGATCATAAAACGATTCTCGCCTCCTATTAATTTATTCATCTCCTGTTTCATTATACTTTCCTTCTCCTCTGTGGACAATAAAAAAATTGGGGGGACCCCAGAGCGATCGAAAAAGGATAAAGAGATTTTTACCCCGTTAGAAATAATGTCCCGCTATAGCGGGATTACATTCTAAATAATTCCGGCGGGGTTTAATGCCCCGCTGGAATTTCTAACGGGGTTTACTGAAATCTTGTGATTTTGACTCCGATGAAGGGCATTTTGAAAAGATACTCCCTTAGCAAAACCTTCTTCACTGCTCCGCCTTCCCTTTTAGTTCCGCTGGCATGAATGAGAAAGACTGCCTTGCTCCTCTGATTCCCCTCGACTTCTCTAACCTCTATGATTCCCATATGCCCGATGATCTCACCGATTTCCCTCTTCTCAGGTTTTTTTGCAAAAAAAACGAGGTCTCCACTTTTTAAACTTTTCATCCCTTGCACCAGTGCATCAGAGGAGAGGACCTCCACAAAATCCTTTCCCCTTGATCCCTTTATTTTCATCATTTTCCCAACGGTAGAGGTCATATCCTTACCCCACTTTCCACTCTCAATCATATCTTCCCCATATTCAAAACGGTCGTCATAATTGATGACATGACCATCTTTAAGAACACCTTTTGAATGGAATCTTCTCTCCAGGGCAACTTGAATGGCCTCCTCAGGGGTATGGCTCAAGGCAAGCTCCACTGTCCTGAAAGTCAAATACATACAATCCATCCTCTCATCTGACACAATCGTTGCCTTGGAGACGTACTCCCCTAACGGGTCCATATCATAAGGAACGCCTATAAATCTCTCTGCCCAGAAGGCAATTCTCTCACCGATGGGTTTACCCACTAAGAGGGTCTGAAATTTTTGAATTTCTTCGCCTGTTAGGGCGAAACAGGGCTGGAAGAATAGAAAAAATATCAGAAGGATGAGGAGGATTTTGAATAATTTCAATTTGATATTTTTAATGGCCTAAGATGATTGACGCTTAGAGTGAAAAACAAAATAACCAAAATAAAGGAAAAAGTCAAAAACAAACATCACAGGGTTAAAGTTTGGTCAAATGGATAAGGGCTTTGCAAAGGCCCTTGGAGAAATCGGTGGTTTATCTGATGAGCACCGATGGGATCATTCCCACTGATTTAATACCAATCCAGTTAAAAGTTTCGGATAAAAATAAGTGGACTTCGGTGGCATTCTCATTGAGGAAAGGGCAGATTTTTCAAAATCCTCAATCCGTATCGGATTCAGGAAAAAAGCGGCAGCATACCCTCTATGATTTACTTGATCAAGCGCCTTCGAAATATCCATCTCATAGCTGATTTCCGCATTCAACAGGATCTTCTTGAATATCATCTCATGCAGGATGAACACATCGATTTCCCTCAGGTCAGGATGGACTTCCGAGAGATTCCCTCCCCGATAAGTAAGAATGTACCACACCTTTTCTTGTTTCCTGAAGAAACCCAAAACATTCTTTCTGCCGGAGAGCCTTTTACGGATGTCGAAATCATTCGCGACCATTTCGATCTCGAAATATCTGGAAATCATTTCATGGATATCTTTGGGAATTTCCTTGACGAGCCGGTGCGTCGGAAGTATGGTGATTCCCTCGTCTATCAAATTGGCGAGAAACATAAGAGTGTAATCATAGGATTTCCTGTGCGAAGAAGAAGCCTTCTTCGCCGACATTTCTCTCTGGTATTCAAACGAAGTCTCGTATCGGTGGTGTCCGTCGGCAATCAAGACAGCCTTGTCTGCAAGTTCCTGTTTAATGGTTTCTATTTCCTCAGTCCGATCGACCTGCCAGAGCCGGTGTAGATTACCGGAGATATCAGTAGCCTGGAGATAAGGCTTTGTAAGGGTGACCCTTGAGAGAATTCCAGAAATTCCATCCGCTGGACTTTTATAGAGTGAGAAGATAGGACTGGTGTTTGCCTTACACGCCTTCAGGAGATTCAGCCTGTCCCGTTTTGGACTGGAGTGTGTGCATTCATGTGGGTAAACGCTCCCTTTGCCCAATTCTTCGAGTTTGACAAGGCACAGAAATCCGGGGAGTCGCTTTCTTACACCATGAATGGTATAGATAATCTCATAGGCGTAAAAGGAAGGTTTATCGCTGCGTATCAATACGCCGTCCTTGATCCAAACATCGAAGAATCTTTTTGCCCGCGTGTATTTATTTTCGGCTTCATTATCTCCTTGTTCTTCTTTGCCAAAATCTATTCTGACAATGTTATGGGGGCTCTTCGTGTATAATGATTCCCGCCATTCAGGTGTAATAATATCATAAGGAGGGGCAAGGACATCCTCAATAGCAACCTTGGAAACATTATACAGAAGTCCCTTAAAGGGAATAATCTCCGCCATAGGCTTAAGTCCTTCGTAGGCCGCTGAAAAAGATTCTTTCAGGACCCTGTTGAAGTCTTCAAAAAAAGTCTTTGTATCTTAGCATGGGCACAAAGGAAAAAGCAAACAAGCCCTTACCTACTCTGCTTTAACCAAGATTGGAAGGAGACTTAGGGAAGGGGTGAGGAACAATAAGAGACTTGGAGAAGAAATGAAAAATCACGAGAGGAAACTGTCTGCGTCAAGGGTTGACACCGTGTTTCATATTAGGACTTGCTGCATTTAGGATCCATTTTCAAAATTGATAAGGGAATGTCCGTACCGATGAGAGGAAAAATCCGCTCCGCTTTTGGTTAGATAACGAGTCCAAAATGTTTGCACCTCTCGGAATTTATTGGAATCAGCCGCACTGGCCCCTGCCACATAGACCCTGACACCCGTAAGGTTTGGCATGAGGTTGTTCTCTTGGCGATATCTTATGACTTTATTAATATACTCGTCTGTAATCTTGTCCTTATCAAAGTTGTATTCCTTGGAATCCTGAATCATATCAGAAAGGATAACCAGAATCTTTTGACGCTCCTTCTCGCCATGGAAAATTGAATTTGCAATATTCAGCGAATCCAAAATCTCCGTCAGCAGAGATCCCCCTTTTTGCGATAAGAGTTTATTGACCTCTCTTCGAATTTTCTCCTTGGTTTTGGTGAAGTTTCTTTCAAACTGTAAGCGGTTATCCCAAACAGTTTTTTTCGGAATTTCCTCATCCACTGTTGGCTTGAAATCGATATAGGAACGACTGGCGATGATCCCCACCACAACGCGATCCCCATGCCGAAGGTTTTGATAGACCTTCTCAAACGCCTCCTTACAGACCGTACGCCGAGCTTGATCCGCACTGCCCGACATGTCCACAAGAATAATGATTACCCGTGGATGTTGGGAGGAGTTTTCGGATTTTCCGAAGGCTTCAGCACTCCAGTTCAATGGGTTGCATAAGAGAAGCGCGCCAATAATGATAAACGTCAGTAGTTTCAGTTGCCGCTGTTTCATTTGAATGTACCACCTCAGTCATTATGAATGGGTTTGTTTGGCCACCACCATTTTCAGAGGGGCGGTCTCGGTCTCCAATTTCGTGCCTTCGTCTTCATTTCTAAACTCTACACCCAACTCGTGATCCCGGTCAAAGGACTTGGGTTTTTCATGGTCTGGTCGCTTGCGCAGGTTGATTTTGCGGTAGTAATGGATAATTTCCTGGGTTCGTTGCTGAATCCGGTGTAGTTTTTGTTGTTGTTCGGTTAGGATTTTCCTATACTTTGCTTCGACGGTTCGAGTGGCTTTCTCGAGCTGGTTTGTCCTACGATGTAAATGCTCCAGCATGGAATCCGTATCATGTGCAAAATAAGAACAGAGTGTCGCTGCAGCTAAAATGACCAGGTTCAGTCCAACAAAGGCGGCCCCGATCAGGGTGCTATTGCCGAAGCTGCTCACTGCTCCCGCTTTGCTGAGATCACCCAAGTACTGGACACGTACGTAGCCGATTGCAACCAGGCCGAAGACGGTGAGGAAAAGGAGTGCTCCGATGCCAATGGCATTTTTCCACCATGGCACAGTCCAACGCTTGAAGAGAATCCCCAAGGAGTGGGCAATCCATGGAATCGCTACCGCCACGCCGACCGCCATGATCCATGTGAAAATCTGGTTTTCTCCAAACACAGCGAAGGCAAGCGAATTCATCGGGATTTCACCCAGGACAAATAAAAGCATCAGCACATAGTACTTCATCCTGCTTAACTCCACGCTTGGTTCGCTGCGGCCGATCTTGGCAGCATGAGCATCATAGTCTTTGGAGATACGTTCATAATCCTTAAGCAAGGGTTTGTATTTTCCATTGAGGACTTCCAATCTTGGGCTATAGGAAGAGGTTATTTGCCGGGCCTCATTCCTGGCCATTGCCATCAGCTCTTTCTCAAACGAAGAGAATTGCGGGTCACCCCTGCCGGGAAGATTGTTTTTTGCATCTCTTATGGCATTTTGTCGTGCAGTCAGTCTACTATACATTGTTCCTCCTATCTGTTTAGTTAGTACAGTGAATCTCCTCCCGCAGAGCGGGAGGTATGCGGTAGCCCCCAAGAAGTTAGCTACCACGATATTAATAAAAAGCATACCTATTTTTAAGAGTATGCTTATTGAGATCTGATCTGACAGTCTCGATATTGGCTGCGATTTAAGCTGAAAAAACGACAAAAATATAAAATTACGCAAAAAGGTAATGATAGCCATTTCATTTTTCAAAACTTTCCGGACTGGTATGATCAGACAGCTATTTGGGTTTGTTGTATTTTGATTTTAAAATGTCTTTAAAAAGGCAAGAAATGTGCCAAAGGTACCAAAGGTTTGATGATAGTTATTTTAAGAATATATTCAATAGATTATCTTAATAAAGCCCTTCTAAGAATTAATGGCAATCTTCCATTTGATTGATACAAAATATTACATCCACTGACAAAAATGTCCCAAGTTCGATATTGCTCTTACAGTAGGAATCAGACGAGAGAAGGATCGAGATGGAAAGGGGCCGTTTTTGATATCTCCAATGAGTCTCGCTGTGGGATCGATGAATACAGTCTCATCAAATTATGGTGATCTTCCTCCAAATGGGGTGATACAAAAAAGGGGGAAAGATTTACCTTTCTGCTTTGAATTGGAAGCCATGGTGGATGACCTCCTGTTATAAACGATTCCAGTACTTCTGTTTGAAGAAGATGCAGCCCAATAAAACGTATCCTATGGCATCCGTATAAAGGCCAGGTTTGATGAGCAGGACTGCAGCTATGAGTAAAACGATCCGTTCCCATGTTTTCACCTCTTTCACGAACCATCCCATCATTCCAGCAGCCAAAGCAATGACCCCAAAAGAGGCGCTGATTACAGATGTAGTAATGTCGAAGGCCGACCCGATGAAGAGCAGAGATGGGCCGTAAACGAACATAAAAGGAACGATAAATCCTGTAGCCGCAATTCGCATGGCCCAGATGCCTGTGGGCCACAATTTGGCGCCACCAATTCCAGCAGCAGCATAAACCGCCATGGCTACTGGCGGTGTGATAGCCGAGATGGTGGAGAAATAGAAGACAAACATGTGGGCCGAAATCTTTATGACCCCAAGCTTGATCAAGGCAGGAATAAGAAGAGCTGCCTGGACGATATAAGCTGGAGTAGTGGGCATACCCATCCCAAGGACAATTCCGGCTAACATGGTCATGATCAAGGCAGGAATGAGTGATTCGCCGGCGAGGAAGAGGACTAAGCTGGTGAATTTCAATCCCAATCCTGTCAAATTGATCACTCCGATGACGATACCGGCACAGGCGCAAGCCGAGGCCACAGCCAATGTATTTTTTGCGCTTTCCTCAAGGGCCTTTAGGATCGTCCGGAAACCCATGCGGGTCTCCTTCCGAAGTGTGGCGAGAAGGACCACAGCGACTGTCGAATAGATGCAGGCGTACATGGGCGTATATCCAGCGCTCATCATATAGACGATGACACCAAGAGGAATAAACATATGCCCGCGAGCAGCTAAGACTTTCCTCAATCGGGGAAGTTCTTCTCTTGGAATTCCCTTGAGCCCCATCCTTCCAGCCTCGAAATGGATGGACATAAAAAGGGCAAGGTAATAGAGGAGTGCGGGGATCATTGCGTGAAGGCAGATAGTGATATAAGGGATTCCGAGAAATTCAGCCATCACGAAAGCGGCTGCACCCATGACAGGTGGCATGATCTGGCCACCCGTAGAGGCTGTGGCTTCAACAGCGCAGGCAAAGGGAGGCTTAAATCCTGTTCGCTTCATCAAGGGAATGGTCAGCCATCCATCCACCATCACATTGGCCACAGCACTTCCAGAGATCGTTCCGAAAAGGGCACTGGAAACACAGGAGATCTTTCCTGGCCCTCCCCGAGTCCACCCAGTAATGGCCGAAGCGAAATCCATGAAGAGCTGACCTGTTCCTGATTTTTCTAAAAAAGTACCGAAGATGATGAAGAGGATGACATAGGTTGCAGAAACCCCCAGAGGGATGCCAAAGATTCCTTCCGTGGCCATGTAGAGCTGATCCACAATGGCTTCAGTGGTACACCCGGTATGACGCAGCAAACCGGGAAGGTATGGGCCTACATAGGCGTAGGCCAAAAATACACCGGCAGTGATGGGAAGGGCAGGCCCGATCACCCGGCGGGAACCTTCAACAAGAAGCAGGATGAGCAGAACGCCGAATATTATATCAGCACGGGTCAGGGGGTGGACATAGGAGTAACGCGTCATCACGTATTCATAGTTTACAAAAAGATGGCCGATAGAGGCCAAGGTAAGGAGAAGGAGGATCCCATCGGTCCAGCGAAATTTCTTCCCCCCTTCTCTCTTTGCGAAAGGAAAAAGGAAGAAGATCAATACCAGAGTAAAAAGGAGGTGGATGGACCGGTGTAACAGGGCCTCAGGAACCCCGAAGTAGCCAACATAAAGATGGTAGGTGGACATTGCAACAGCAATGACTGCAATGAGTTTGGCAATCAATCCAGGGAGGATAGTAGCCATTGGAATTTCCTTCCTCATATTCGAAAGAGACATTCAAACAAGAAGGGCAGGGAAATGAATCCCTGCCCTCTCAGGAAGAACTGAAGGCCCAAGCTAAAGCACTCCGATCTCCTTGAAGTATTTAAGTGCTCCGGGGTGGAAGGGGATCCCGATATCTAAGGCCAGGTCTTTCGGAGTAACACCCTGCATGTCTTTGACCACATCGCCATAGCGAGGAAGATTCTTAACCAACGTTTTGGTGATCTTATAAACCAGGTCATCGGGAAGCTTGGCGCTGATGATTAGATGGGTGAAGAATCCGAAGCCATGAACATCGTAATTGAGGCCCTGGTATGTTCCTTTGGGAATAACCCGCCGAATGTAACCAGCATTGAGTTTCTGCATGGCCTTAATCTTGTCGTCAGGCAGGCTGATTAGGCGAATTTTTCGTGAAGAAGCCAAGTCCATGATCGAAGAGGCTGGAATCGTGGTACAGAGCAACCACCCATCGCAATGGCCATCCTTCATCAGACCTACTGCGTCGCTATATTGAACATGATGCACTTTCGACATATCTTTGTAGGAGAGCCCATAGATTTCCAGAACCTGGGTGGCTGCAAACTCGCCGGTATGACCCCTGGGGCCTGGCGAGATCGCTTTTCCTTTTAAGTCCGCCACAGATTTAACCCCCGAATCTTCCAGAACGACAATCTGGAAATACTGGGGATAAAGGTTGGCCAGTTGCTTCATGTTTGTGATTTTTTGCTTGAAGGGCGGCCGGCCATAGATGGCATCCACGCCTGAACTGGAGTTCGAGAAACCAATGTCGCATTTCCCTAATTCAACGGCTTCCACGTTGGCCACTCCGCCTCCGGGAGCGACAGTCAAGTTCACGCCGGGAATCTCTTTCTGGAGGGCGTCGGCAATGGCTCCACCCAATGGATACCAGGAGCCACCCATAGGCCCGGTCATCATCTTCAGATCGGTCTTTTGTTGGCCAAAGGCCAGACATGGAATCATCAAACAGATCATCAAAACGAATAAATATCTCATCTCAATTCCTCCTTTCTTTTTGTTAAATGGACCGAACGGTCCTTATCTCATATTGTTTACCAGGATATTCTTTCATCCTGGTACTCGTCAAGAGAAAAAAGAAAGCTATTGCCCCGACCTAATAAGGCTCCTTTTTCCAAAATCCTCTACCACCTCTTTCAGGTCCAATCGTTTCAGGGATGGACCATTGGGGATGCCGACTTCGGCATCCCATCCCATCAGCCTTTAATATCCGCTTCTGGGATACTCTAAACCTTGCCTAAGAGGATATCGAATACGACGTAGCTATCCTTCAAAAGCAAACGCTCAGGATACCGCTTCACCACTGGAGCAGCCCATTCCCCATTCAGGCTCTTTCCATCCGGCCCGAAGAACCCTACAGACTCCTCTGACCCGTATACAGCTTTCATCATTGGTTTCAGAAGAGGAAAGATCCTTTCCGGGACGGCAGTGAGGGCATTCTGCCTAATGGTGAAAGCGGCCCCTCAGAGCATGGAGATATATCAGTAGAAAGTATGAAAGGTTTAATTAATTTTAAAGTACACCAATCTCCTTAGGGAAAGCATGTATAAAATTGGAAGAAGTGAATCATAGATGGGACAGATTGTCAAGTTAATTAACTCAGCAAAGAGACCGAATTTAGAAAGCATTAAATCCTGATGTTTTGTTTGGTTAGAATAACAAGAGGGAAATTTCTAACTCCAATGGTGTTTGATTGGACAAGTATGGTGCCGGAGGTCGGAATCGAACCGACACGGGGTGGAAGCCCCGCGGGATTTTGAGTCCCGTGCGTCTACCAGTTTCACCACTCCGGCATAGAAACAAATATAAGAAAAACGACTCCGTATGTCAATAAAAATTGAATTTGACAAGGTATTTTGTGCTGTGTTATTTAAAATCTTCGTGGGGCTGTAGCTCAGCTGGGAGAGCGCTTGAATGGCATTCAAGAGGCCGACGGTTCGATCCCGTTCAGCTCCACCATTTAACCTTTCTATTCGGAGCTTTCCCGGTTTACAGCCCAAAGGGCAGAGCGGTCGTATCGACAAGCCGTGGGTTTGATCCCCATCCCCTCCGCCGTTGAAAATACGGGATATCGTCTAGAATCTCCCATAAAGACTCTGTAGAGGATCATCTCATCGAGAACACTTCCCTGAAGGTGTGATTCTTGCGTTTCATCCACAATGCACCGGTTTACAGGAAATGATTAGCAATTGACGGAGAGGTATCTACGAATTGAGCCAGGGACCCATGAGATTATTGACTGGAATGGGGGCAGAAAGTCCGCCGAATTCCTTGAATACGGCGGACTTTTAGCGGCTAAAGGGTGAATGGGGAGGAGAAGAGAAGGTGTTTTCTCTGCTAAATTTAAGCTAAAAAGGGAAATTTAACTTGGATCAAAATTATCTGATGGGATGGATCCGATTTTAATAATCGCGTCTATAAAGATCAAAAGTATTATGAAAGAATTGATGATCGCCAATTCGGTGGCCGTTGGATTCATCATAGGCTCCTTACAAAATATTTTACCATTAATCAAGCACATTTCATGCCAAAACATGGGATTCCTCAATGGCTTGAAACTAATAAGAATTCTAATTGCAGACGATGTGAATTTAGTTGCTAAATAAGAAAAAAATTCACATTTTTAGGAGGAACTTATAACAAATTGCATTAACAAATAGAAAAATAAGGAGAAAATTCGTTGAGACACTAAGTCACTAACAGTTCCTGTAATGTCCAAGATTGAATCCGGCAATTCCTAAAGAGGGGAACGATGGGATAAAGTAGGCGGAGACAGGGGAAGATAGAATATATACCTGCAATCGATAAGGGATAAATTTACTGACAAAGGATTTACATTGGTCTTCGATGGAATGGTGAATCCTTATCTCCCCCTTCGATTCCTCCGTTTCAGGAGGTGGCAAAATATTTCAGTCTGTCTGGATGGAAATACTATCCCTGCGTCGATTGACTACAAAAATGCTATGGGGAAAAGATTTGGCATAACTTTTTAGTTCCGCGGCGATCTCCCCGATCTGGACGTGATTTTGTAGCCTCTGGTTCTGGTTGGTAACCACTGCGATGGCCAGCGTCATGATGGGAAAAGACACTTTCTGCTTTTGTCGTGTCTCCCCCTGGATGTAACCGCATTGCCGGTCTTCCAGATCATAAAAATCAGTGACTATCTTGTCAAAGGAATTGATGATGGCAAGACAAATCTTTTCATACCTTTTAGGAGAAGTGACCACGACAAAATCATCTCCCCCAATGTGTCCGACAAAGGCCCCTTCATTTCCTTGTGACTTGACCACTTCGGTCAAAATTTTGGCCGTCGCCTGAAGAACCTCATTCCCCCTGGCATACCCGTACCGATCGTTAAAAGCCTTGAAGTGGCTTAAATCCAGCTGGCAAAAGGCCAGGGGCGTCCCTTCCTGTAACTTTTGATTCAAGACATTTTCAATGGCTATGCTTCCGGGAAGGTGAGTGAGTGGGTTGGCGTCGAGATTGATCTCCTCGAGACGTTTCAACCTCTGTGCCATCCTCTGAAAAGCCTGAGAGAGATCTCCCAATTCATCCTGATTACGAACCTCGGGGAGACGGTCAAACTTTCCTCCCGATATCTCCCAGGTGGAAAGTTTCAGCTGATGGATGGAGTGGGAAATGTGACGGGTAAGGGTCAAGGCAATGATGATTCCCAAAAGGAGGCCGCCGATACTTAATCCGGCAGTCATCCAGAAGGCTGAATGACCAATACTCAGGGTCTTCAGACTTTTTTCATTCTGGTCCTTCCTGGCATCATAAGAGATCTTTTTTGCCAGTTGAATGAGTTCTTCCCGCCTCTGCTTGATTTGCTGATCATGATCCTGGAAGGCCAGGGAAGAGATATCTTTCTTCTTCTCTAATCCTGTTTTGAAAAAAAGGTTATACTCATCGTGAAGGGTGGAGAGTCGATTGAGTGGGAGGTCGGAGACCTCTGGAAGATCGCCCATCTGCTGCAGGAGCTTTTTGAATTCCTCACTTTTCTTCCAGAAGAGCGCCTCCATTTCCGGGCTCCTGAGGATGAAAAAACGACGTCCATAGAGTTCCTGGGCCAGCAGGGCCTCGATCATTTTATCAGTAATTTCAACCAAGGGAACATCACGCCCTATAATCCGATTATTGATTTTATTCAATCGTTGGAGGCTGGAGAGTGCGATGAAGGCAATGAGGAGGGTCAAGATCCCATAGGATAGGAATCCGAGGAGCAATTTCTTGGCGATGGTCAGGCGAAAAGGCTGAGTTACGGCTCTTTTCATGTATAATCTATCTTTTTTTCTGACTTCACGTCTATTTCAGAAACTCTCCATTCCCCTGGACAAAGAGGCTATCTACTATTATTTAGATTATCACAAATATGAATTTGATAACAGTGTTTGATTATCTCGGTTGAAAGCTTACGCCACCCGGGGCCAACGTCTCCTGTTTCCAGGGAGGGGAAAATGGACAATAATGAATTGTGCCCCTCAACTAATTTCTGGAAAATCCTGCTGGCTCGGTTTGGTCGACCCTGCCGTTAGGAAGCGGGCAGTGGTTTTTACGCGAGGCTTGTTAAGAAATTTTTAAAAATTGTCATATCCTTTGTAGAAATGTCTTCAAATTTCACTCCAGTCCGATAATCCCATGTCCAATTATTCCTCAGACGAATACCCATCCATATCACCTTGACAACCGTCTCTACAATATTTAATCCAGAACGGGAAGGGAAAAATAATTTCAATGCCAGTTGCTGACCAATGTGCATCTTTTCTGGAAGGCAGACAAGCAATCCCCCCTCACTGGCATTGGCGGCACGAGCGCTCTTGAAGAACGAGTCGGTTGTACTATACTTCACTGGAAAATTGGCACTTACTCTTGGATATTTTCTTTTTTCTGAAGGCACAGTTTCTTCCATGAACGGCATTTTCATTGCTCCCATTTGATCTGATTTTACGGTATTTAATAGCAAAAATTGTGCCAGAGAGAAATTCACTCCCTTAGTTTTATAACTAACGGAAGTTTAAAGCATAATTTTAATTATAGATAAAGGTTTAAGTCGGAATATGCTATGGCAGTAGGTGACATATTGTCGGGAATAGAACGATTTTGAGCGGATGATTGAAAAAAGAATAAAACTAAACTATGATTATTCGAGTTAGGAAAAGAGGACATAATGGGGGAGGAGACAAACAAAAAAGGAGCGATTGACCCTTTCCATTGGGATACACTTTCCCAGCTTCATCCAACGGATGTGTGTCACCGAACAGAGGCCATCTTTCACCCTGCCCGAGAAGGCTTTTTATTGCCAGTCTATAATCTGCGATACCTCATCCTTCCAAAAGAAAAAAAGATTTTGAGGATAGAATGGAATGATAAACCCGTTGAGGAATCGCTCCATCCTTATTTCTCTCTGATGGTCCTCGTGTATCTGACAGAGGCCAAAGACATTAAACCGACGCACACTTGGATCAGCGAGAAAGATCTGAAGGGAGGATCCACTTTTTTTCGGGGTCCTCATCGTCTTGAGGTTGAAGAGGTGATCAACCTTTTCGGAAAGGATCCAGAGGCATTTTTTAAAACAGGTAGGAGGCTGGGGGGAAGTGAAATCCTTTACGGAGATAAGGGATTCGCCTTAGAGGTATTTCCGAAAGTTCCCCTGGCTTATATTCTATGGAAAGGGGATGCGGAATTCCCTCCCAAGGTCAGCGTTCTATTCGACTCAACGATCGAGTCCCAGCTTCCTTTAGATATCATATGGTGCATGGTGGTTGAAACGAGCCGTCGTCTCACGGAACACCTCTCGCCCTAATGAGATAGTGAGGAGTTTGGAGTATCCCTCACTGCCGCAGGCCCCGAACCTAACATGGCACAGGGCAGGCAAGCGCAATCCGAAATCATTATTTAGAAACGGCCAACTTTTTTATAAATCTGGCCCACAGCCTTGGCCCTGAATCCTTTCTCGCTCAAGGTTTCTTGATCAAAATATACAAGTCCCCCTCATGTCGCAAATGCCCTGCAGTCAACTCTGCGTAGGGGCCGCTTCCCCAGAAGATATCTGCCCTTCCGGCCCCTTTGATCGCCCCTCCTGTGTCTTGGTTTACGACAAAACGATAAAATTTGTTCCACCCGATGATATCCCCCTGATCATTGACAAGAGGTTTCTGGCAAACGACGAACCCGAGGGCGCCTTTTGGAAAAATCTTGGAATCTAAGGCAACCGATCTTCCCGGGGTCAGGAGGACACCGAGACTGCCCAAGGGGCCGTTCTCCACCTGTCGAAAGAACACGTACGAAGGATTATAATTGAGAACCTCGTCAAGGACCTCTGGATTTTCGGTCAAGTATTTCCTGATCGCTTGCATGGACATTTCTTCACGCGCAAGAAACCCTTTCTCGATCATGTACCGCCCGATGCTCCGGTAGGGTCGCCCATTGGAGGCCTGGTAGTTGACCAAGAGTTCCTTTCCGTCGGGAAGGCTCAGCTTGCCTGATCCCTGGATGTGGAGAAAAGCCACATCCAAGGGATCTTTTAGCCACGCCATCTCAAGACCCTTCCCCGCCAGCGCCTTCTCTGCCTCGATCTGGTACCTGGAGTAGTAAGGCAGGATCTTTCTGCCTTCGATTCTCGCGACGATGTTCTCTCCCTTGAACTTTTCACTAAAGAGAGAAAGGTCGATCCTTATCAGATCGGTGGGCGAACGATACAGCGGAAATTTGAAGGCTTTATCAGGAAATAAGCTTCCTTCATAAATGGGCTCGTAATATCCGGTGAAGAGTACCCCTCTATCTCCAACTCGACCCGTGGCCCTGTAAATCCGAAACTCCTTCTTGATCTCTCTGCTTAGATCATCCGGATCAAGCCCTTTTGCCAGGAGATCTAACAAAGCCTCTTGGCTCTCACGCACCTGCTGGAGGGTAAAATCGTCAGGCCCGTAGCGAAACACTGTCTCAGGACCGAGCCGATCCAGGTACTCCATATTTCTTTTGACGGCCAAGGACAAGGAGTCACGATCCATGTCATCGTGGAACTTGGGAAAAAAGAAACGGACCTGTCTGAGAGCTTCCTCCGGCTGCTGCGCCTCTTTTTTCAGCACAGGGCAGCAGCCGAACCCCAGAGATACAACAATTGCCACAGTCAGAGGAAGGAGTACGACAAGAAAACTCTTTCTAAAACTTTTCATCTTCATCGAGAATCCTTTTTTTCTCTGTAACTGTTTATCCGTTCATATCTTCAGTTTTCTTTCCAGCTCCTGAACCAGCCTTTCGATCTCTTCCCGTTCTTTCGGGCTTAGTTTATCCTCAGCCAAACGTTTCTTTAAGGCAAGCAGTTGCTGCTGGTAACGATATTCCTCACACGATGAAGCCATCGAATAAACCCTCACCATAAACAGAATATAAACCCGCCAGTTGCATAAGAAACCTTCTGAAAAGCAGTCGGGGGTGCTGGGCCGGCCAAAAAAATAAAAAAGACAATTACAGCATTTCATTCCTCCAATTGCGTTAACTTGCTTTCCAAACGAGACACATAAATGTGCGAGAACTCCGAGTCTTTGGTCGCACCGTGCCAGTGTTTCTCGCCGGCAGGAATAATCACAACATCTCCCGGGGTAACCACTTTCTCTTCAGTTTCTGTAGCAATCATCCCTTTTCCGAAAGTGACCACCAGGATTTGTTCGCTGTCGTGGGCGTGAAATTTGTTGCGAACTCCTTTCCCGAAATTCACAACATTGACGCTGAACTCTTTACTGTCCGGTAAAAGGACCTGCCTTGTCACATCCGTGCCGGTAAAAAGGGGGCCGCCCAATGATTCTTTTTTTACTTCACTGATTTTGACGACTCTCATTATAACCTCCTCAAACCCTATCAAAAAATAAGAAGAACTCGCTTCGGCTTAGGTTGAATATAAGAGAAACGGGGTTCTATGTCAAAAAAAGACCCTCTATGGAGCACAGGAAGAAAGATTACAGGTGATCACGGATGACCTTGATGAGTGTCTGGATCTCTTCCGCCGTGAGCTTGCCGTCTTTTCTGAAGATCAATTTCCCTTTTTTGTCAAAGCCGAGAACATTACTGCTATCGTCAGCAATCTTCCAGGCACTCACCAGCACTTTCTTGTAATCCCTCACATAAATGGTTTTGGGATAGCGCTTCTGTTTGTCTTTAAGGGCGGAAGAAATGGCAAAATTGGGAAGCCAGGTGGCTGCCATGTTAATGATCCCAACCGATTGAAATTTATCGCTGGAAAACTTCTCTCTGTCCAGAGCTTCGCTGGCATCATTGTTCGTATCTTTTTCATCAGGATCGACATAAAAAAGGACATGGACCTTCCCCTGTAACTCTTCGCTGCTCCAAGGTTTTCCATCCAGCCGTCCTCCCAGTTTTTCTTTTAACTCCACCTTTGGAGGAATCTCGCCTAATTCAACCGCCAGGGCAGCCTGGTTTATCGGAAAGAAAACCAAAAAAAAGATCACCCCTTTCATGAAATGCTTCATCACCAACCTCCTGAATTTTTGATGTGAAGCTCACCGCCAAGGACGAGGCTTCCCGGAAAGGTAATTTCATTTTATATTGTGCCCCTTCCTGCCGGTAGGCAGGGACCCCGCCTATCCCGATAGGTCGGGACGGGGCACGTTCCGGCCAACTTGCTTCTGGTTTCGTTAAGCGATGGAAGCTTATGTTTCAAGACCTATTTCAAGACCTGGCCCAAGATCCGCATCATGAAACATTGCTCAAAATATCCGGTTTATCGCTGGTAATGCCATCAACCCCCTTAGTCCTGTATTCTTTAGCTTCCTGTTCTGTATTGATTGTCCATACAATGACCTTCAGACGATTCTTGTGAGCATCTGCAACGTTCTTCGTATGGATAAATCTATAAAAAGGGACCAGATACTGAGCATTCAGCCCTATGGCCGCATGGACAGGATTCTTATATCTTGAGTAAACTAAGCCTGTCTCAATCTTGGAGTCTAATTGCCTGATATTGGCAACTGCCTGTTCGTGGAAAGAGATGATAATGACCCTCTTATTTAGTCTTTCCTTCCTGATGGATTCCAAAATCCTCTTCTCATAGCCAACCTCCTTCAATTCCAACAAAATTTTTTCAACCTTTTTATCTATAAATTGCAGAGCTTCTTCAAGGGTTGGAATCTTATCGCCTGATAATTTTTTCAATTCGTTTAGTGTGGACTCATTGACCCGAACATCCCTCCCGAAAACCCTTTTCAAATTCTCGTCATGAATGATAACCAATTTACCGTCCTTTGATCTCCGCACATCCATCTCAATGGCATTTACATCCAATTCAATTGCTCGTTGAAAGCTTTGCCGAGTGTTCTCCATTTTGTAGGCCCTGGCCCCTCTATGTCCGACCTTCAAAAACAAGTCTTTCCCTTTTTGGGAGTCCATTCTTCCGTACCCTTTATGGGGTTGCCATAATTGACTGAATAATGGAAGCACCTAAAACTGTGCTTCCCGGAGAGGTTATTATCATCCTATATTGTGCGCTCGGCAGCGCACGTTGCCAACCAGTCAGAGGCATTGGGTTCTTAACTTAATAATTAAGTCAACGTGGAAAAAGTGATTGATCTATTTTTTGAGCAAATCTGCAATCTCAAATTTGAAATTTTTAGTTATCACCGTGTCTCCCCATCTTCATTTTAATGCGCAGGGCCAACTTCTTTATGGATGATACCAAAGTCCCACCGTGCACTATTTCCTG
>Ga0214474_1000596_pt1 | contig 17454 bp, 18 predicted proteins | sample RVTome_2_FD_187335 | JGI IMG/M metagenome (GOLD analysis project Ga0214474, IMG submission 187335) | Soil microbial communities from uranium-contaminated site in the Upper Colorado River Basin, Wyoming, United States - RVT95D214 HiSeq ...
CAAATGCAGCGTCTCCACGGCTTCAGCTATGGCGGCGTTTATCCGCGTTGCCTCCGCGGTTCCGCCAGTTATAGCGCCAACGATTATGGGCGCAGCGAACTTGTGACCAAAAACAGTTGTGGATAAACTAATTTTTTGCTTGTCAATTTCAGGCAAAGCCCTGTGCACCAAGCTGACATCTTTGAAACCTGTTGCGGTTTCTCGGGCTTGGGAGTTCTCGCTTAAGCATATTCGGATGTGGTCTGCTTTACGATTCTCAGTTTCTTCAGCCAACCTGCTACCCCTTCTCTATGATTGTGCCTTCTACTTTTTCACCTATGAGTGCTCGGTAAACGCGGTTTGGTTTGGCAGCGTTCACGATCGCCACTGGAATTCCCTGTTCTACGGCGGGGATAAGCTCAGTTACTTTGCCAAGCATGCCGCCTGTAACGTCAGACGCCGTGGACCTGCCCAGTTTACCTTCGAAAGCCTTCAATTCCTGCAGTGTCAGATGCGGGTACACTTTGGCGTTCTTATCCGTTTTAGGGTCTGCGTCGCATAACCCGTCAACGTCAACGCCCAGCACTATTTTGCTTGCATTGAGTTTTCTGGCTAAGTGCGCAACAATCTGGTCGCCAGAAAGCACCGTGAAACCTAACTTCGTGTCTAAGGTTGCGTCGCCATAAAGCACAGGCGTGAAACCCATTTTCAGCAGCATTCTTGAAACTGTGTCATCGAACAGTTTTATTCTGCCATTCTCTGTCAGCATGCAAGATGACGGCGTGATGCTTACTGCTGGAACCTCATGCCACACCAGCGCATCCATAACTAAACCATTAAGCACAGTCATGACGTGATGGGTTTCCGCGAACCCCACTTTCTGCGCGTCATCTTTCAAGCCTTCTTTGATGCCGTATTTTTGGGCTGTAGGATGCCCGAAACTTCCGCCACCATGCACTATAATCAGGTTTTTAGCGTTTGCTTTCGCTATTTCTTCAGCTAAGCGGTTTATGACTTCAGTTCTTGCGGCAAGCGCCCCGTTTTTGTCGGTGATTACGGAACCGCCGATTTTCAACACTACTGGTTTTGCTTCGCTCAACTTCCAATCACTCTTTTCCTTGTTAAGGTTACTAAGCGCCTTTCTACTTAAACTATAACCATGTCGTTCTCTATTCGAACACGGTCACCCGTCTTTATGCGTGAAATGTCTATTTTGTCCACGCATGGGATTTCAGAGATTATCGCGCCAACCGCCACAACAGTCTCGCATTCCTTGTTGATTATGCCCGCAGGCGCCGCGCCGTTCTTCTTCATCCGATACAGCGTATAAGAGCCAACGGTTGACCCTTTCCCCGTTGGAAACACGAGCACTTTGCCTTTCACGCTTTTCCCCTGCAACTCATGCCCCTTCTCAATTATTTCGCCTGTGTTCGGGTCTACGCCGCCGTAGAACGAGATTGGCTGCGACGTAACTAAGGCTTCTCCCGCGCCTTTCCCTTTTGAGATTATTCTGCCTTTCAGCTCCATTTTCCAGTCACCGCCGCCTCTATACACTCTTCTAAACCGCCCATTTTTGTGAGCATCTTGTTTTGCCGTGAATAATAGCAGCCTTTTGCGGATGTTGTCGCGATTGCTTTGAATCTGCCTTTCAGCGGCGCCACCGCCATACACGTGTCACAGGCAAACTTGCCTCCAGCCTTCTCAATAACTGCAGTGTAGCCCCGCATGTCCGCAAGCTGCTTTGCCGTTCGTGAAGTGGCAACCCAAAACTCCGTGTTAGGCGAAATTTTCCTGCCTTTAAGCAGTTCGGCGATTTCAGCGATTTCCTTGATTGAACAATGCGGGCACCCTACACACACAAAATCGATGTCACTGACTTCATCGTTAATGTTTCTATAAGCCTCTTCAATATCTCGAGCATCAACGGTGGCTTTGTCTTTCGGCGGCGGACACTTTACAGAGCCAGGCGTTATGCCCTGCATGTAAAAAAGCGGTTTAGCGCCATAAGTCACCACCGAAGCACAAAAAGACTTCAACTCGTCCACATCAGCGTCCTTTACGCCCGTAATGTAGGGTATCTTGTTTTCTGCTTTTTTTCCGATGCAATAGCCCAAAGCGCCCCAGTCTGAAAGCTTCTTCAGCTCAGCAGTCACGTGCACGTGAACGTCAGGCACTCTGTTCTCATCTAAATGCAACCCGTAGCAGGGCGTTTTGCCAACGAAAGCCGCTGCAAGCGCTGAAGGTCCGCCTTCCCTGTTGGTTTTTGCGCCTATAACTGAATTTGCAAAGGTAACTGCTGAGGACTCTGACCAAGCCACGTGTTCGCCGTAGCGGGGCAGGTTGCCTATCAAGTACGGTGTGCATGTGCAGGAGGTGATTATGCCCATTTTCCTGAAGGCGTCTATTACCAAGTTTTGTTTTTCCGCGAATTCCGCGGTGATGCCGAGGTTTCGCCAGTTTTCCAAATCCATTCCTGCTGGATTCAACGTTGTAAGCACTTTTACTCTTCCGTCTTTTGCGAGTTCATTCAGGAATTCCAGTCCCGCGTCGCCAAGGTTGTGGTAGGATACTCCTGCCACTTGAACAGAACCCACTGCTATGAGGCGTTCTGCGCCGTAAATGTCGCCTAAGGCAACAAGTATCTCCATAGATTTCTTTACAGCGTAGCCTTCTTCGCCGTCTAGCATGCGTTTTTCTTTTTCTGGGAGATACATAGCAAATCACAGGAACCTGTTCAAGTCAACTTTTCTGTATTGCTCTTTCCCGAAGCTTTTGTCTGTTTTCCCAAAGGGAACCGTGGCATCTAACCCCATCTTGCAGGTAGTCGCCTTTTTGCCTTCGGTTAAATCTCCAGAGGGATCCAGAGAAGAGCCCGGCTGATGGGGCATGATTACCGTGTTTTTGTCTGCTTGAAACCTCGTCGCAATTGCCCATTCAACATCATGAGGGTTGTAAATGTCTATATCATCATCCACAATCACGCAGTGTTTCAGTGACTTGTGGCCTTCAAAAGCCGCAGCAATCGCTTTCTTGCCATCATCCGCGTTCTTCTTCTTAATCTTCACCACTGCATGCAGCCAACTGCATCCGCCTGGAGTGACGTAAACGTCTTTGCATTCGCAGACTTTGTTCACTTCAGTAAAGATTGTTGGCTCTTTAGGCATCCCCATTAAGAATTTATGCTCATTCCTTCCAGGCAGCAGTGTTTGGTAAATTGGTTTCTCCCTATGGGTTACGCATTTGATTTCGATGACTGGTTGCTGCCTTATCTTATCAATTGTTCCTGTCGTGTCTAGAAAGGGTCCTTCTGATGTTTTTTCTCGTGTTATTTTTCCTTCCAGCACAATTTCGCAGTCTCTGGGAACTTCAAGATTGATAGTTTTGCACTTCACTAACTCTGTTTTTTCCAAGGCGTTAGCCATTCCCAGCTCGTCAACGCCTTTTGGCAGAGATGTGGCTGCAGCAAGGAGCACAGGAGTCGAGTTGCCTATGCAGAAGGCGACTTCGAGTTCTCCGCCTGCCTTCTTAAGCGCAGTGTCTGTGCCCCTGTCTTCAACGATTCTGGCCACAAACTTGTTCTTGCCGATTAGCATTAGCCTGTGGAAAGCCATGTTTCTGCCCAATTCAGGGTCCTTCACTATCGCCACGGCGGATGTAATGTATTTGCCGCCGTCCTTCTCCGTATATCGCATAATCGGGAGCTTGGTTAAATCCACATCTTTCTCGATTACTTCTTGGCATTCGCCTTTCGCCACAACAGTTGGCGGCACAGGTTTTTGTATGGCCCTTGCCAGCTTGTGCAGCAACTGTTCTTTCTTTATGCCTAAAGCGCTTGAAATTAGTTCTTTTGAAGATACGAAGCCTGCTACAACTGGGATGTTGGATTCTTTTGGTTTTTCAAAGAACACGGGCTTTTCGCCAAGCGCCTCTATAACCCCAGCCATTTCATACTCGGTTGAAACTTCCTTCTTTATTCTTGTTAGTTCGCCGTTTTTAGTGAGTTGTTCCAAGAAACTTCTAAAACCCAAGTTTTCTCCATCCCTTAATTCTGTATAGATTCATGTTTCCTTATAACTTTTCAACCCCAATCTTTGTCCGCAGCACTTCGTAGCCTGCTTTCTCGATGGCTTGTGCGACTGTTTCCTGCAGGGTTTTTGTCGGGGTTAAAGCGAACATGCAGCCGCCGCCTCCGCCGCCAGTCAGTTTAGCGCCAAACGCGCCCTGTTTCCGCGCCAAGTCCACCAGCATGTCGAGTTCTTTGCTGGATACACCGATTTCTTGGAGCAATCGGTGGTTTTCGTTCATGAGTTCGCCGACCTTTTTAAGGTCATAATTCTCCAAGGCTTTCCGCCCAGCAAGCGCCAAGTTTTCGGCTTGTTTGAAGATTGGGTCGTATTTTTGTGGGTTTTTCTTTTTGCGTTCGGCGACGCCTTCAACCATGGCTTTGGTGTTGGCAACTTTGCCTGTGCTGCCGATGATTATTTCAACTGGCCTGCGAACGCGAAGCCGTTCAACGTTGTCTGGTCCGCCAGCAGGGTTTTTCTTGAACCACATTAAGCCGCCGTAGGTTGCTGCGGTGTTATCGATGCCTGACGGGTTGCCTGCGTATGCTTTCTCTGCTTCATACGCAATTTGGTTAATTTTCTCGTTAGAAAGCCCAAGGTTAAATTCCTCGGAGATGGCTCTTGCAATGGCAACGCTGCTTGCGGCCGAAGCGCCTAAGCCGCTGAAACCTGGAAGATTCCCACCCAACCAAATACTCAGTGGCGTTTTAGCGTCGAGTCCCATGGTTTTAAGCATGCGCTCGATGGATTCGATTTGCTGAAGCCGTTTCTCTTCCGCATAACCCTTAGAGCCTTTCCGATCATCTTTAATGTTGAGTCCTTTTTGTGCTTTTGTTACTTCTGCGTCTGTGGCGGAGTCAATTGCTGATACAATGCCCGGGGCACCGTGGACGACGAAGTGTTCACCGAAAAGAATTACTTTTCCATATCCAGACCCTTTTCCCATCCAAGAGCACCTTGAAAGAATAGCTATTGCGTAAAGCAGATAAAAACATTCTTTTAACGGAGCGAGAGGTCATGTGTCTAATGCGTTCAAGAAAAACCATAAGTCCTCAACAGTTCCTATTTTCCTGAATTCCAAATACTGAGGCTTGAAGTTCGCTCCTCGTCCAGAAGACACCTTGTAGAAACCTACCGTATGTGGGTAACCTCAGTCAACTTCAGGCTTATCCAATATTTCACCCAACTTTATTCTTTTTCCCCGATGCGCTACACCTTTTTTCCTATCCCTGAACGTTACGTTATAATCGCGATAGTTCCCCTATTTCCATGTCTTGGAAAATAGGTCACCCAGTCAATTTCTTGGAAATGAAATTTTTTGGTTCTACTCTCCAAACAGTTACCCACCAACGCTAATTCAGCAGATAATAATTTAAACATTCCATTATTTCTCAACCACACACCAAATCCAAATTATCCAACACCATCCAAATAGTTGTTGATTGTTTTCCAACAGTTGCATATACTTTGATCATTTTATTTGCCGTTTCCTGAATAGCTTTTTTTCCTTCATGCTCGGTGACGAAGTCGAAATCGACTTTAAAATGAAACCCAGAATAAGATTGTTTGTCAAGAAATCTTGACTAAGCTAAAAGGGAGATTAGTCAAAGTTTCTTGACAAAAAAACTTTTAAAGGAAAACATTAAAGTTAGTAATTATACGAGGCGAAAAATAAGAATGAAGAAAACTCGTATAGCAATATGCGTGCTTCTGGGCTTGCTTGTTTTTTCAACCGCACAATCGATATCAATAAGCGCCGTTTCAGCCAACAATGTTATACCAGCGGTGTTTTGCCCGAATAATTTCCAACCGGGAAACGATACTGAAAATGAAATTACGCTAGCTAGAGCGACTTGCACATACATAAGAAACTTGCTGACCTCCGAATATGGGGGCTGCTACTTTAGTTTCGATGAAGACTGCACTTGGAATCGCTATACTAGCATTCTCTGGACACTAAAGACTTACGGCGACCAATCAGTAGTTTTTTCAAAAGGACACAGAGGAGTACCATTCTGGAATTGGACCCCACCCAGTAACAATCACTTCTCGCTTATAGATCATAATGGAGTCAATGTCATAGATAATTACCACATTTACCCTTTTACGTCATCTGAAAACGCTGTCACGTTTATATGGCACTGCCAAACAGCACAGAAATATCCAGAAGGCATAACCCCCGACTATTACGGAGTTTATGGAATGCCATACTGCTGGACACACAATCCTTCCATGCAGCCGTGGGGTGCTTCTGGAATCCAAGTTTTCTTAGGATGGGTTGGTCAGTCGCCTCAATTCGAGACCATAGCCGAAGGCGGTTGCAACTATGCTAACGTTGCGGGCTCATTCTGGTACTACGTGTGCAATGGCGCCCAAATAGACACCGCATTGAACACTATAGCTCAGAACATTTTCGGAGACCAAGGTTACCTCCAATGTCCACAACTAAAGGACAAGTTACTAGTATATGGAAATAGGACGTTGACGCTACCTGTGGAGTGGTGAAATAAATGAAAAAACTGTTGACAAAAATTTGTGTGTCGCTGGTTATTGCACTGATTGCAACTTCTCTTGAAGTCCTTTCTGCTGCGTATTCAGCACAAGCTGCAGTTCAAGATCAAGCTACAGCTTTCATTGAGAACGTGCTTCCTGTGGATTTGTCAAAATACACTGTAACCCTCAAAAACCAAATAAATGATGGAGTAACGGATTTGTTGCTATATACCTTAGATTCAGATGAAAGTACACTTCGTGCCACTTGCCTTTTTAAAAACAATGCCCTGCTTTCCTGCAATTTGTACGTGGATAAAGGGCAAGTTATCAGCAACAAACAGTACGTTAACATAGTTGATGCTGCAAAGAGTGTTCTTGAAAAGTACCAAACTTACACCAAGATTGATTCAGCCACCATGATAGCTATGTTGGATAACGTTGATGCAACCAAGGATTCAAGCACAATGGTAGGTAACATTAATTTCACCAAATATACCATAATTGCCTACGGGATTGAAGTAACAACTTTTAGGTGGGCATATACTGTAAATGGAGCGGAATATACTAAATTAGGGGTTGAGTTTCAGAACGGAATCTTCTCTTCCCTTTATGATACTCGCAGCGTCTATTCAATTGGCGATACCACTGTGAATATCTCACGTGAACAAGCAATTGATATTGCTATGAAATACAGCGAGACTTACTCATACGCTATGCCCAGTGGCTCACAAGTGAGCGGTTTTAACATAACTGAAGACCGAAGTACAGCAAAGCTAGTCACTTATCCCATAAACTCTACAGTACTCAGACCCTACTGGCACGTTGAATTGTATCTGAACCAAACTTACCCAGGTTACGTAGAGGGTTTGACAATCTACGTTTGGGCAAATTCCGGCGAAGTCTTCCTCTGTAGCAACATAGCTTACGGCGGCGCCGACTACAGCGACACAGACAATTCAGGCTCTGAACTGCCTGACACATCGCCCTCATCCTCCTCCGAGAACAGCGTAGCATCAGTTGACATCAGCACGATAGCTATAGTAGCAGTTGCAGTAGCTGTGGTTGTGATAGCAGCAAGCGCATTGTTCATCAAAAAAAGAAGCAAATAGCGCTCTCGCACTCGCCATTTTTCTCTTTTTTGTAAAAGAAGAAAGAAACCCACCTCCAAATAGAAAACAACTCCACATGGATAACACCTCAAAACCCGCCGCAAAGCTCTACATAAAAAAGGGTGGGGCTACCACACAGGACACAATAGACACGGCGCATAGACTCCGACAAAGCTAGAATGGAATCGTGCTTTTAATAGGAAAGGTTTTTAGTTAGGTTATCACATCAAACACAGCAAAAGCGTAAAGAGTTGCAGTGAGGTTAATATTATGTCCGTATTTGCAGCACCAGGAGCATACGACCGCGCCATAACAGTTTTCTCCCCAGATGGGCGGCTTTTCCAAGTTGAATATGCCATGGAACTAGTAAACCGTGGCGCAACAATCCTAGGAATCCAAAGCACAGAAGGCGTAGTTATAGGCTCAGAAGAAAACATCGAAGTTCTTGAAGAAGCTGAATATTCATGGAAAATTTTCAGAGTTGACGACCACATAGGCGCTGCAATTGTGGGTTTAAGCTCCGACGCCAGAATACTTATTGATCAAGCGCGAATATACGCGCAAAGCAACAAACTCACTTATGACGAACCCATAGACACAGAAGTCGTTACGAAACGAATATGCGACATACAACAAATGTACACGCAGCATGCTGGTGTAAGACCCTTCGGAGTGTCCATAATCTTCGCTGGAGTGGACAAAACTGGAACACGAGTTTTCGGAACTCACCCGAGTGGAACCTATAGAGGCTACAAAGCCACAGCCCTAGGCGCTGGAAGAGAAACAGTGCTGGCAATATTGAAAGATGAACACCGTGAAGAAATGAGCTTGGAAGAAAACACGAAGCTCGCAGTGAAATGCTTGTTGAAAGCCTTAGAAGCTAGGCAATTGCCGCCCAGAATAAAAATCGCGGTCATCCCGGCTGCAACGAAGAAAATGGAAATGTTGACTGGTGAAAAAGTAGAGGGCTATATCAAAGAGCTGGGTTCGAGCAAGTGAAGGTTTGATGAGTGAGAAGTACACAGTTGCACGATTAACAAAAGATAACGAGCACTTTGAGGTTCTAGTTAAATCCCAGAAGGCATTAGATTACCGTAATGGGAAAATTGCTGGAATAACAGAAGTTCTAGCGGCTGAAACCATTTTTTCAGATGCAAACAAGGGCACAAGAGTCGCAGAGGAACAACTGCACAAAGCTTTCGGAACAACAGATGCACTGAAAATCGCAGACGCAATAATTAAAAAAGGCACCCTTCAGCTCACAACAGAGCAAAGACGCAAAATGGTAGAAGACAAACGAAAACAAATAATTGATTTCATATCGCGGCAGGCAGTTGACCCAAAAACCAACCTGCCACATCCACCATTGCGCATAGAAAACGCTATGGAACAAATCCACTACCCAATAGACCCATACAAGCCCGTGGAAGAACAAGCCAAAGACATAGTGAAACTCCTACGCCCAATTTTGCCTTTGAAAATCGAACAAATATCCGTAGGCGTCCACATACCCACTGAATACTCAGCAAGGGCTTATGGAGCAATCAAAAACTTCGGAGCAATAAGACATGAAGAATGGCGCTCCGACGGCTCTTGGTATGGCACAGTGGAAATGCCCGCTGGCTCTTACGCTTCGTTCCTGAACAAACTTGGAGAAGCCACAAAAGGAAGTGGAGAAGCAAAAATAGTAACCTAAAAAAGGAATCAAACTGGAGGTAAAATGAGATTATGCCAACATTTTTCGAAAAGAAGCAGCTTGTAACACCAGGAGAACTACTTGCAGAAGGCGACTACGTGGCAGGCGAGAACACTTACATGGAAGGAAACAAAATTTACGCCTCGCGAATCGGCCTTGTAGACTGCGACAACAAAAACGTCACCCTCGTCGCTTTAAGGGCTTTTTATGTTCCCAAAGTAGGCGACATGGTCATAGGCACAGTATTGGAAGTTGGATTCAACGGGTGGACAATAAACATTGAAGCACCCTACACGGCTCTTTTGAGAGCTTCAGAAGTTCTAAGCAGACCTTTCAAACCGCAAAATGACGAATTGTCGCAAGTTCTTAACGCAGGAGATTTGATAGTTGCCAAAATAGCATCATATGACAGAGCACATGATCCGCAGCTCACGGTCGGTGAGCCGGGCTTAGGAAAGATAACTCGCGGGCAGATAACGAAATTAACGCCGACGAAGATTCCCCGAGTGATCGGCAGAAAGGGTTCTATGATTTCAATGATAAAACAGGAAACAGGCTGCCAGATAATTCTGGGACTCAACGGAGTCATATTGGTCACTGGGAAAACACCAGAAGACGAAGAACTCGCCATGATGGCGATTCGAAAAATCGACGAAGAATCCCACACGACCGGTCTAACAGATCGCATCACACAATTGCTCAAAGAAGAAAAATTAAAACGGGAGGAAAAGAAGAATGAGTGAAAAACCAGAAAAATTAATCGATAAAAAAGGGTTAAGGCTGGACGGAAGAAAAGCAGACGAATTACGACCTTTAAAAATCGAAGTAGGCGTTTTGTCGAACGCTGACGGTTCAGCATACATTGAACATGGAAAAAACAAGATTCTAGCGGCGGTGTTCGGTCCGAAAGAAATGCATCCTAAACACTTGTCGCTTCCAGACCGCATGGTACTAAGGTGCCGCTACCACATGGCGCCTTTCTCAGTGCAGGAACGCAAGTCACCAGCGCCATCAAGAAGAGAAGTTGAGCTTTCAAAAGTCATCAGAGAATCCCTTGAACCCGCAGTATTCGTGGATCTCTACCCACGGTCAGGCATAGACATTTACGTTGAAGTCTTGCAGGCTGACGGCGGAACACGATGCGCAAGCATCACAGCAGCTGCATTAGCTATAGCAGACGCAGGCATCCCAATGCGGGATTTAGTTGTTGCGTGCGCAGCGGGCAAAATTGACGACAAAGTGGTTCTGGATTTGATGGATACCGAGGACAAAGTAGGAGTTGCTGATGTTCCAGTAGCTTTCATGCCTAACTTGAACGCTGTGACACTGCTACAGATGGATGGAGTCCTTACGCCTGAAGAATTCGATAACGCTGTGAACTTGGCTATTGAAGGATGCAAAAAGATTTACGTTATGCAGAAGGAAGCCTTAAAAACTAAGTACATGAATGTCAAGGCGGAGGCTGAAGAATAATGTCGACGCTTGTTACCCGTGTGAGAAAAAACCAAATCGGACAATTGCTTGACGCTGGAAAACGTCTTGACGACAGAGGCTTAGGCGACTACCGCGAAATCAAAGTTGAACAGGGAATAATCGAACGGGCAGAAGGATCCGCTAGAGTGCTGCTTGGAAAAACCGAGATTCTAGTTGGGGTAAAAATTGAAACTGGCGAGCCCTTTCCTGATACGCCCAATGAAGGAGTACAAACCGTTAACGCGGAGCTTGTGCCCTTAGCGTCAGCAGATTTCGAGCCTGGACCGCCAGATGAAAACTCGATAGAACTAGCCCGCATAGTTGACAGGGGCATAAGAGAATCAAAAGCCATAGACACTGCGAAACTGGTCATCGAAGCTGGCAAGAAAGTATTCGTCGTTTTTATTGACGTTTACGTGCTCAACCACGATGGAAACCTGATAGACGCTTCGGCTTTAGCTGCAGTAGCTGCGTTGCTTAACACGAAGATGCCTAACTACGAGATCAAAGACGGAGAAGTAAAAATCAAAACAGGATACACACCGCTTCCGATCAAAAGCCGTCCTATAACGGTGACTATTGGAAAGATAAACGACAAGTTAATCGTTGATCCATGGCTGGAAGAGGAGCGAATAATGGATGCTAGGATTTCAATGGCGATCAAGGACGACGGCAACATCTGCGCTGTACAGAAAGGCTGCGCGGGGTATTTCACGCCGCAGCAGATTGTGGAAGCCACAAAAATTGTGCAGAAAAAAGCTGCGGAACTGCGGAAAAAACTGGATTGGTGAAACAGTTGGGAAAAATGAAGAAAGTGGGTCCAACACGAGGGTTAGGTGTTCGCTACGGTTCCACTGTTAGAAAACGCTATATCAAAGTGATTACGGAGCTGAAGAAACCTCACAGGTGTCCACAGTGCGGCTTTGCAAGAGTTAGACGAGAAAGCGTAGGCGTCTGGAAATGCAAAAAATGCGGCTTCACGTTCACGGGTGGAGCATATACGCCTGTCACAAAGCTCGGAGTCGTAGCTAAGCGAGCAGCGAAAGGCATGGCTGCGGAAGAGACCGCAAAGGCAGTTGCAGCAACAGAAGAAGAAACCGAGTAAGCTTTTCCTTTTTTCTATTCTCTTTTTTAGCTTTTGTTTGTTCACATGCTGTAACCTATTTTAGAAAGACAACGCTTAATCACCCAATTAGGAATGGGTGTAATGAAGGCGAAGGCTGCTGTTCGCTTGCAGTTTTCTTCAGAGAAGCACTTAGCCGCGCTTATGAACGCTTTAATGCCCGAAACTAGTCGACCCGCCACTAAGCGTTCCAAAGTGACGTTGGCGAGGGATTCCCAGTTTTTAGTGTTGACGGTTGAAGCCAGCGATACAGTAGCCCTGCGGGCAGCGTTGAACGCTTATCTAAGATGGATAAACTCGACAGTTACTGTTCTGGACACCTTGGAAGGTGCCACGTAGTTTAAAAATGTAGGCAAGCAAAATAGGCGCTGCTATTCTGTTTTGTTCATGAACACGGGCTCGTCGTTTTTTTCTCTATCAATAACCATTCTTCCATTTTTAATTACCCTGTCAACTAAGTTCACGCTGAAACGGTAGCCTATGAACTTGTGATTAGGTACGTTTAGAATAGTAATGTCCGCTCTTTTGCCTACTTCTAAGCTGCCGACTTCGCCAGCGCGATTAACAGCGTGAGCAGCGTTAATTGTTGCGGCTGTAATTGCTTCAGCAGGCGTCATGCGCATGAAGTGGCAAGCCATGGCTATGACTAACTGTTGATTTTCAACCCAGCAGTCCGCGCTGAAGCCAGTTCCTAAAGCCACTGGCACGCCGCAATCAATAATCAATCGTGCGTCAGCGTATCTGCCCATCATCAGGTTGAAAGCAGCGGCGGGAAGCAAAACTGCAATGACTCCTTTTTCCGCCATAGCTTTTATGCCTTCAACAGAGGAAAACAGCAAGTGCTCGGCGGAGATGGCGCCTACGTCAGCGGCTATTTCTGCTCCGCCTAGCATGCTCATTTCGTCAGCGTGAATCTTCGGCTTCAACCCATGCGCCTTGCCCTTAACCAAAATCCGTTTAGCTTGTTCTAGACTGAAGATTCTTCTTTCACAAAAAACATCGCAGAACTCGGCTAATCCTTTCTCCGCAACTTTTGGGATTGTTTCCCCGATAAGCGAGTTAACGTACTCTCCTGAGTTGCCATTGTACTCAGGCGGAACAGCGTTGGCGCCCATAAAAGTGGAAACTACATTCACGCAGTGTAGCCGATTCAGGCGTCTATTGGCTTCTAAAATCTTCAGTTCATCTGCGGTGCTTAAGCCATAACCGCTTTTTGCCTCAACCGTGGTTGTGCCATGCGCTAGCATGGAGTCAAGTCTTTCCAAGCCAAGGTCCACAAGTTTTTCAGTTCCTGCTCTGCGGGTTTCCTTAACGATTTTCAGTATGCCGCCGCCTGAGCCGAGTAGCTCCATGCAGGAAGCACCTTCAACTCGTAGCTGAAATTCGTCTTCGAGGGAACCAGCAAAAACCAAATGCGTATGTGGATCCACGAATCCGGGAAGAACCAGCTTTCCTTTAGCGCTAATCACGTATTCAGCTCTGAACGCTTTGGCAACTTCCTGAGTTTTCCCCACGGCTACGATTCTGCCCTCTCTGATGGCTATGGCGCCGTCACGTACAATTCCCAGCTCCCGCATTTGTTTGCCTGTTCTCGGTTTCTGTCCGCCTTCGGCGAGAGTCAGCAACTCTTCAGCGTTTACAATAAGAATATCGGCGCTTTCCCTGCTTCTGGCTCTGCTTCTAGAAGTTTTACTCAAAGCGATACCGAGCTAAAACTATACGCGACAGAGTAATTATAGGTTACTTGCGCCTCGCAAAATAGCAACGAATCCGAAGCTAAAGTTTAAACTTAAGTTTTCAAGTTTCTCTTTGTAGAAGAGGGGTCGCTGTGGAAGCCGAATTTGAGGTGCCGACGTGGCGCCGAATTTACTTGATGTTGCTTGGTCAAGCTGAAAAAATCCGCGAGAGCAGCTTCAAACCAGATGTCATAATCGCCGTCTCAAGAGGCGGGTGGCTTCCAGCGCGAGTTTTATCAGACCTTCTTGAAACAGGTCTGGGCAACGTAAGCGTTGAGTTTTACTTGGGTGTTGCAGAAACCAGACAAGCGCCAGTTTTGACTCAGAGTGCGTCTGTGGCTGTAGTGGGCAAAAAGGTGCTCGTTGTGGATGATGTTGCTGATTCGGGTGAAAGCCTGAAACTCGTGAAGGCGCACATCTTGCAGCAAGGCGCAAAAGAAACACGAGTAGCAACGATTTATTATAAGCCTTGGAGTCTGGTTAAACCAGACTTTTACGCGTTGGAGACAAGGCGTTGGGTGGTTTTCCCGTGGGAAATCAGAGAAACTGTTAGAAAAATTGTTGAAAAAGGCAGCGGTAAAGACGCAGTTGGCGTGGTACTTGCGAAACTTGTAAAAGCTGGCTTGCCTAAACATCTGGCGGAAAGGTTTCTGAAAGAAATAACCGAGGAAAAAGCTTGCTGAAGTACTTTGAGGAATTTGGAGAGTACGTGGAAATCACGGGCTTCAGCAGCGTTCAGATTGAGGATGCTGAAGGCTTTTTGAAGGCAACCCGCAGGGAGCAGCAGGAGACTGCAGTGCAATTCTTCAACGCTGAATTGGTGGCTACGTGGCAGCACTTGTACTTTGCAGTTTTAAACGCGTTAACGGCTTTCAGGAACAAAAGCAACATTTCCAAAAACATAGCAGTGGAAGCTATGCTTTACGCTTCTGCTCAAAGGCAGATTCGAAAGGCAATAGCGCTCGTAGGCGTCAAACGTGACTCTGCCAATGTTGCAGTGGTGATAATTGGCGAAAATGCAGGCGCTGTGAGAACAGTTCTCGCTGCAGTTGCAAAACGCATCGGCTCTGAACCAAACGAGACGGTTCTCGCATTATCCAACGATAAGGTGCAGAGCATCCGCAAAGCTTTTGACATATCTGAGAGAGAAGTGGAAACGGTTATGAAAGCGGGCGATGCAGAGCAGGCTTTGGTTAACCTCGTCATTGAGCGAATGGCTTTGCTGTCCACTCAGCTTTAGGGCTTAAAGCATTTTTTCTTTGACAACCGCTAAAACATCAACGGGTTTTATGAGCGCCATGCCGGTTAATCCGCCGAGAACCTCGATTAACAAGATTTTGCCAGGATTATCTAAATCTGCTTTATTCTGAATGCCCGTGGCAGCAGCCTCTATGAAGTCCCGTGAGTGAATGCTCGTGAAACGTTTTTCCACGGTGACCCTGAAAGTCTCGTTTTCGCCAATTTTCGCGGCTAGTTCCGTAGCCACACGTTTTATTTCGTTTAAATCGGTGTGCACTACTTTCTCGATTGGGAGGATTCTCAGTGCGTAGCGGAACTCGTAGGGGCGTTCCTGCAGGATGCTGCGGAACTTTTCTATGGCTTCGACGGGGTTTAACGCTGTTTTCCCTACTATAACGCCTCTTATGCCTGTTTTGGCTGCTTCTGGTGCTGGGTCGCCGATTTCCTTGAGCAAGTAAGCCAGCTCATGGCACATTTGGCGTTCGTTTCCGCGCATTGTTGTGGCTAACAGGTTAAAATCCGAAAGCGTGTTTTCAACTCCGTTAAAGGGTCAGTGCAAGTACGGCTTTTGTCACAGCTTGGAAGCTCGTAGCCGTCGCCTCACATCATCCCACGATGAAAGTCTCTTTCGTGGAATTTATCCGTTTTGTTGTTTCTTAAAGCTTTGATGACTCATGCTTCACTTTAACGGGTGCTGCTGAGAAATACTTTGGAGAAGACTGCGCCAAAAAGCATGGAGTTTCTTTGGAGTTTTGGAGGAGAATACGACAGCTGTCGAATACAAATATTTAAACCGTGCCAAGCTACGCTAAACTAACACCAAGCTATGTGCGGAGGTGAAAAAGAGAATGTTTGAAGAAGACGAGGAATGGGAAGAAGGCGACGACGAAGAATGGGAAGAAGAAGAATGGTAAACCCATGAAAAAACAAACTCACTAACAATTTTCTTTTATACATCATCAATACGCGTTCTAGCATCATTTTTCCCCGTGCCATTAAGGTTATGATTTATAACTTACCAGTTAACTTCATTATTTCGGGTTCACCATGACACGACTTGCTGTGCTAGACTCTGACAAGTGCAAAACAAAAAAGTGCGACCAGCTATGCGTCCGCTTCTGCCCCATGGTACGCAGCCACGTGGAAGCCATACGCATAGAAGGCAAAAAAGCAGTAATCTCCGAAATGCTCTGCAGCGGCTGCGGCATCTGCGTAAAAAAATGCCCCTTCGAAGCCATCAGCATCGTGAACCTGCCAGATGAACTGGACAAAGACTGCAGCAACCGCTTCGGAGAAAACACTTTCAAGCTTTTCAGGTTGCCCACGCCTTCGCCTGGCACGGTTTTAGGTTTGCTGGGGCAAAACGGCATAGGCAAAACCACAACGCTGAAAGTGCTTTCAGGCGAAATCAAACCCAACTTGGGCAACTATCAGAACCCGCCTGAATGGAACGAGATAATCCAGTATTACAGGGGCTCAACGCTTCAGGATTACTTCCAGAAAGTAAGCGAGAACCGCCTTAAAGTCGCGCATAAACCGCAGTATGTGGATAAAATTCCCAAAGCAATCTCTGGCAAAGTCGGCGAATTGTTAGAGAAAGTTGACGAAAGAAAACTTTTGAGCGAACTCGCTGCACAACTTGAACTCACCAAAGTCTGGGATAGACCGTTAGAAGTGCTCAGCGGAGGCGAACTCCAACGCGTAGCCGTAGCAGCTGCCCTTTGCAGAGAGGCAGACGTGTACCTTTTCGACGAGCCATCCAGCTACTTAGACGTGAAGCAAAGACTGCAAGTGGCTAAAGCCATAAGAAGCCTCAAAGACCAAGGGAAAATAATAATCGTGGCTGAGCACGACTTAGCGATAATTGATTATTTGTCGGATCAAATCTGCGTGTTTTATGGTGCGCCTGGCGTCTACGGCGTGGTCTCCCATGTGCACGGCGTCAGAACAGGAATAAACATTTACCTGCAAGGCTACATTCCAGACGAGAACATCATGTTCAGAAAAGAACCCATTGTATTCCACGAAAAACCGCCCGCGGCAAGCGTAAGTGGTGGCGAACCACTATTGAAGTGGGGGCAAATGGAGAAGACGTTTGCGGGATTCAAACTTGTCACGCAGCCGGGCGAAATACGCAGGGGCGAAATCATCGGTATTCTCGGACCCAACGGCATTGGAAAAACAACTTTCGTGAAGATTCTCGCAGGACTTGAAGAGGCAGATGACAAACAGAAGCTCGGCGAGTTAGCAGTAAGCTACAAGCCCCAGTACATAGCGGCTGATTACGAAGGCACAGTTCAGGAGCTGCTTATGAACGTTGCCAAAGAAACTTTCGCGTCAAGCTGGTACAAAACCGAAATTCTCCAACCGTTAAAAATTAACGCGCTTTTGGACAGGAACGTGATGGAGCTCAGCGGAGGCGAACTGCAGAAAGTCGCCATCGCCGCCTGCCTGTCCCGCAAAGCAGACTTGTTATTGCTGGATGAGCCTAGCGCTTATTTGGATGTGGAAGAGCGGTTGAATATGGCGCGAACCCTGAGGC
>Ga0214474_1000598_pt1 | contig 17450 bp, 40 predicted proteins | sample RVTome_2_FD_187335 | JGI IMG/M metagenome (GOLD analysis project Ga0214474, IMG submission 187335) | Soil microbial communities from uranium-contaminated site in the Upper Colorado River Basin, Wyoming, United States - RVT95D214 HiSeq ...
AAAAAAAGAAGGAAAAAACACCGTAAACGGAGGTGAAAGAACAATCGTAACGTTTAAGGAATTGTTGAAAATAACAGACGACAATAAAAAAAACATTGTAATATACATTGGATTAATAATCTTAGTGTTTTTACACGCATTAAATTTGTTAGTAGCATATTGGGCAATTAAATACAGTGTTTGGGACGCTTTTATATTAGCTGTTTTACTAATGGTGATTAGCGATTTAGTAGGTATAGGGATCTTACTCGTAAAAGACATTTTTAAGATAACACCTAAAGATATGGATAAGATCACGATTGACGATGCCCCAAAATAACCTCTCCGAACTCTATTCAGAGTAATGAAGAGACGACAAAGGTGACATTCGATAACAATCCAAATATAATAGCAGAAAAAAGTCCTGATACTGAATTGGCATATGCTAAATATGTACAAACGCAAGCAGCAGAATATAAAAAAGAAATTAATGGAAAAGTCAAGGAATTAGAAGATAAAGAATCAAACAAATAATTTTTTTATTTCTATTTTTATTACGCCTTTAATATCAACCTTTATTACATTGTAAGTTCTATTTATAAGTAACTAATTCGTAACAAATCAAGAGAGTAGCGCATAGTATTAGTTATTTTTCATAATTGGATTTTGTCTTTTGGTTGGTTTTATCTTCATCTCTTTTTTTTAGTATTTAAGACGCTACTCTCTTATTAACACTATAATACTAACCTTTTTATATTTCAAATGATATTATAATAATTAGAGTTTAGATAATCGTTCTGTTCTCTTAAAAAACTAATGATTAGAGGTTTAATTCTGTCTCTAAAACCAGAATTCGAGTTTTAGCATTCGTTTCTCGTTAAAAAAAGTGAATGCTCTACTTATTATTCCTTTAATACTAACCTTTTTATACTTGTTAAACTAATTATAAAAGTAAGAGAGAATGATTTTTTTCTTAGTAAGTGTTTCAACTTTAAAAAATATTTTTGTAACCAAATGGAGTTTATACTCTTTCTCTTTAAAAAAAGAGTGCTTCATCCCTTATTTTATTACAATAAAAACTTAAAAAAAGAATAAAAAAATTACTTCTTAAAACAAACTCTTGAACTTATCTTCTACAGATTCGTTAGAGATTATATCTTTTTTCTTAGCTATAATCTCAACTTTTTGATAACCTCTAACCTTAAATTGGTTATCAACAAATGCTTGAAAAGTATGTTTACAAATTAACTTTTCTGGAATTGAAACTGTAGTTAATTTATCTGTGTTTTTAATGGTATCATCCACATTAATATCTTGTTTTCTTTTACATAACGGACATTCGACTGTTATTTTCATTTATTCTAACACCTTGCTCATTTTATTCATAATTGATACTAAATGTTTAATTAATTCGGAATTTAATTGAAATACGTCGTATTTTTTATTAATATGAAACTTAACGAAGAATCCTGACCTACTGTAGATATTATACTCGTTTGTTTTTTTGCATTTAAAATGTATTGTTTTACACAATATATTCTTGTTTTTAACTATTTCAAATATCATTTATTTCATCTCCTTATTTTTTTTTAATTTGTTTAACAAAGAATCTATTAGGTCTAAGTAGAATTGACCTTCTACGATTCGTTGCTGTTTTTCTTTCTCTAATCTATCGTAAATTTCAGACATTTTGTTTAACCTCTTTATTTTCTTTAAAAATTAATTCTAAATTCTTATTACAATATTCAGAAGTGGCTTTTCTGACTACTGCCGATTTGCTTATTTCCTCTTCTATGGCCTTATTTTCCAATTCTTCAAACAATAAAGAAGGAAATAACACCATTAATCTTTTAGTGAATTTTTTCATTTATTTATCAACTCCGAACATTTTTGTTATATCAACTTTACTAATAGAATCTAAGGTTTTTTGTAGTTCAGGATCTATTGTATTTGAAGGTTTGTTTAATTCGTTTTTAATTGCGTTATAACAAGTTGTACAATAGGTTAAGTGATTGTACGATTTTATTTTTCTAATATTTTCTTTTCCACATCGATTACAATTCATAATTATCATACTAAAGATCGTTACAATCGTATTTAACTATTGATTTATTTTCGTTTGTTCTACGAGATAGAACATACAACTTGTAATAATATTAGAAATAGTATAAAAAATTTAGTTCTTAATGTTTAATATTTCACTTGGCCTTAAATTATGTTCTTCTTCAGGTTTTATTTGGTTAAAAATTACATTTAGTTGTTTAATTACAATTGTAAATTGGCCTTTATTTTCTTGTTTTTCTTTAGGCATTTCTTTCTTGATTCGTTCGATAGCAAAATCTGAACTATTCATTACTATATTCTTGAAGTCTAAGTTATCTATTTTGGATTCTAATTGCGTAATTCTGTTAGTTAAGAGAGTTATAGTATCAGAGTTGTAATAGATTATCCAAGTGCTACTATGTCCAGAAGTGTTCAAATGTCGTTTCATCCATCCAAGAGAACTGTATTTCTTAGGACATTTAGGACAGGCATAGAGTTTATCTTTCGGCTTCCTCATTTTATTTATCCACCACATATCTCATATTTTCTAATTCAAACGATATTTTAGAATGACAATTTTCGCATTTATAATGGTGATCTTCTGAATGTTCAACAAAGAAAAAATGATTACATTCAAGACACCAAACATTCTCAATAACTAAAGTCTTAGGCATTACCTAATCAACCCCATTCTTTAATTTGATTATTTTTTTTAATAATTCCTCAAAATCTCTAATAGTTAATTTAGATGCACCACTTTTAGCTTTTGGTCTATATGCTTTTATATGAGCATCAATACCAATCTCTAAGAGTTCTATTTCTCTATTGGTAAATTGATTTGAAATAGAATTTGTATTTTCGAATTCTAAAATATTTTTCTCAATATCTTCGTGATAAACATTTGAGATTTTAGGAACACTTTCTTTTTTAACAATAGGAGCTTTAGGCTTGCCATTGCCATTTAGTTCTCTTTCTTTATACCTATTAATAGCGTTAGAAACTCCCTGAATTGTCATTTTCTTACCGTTTGGTTGTAATGGTAATAACTCTCTAATTTCAGAAGCTTTTTTACCTTGTTTGTAATAATCAATAATAGTATTAGTCATTTCACTTAATGGTCGCATTTTTAAATCACTCCTTTGTATTGTTTTAAGATTTCAATATTATTTTTAAAGCTTTCAATAACTTCTCTATCGTCTTCGTCAAATTTGTTTAAATTATCAATTAAATTGGTAAATTTCTCAATTAAATTACTTACACACACTTTTAATTCAACAAAATCGTTTCGTTTTAATGCTATTCCATACCCATTGTTTTTCATTATTTCTTCAAATTTCATATTTTTTTAATCAACTCTATTTTAATGTTTAGTGTTTAGTTGAGTAACATATGTTGTGTTGAGTATTTAAATGTTTCGGTTTTTCTGAATTTTTAAGGTTTTTTTAATAAACAGAATAGATAAACACTAAACTAAACAGATAAACTAAATAGTTGAGTTTAGTGTTTAGTTGAGTGAATTATGTAACCCCTTATATGTAAGGAACTACTATTATACTTAGAATTAAGAGTTAATTAAGATATTATAGATATTTTAACATCTAATTTTTATAATTATAGTAAAAAAACATCGTTTTTAGGCTATATTTTTAATTTGGATTTATCGATCTAAGGAAAGATTTGATTCATATTAAAAAAGCAAAAAACAATTATTACTATAATTTCCTTTTAATTTTAAGAATTTTACTATAAAAAATAGAATAAAAAAAACTTAATTTAAAATTTATTTTTTCTCTTCGTACCAATCGCACCAATAACATGCTGTTTCAGAACCTAAATCGTTTGGATCGTAATTACAGAATCCATTTTCACTATATTTACAATGTTCTTCTCTATATCTACATCTCTTTTTAAGTAATTCATCAAGTTCTTCTTCTAACTTATTCATTTCCTCTCCTTTTGTTTCTATATCGTTATCAAATTCTGTTTTAGTGTACAATTAAATCACCTTTTCCTTCAATAATACTATATGGTTATCGCACGTTTCTCTGAAGTTTTGGCGTCTTATGGTGTTCTTACCGTACTTCTTGTGGTCTTTCTCGTATCCAATTCGATGGCTAACTAATATTTCGTTAGTACAGATTAAGTCTATTAGTTTATCAGTTTCCTCGAATAGTTGTAATTTTCTACGCTTTACAACTTGTCGCTTATCGGTATTAGTTTTACAAAATCGGCATTCTGGTTTTGTTTTCATTTGTTTTACCTCATTCATCGTATTTATACGAATCACATTCTATTTCTTCGTAGGGATCTTCAATTACACAATGATATAATTTGCAAACATATTCGTAAGTAGAATCTTCAATATATTCGTTATCTTCTAACCATCTACAATTTATACACATATCACACATTTATTTAATCATCTCCTTTAGCTTCTCTACTATGAATTTTGGTAAAAGAACAAGATCATATCTATTTTGGTGATTATATGGAGCATTCTGAGTAATTTGTATTGATCCATCATTATATAAACATATTTCGTATTCATCGTAATAATCTTTTCCATAAACTTCTTTATATTTAATTGTTTTAATTAATTTTGTAATATACATCACCTCAATCCAGATCCGTTGGATCTAATTTAATTGGTATATCGTGGTCAGGAAGGAATTCTTCGTCAATAGAATCTTGCATTTTTTGAATTTCGTTTTCTAACTTAGTAATTGTCATTTTACTCGATTCAAGCAAATTATCCCGATCTTCAACTTGTCCTTTATAACATTCAATCGTTTGTTTTAACTTCTCTATTTCATTATCTTTAGTTTCTAAGTCAAGTTTATGATCTTCTATTTCGTTATCAATCTTGATTTCAAGCCTTTTATTATACGATTCGTTTGTTTTTAGCTTCTCTTTCAGTTGCTCGTTTTCCTTCTCTAATTCCTTAATTCTTTTCGATTGTTCTTGGTTATTATCCATAATCTTATTTTTCTGGATTTCCAAGAGTTTGTTGTCGTTCTCTAACCTCTCTATTTGTTCTTTAAATTCCATTGTTTTATCGTTCACATTCTGGTTTTTATAAAGAACATTGTTTACATACATTTTATACGAGTTAGTCTTCGCATCCGTTTCTATTCTAATATGATCTAAGGGTTTAAGTATATCTTTTATTTCCTTTAATTCGTTGTATAGATCGTCTAGCGATTCAATTACTTCTTTTTTCCAATTCCATTTCTTTCTAATCTTCATTTTCATAAAAATCTTCAATTTTGTCATTTGAAGGTAAATATATTTCTTCTTTATTTTTTAATACAATTAGTTCTAAATCTTTTTTGTTTAAAGTCTCTTTTAACGAGGTGATTTCTGTTTCCAAAGATTCTTTTAAACGATATAACCATTCTTTTTCCTTCTCTAACTTCTCTATTTTCTCTTTAACTTCTTTTGCTAAAATACTCCACGCTTCTTTGTCGTCTTTATAAAACTTTTTTATTTCTTCTTTTTCCTTCTCTAATTTTTCTTTGTCTTTTATTAGTTCTTTAATAGCATCGAATTGATTTTTGTTATATTGTAACAAACGATTTTTCTGTTTCTCTGTCCTCTCATATTTTGCAACATTGATAGAATGTAGTTTTTCTAACGATGTGAATTGATTGTTTCGTTCTATTAATTGAGATTCTAACTTCTCTATACTATTTCCCAGATTTGTATTAATTCCAATCTCGGATTTCCAATCAGCTTCTAACTTCTCTATTTTGCTCAGCAATTTGTCGATAGAATCCGTTTGGTTAACGATTTGGTGTTGTAAAGCGTGGTATACATCGAGCACTTTGTTTGCTTTATCAAAATCTCTATCTCCCCAATTCTCTGGATTAATACTATAAAGCAATTCCTCGAAGCGGTCTTTCTCGCTTACCATTAATCGTCTACCTCTTTTTCTTCCTCTATCGCCTCTCCTACAAGGTCTTCGTAACAATCCCAGTTTAGTTCTACAATTCCACATTTAGAACAAAAACCTTCTACATTTGTTATTGTATCTGTAGTTTCGTTAATATCATAAGTCACATTTTTCACGAATCGACCACATTTAGAACATCTAATCGTCTTCCTCATCTCCTAATAATAATACAAATATCCAGAAGCATATGAAGGTTATCAACATTTATTTTTCACCATCCTTAAATTTATATTTTGCTTTTATCTTCTGTAAAATTGGTTTGCCATAAGGATTATAATTGTCGTCTTCTAAAACAAAACTTAACAATTCAAAGTCTTCTAATGCCCATAACCATTGTTTATACTTCCAAATAGAACGACTTGCGGATAAACCTCGTTCGTCAGTAGCTTTTTTCCAAGCAAAAGAAAAATAATCTTCCATTTCTTTAATTATATTCTCTTTTGTTAATGGAATTGCAGTATTTTCAAAGCCTTTTTCGTAGTATTCTTTAAAGAATACAATTAATGGGTGGATACCATTACACATTCCAATCATAAGACTATCTTCTTTATAGTCTTTTTCAATTTTTTCTTTAATTTCTTTTTCTGATTTAACCATTTATTTTCTAACCTCTTCTATATATTTTGCTGGATCATCAGTTTTGTAATAGGTTGCAATGAAATTAACTGTTTTTATAATCTCGTTTATTTTGCCTTCTAAAACATATATTCTGTTTTCGTGATCAAAATCCTCAATATTCTTAGTCTCTTCAATTAACTTATCAAATTGTTTAATCGCTTCGTTTGAATGAATTTCTCCTGTAAAAGTATCTTTTAATAATTTCAGAATGTTAGCAAAATATGTTTTAAGATTTTCGCTCATTTTACAAGCTTCGCCTCTTCTTGTTTTTCTTTCGAATTAAGCTTAGGATGGCAGTGTGGACAGATCCATTCACTATTTTTTAATATTACATTTCTTCCGCATAACCTACACCTTAGACCTGCTTTTAACATCATTCAAGCCTCCCTTATAATCTCAACTTTCTTACCGTTTACAATAGGTAAATCCTCAATTTCTTCCCATTGTGGTTCTTTTATGTTCGCATTTGTAGGATACAAAGCCTCAATCAACCCTTCTCTCACTGCAAATCTTGCAAATTCACTTCGAGAGAAGAATCTATGTTTCTTAGTTAAATTATCAATCAATTGTATATCGCTTTCATATATATTCACAGTTACAATTTGATTGCCTTCGTAATTAATCTCAAAGTCTTTTATGTTTTTTGTAAAGGCTCTAATACTTTTTCTGAGAAATTCGCTTCTGTTAGATTCTACGCCTTCAATCGCTTCAATATAAGCGATTGGTAAATTAATTGTAATATTTTTGGTAGGTTCTTTATGTTTTTGTGTATATTTACTATTTTTATTCATTCTTAATTTCACATCTCCTTATTTTTTATAAATTTTGTATTAATATTAATTAAGCAATGTAAATATTTAAATATTTGTTTAGTTTTATTACAATTATTATATAATTTAATTACAATAAAATAATAAAGAAATGGTGAAAATATGGAATTTTATGACAAAATAAAAGTTTTATCAAAAGAGACCTCAGAAACCAAATATGTTTCAATACCGGCTAAAATCTGTAAATTACTAAAACTAAACGAAGGAGACGATGTCAAACTAACCATTGAAAAATACATAGAAAAAGAGGTGGAAGCATGAACAAACAAATAAAAATTGAAAATCTAAATTTAAACAAACAAGAAACAGCAAATATCTTTCATAGTATAGAATTAAGTTGCCTTTTTGAAGATAAATCTATTTGGGTTAAAAATCAAAACATTAATTTAACTGAATTACGAATTAAAAAGGAAAATAAAATATGGACCTTTAAAGAAATAATAGGCACAGAGGTAGAGAGAATATGAGCAGCTGGGACGACATCAAGAAAGAAGAATCTGCTAAATTTAAAACAGTAGTTAAAAAAGTTGATAAATTAAAGGAAGATCAAGTTGCTGGAATATTAGACGACTTTCTTAAATACTATAATATCGAAAAAACGAAGAAAATTGAAAATAGAGATATATTTGAAGATAAATTCGGTGGTCATATTATCTTAGTTAGATTTCCTAAAAAATCCATCTTAGATAAAGTTAAAAATGTTAAGAATTGGACACCAAAATCTACTAAAAATGACGATGCAATTCGTTGGTATGGAGCTACAATGCCTTTATTTAACGATGATATTGTAACGCTTTTTATTTCTGAAGAGTTTTTTCCTATAATAAAAGAAAGACAAACTACATTCGAAGACTTTTGGGAACCAGAAAATGTTACAAGATTGTTTGTAATTCGAGGCACTGATACTAAAGAATATAAATGGATTACAGAAGAAAAAGATAAAGATATATATAATAAAAAAGAAGCAGATTTTCTAAAAGAAGCTAAAACGATAGAAAAATATAGAGATATAAAAAGTGTTTCTGAAATTAACATTGGAGAATTAGGAAAGATAAAACATACATTCAACACGAATCAACTGTTAAAGGTGATTTAATTGGCAAAAGAGAACGATATATTTGGCTCTATAAAGTTAGAGGAAACTGTTAAGGATTCAGACTTGGATGGAAAGGAAACTACAGAAGATGATATGATCTTAGCAGGAATAGGTTTTAATATAGCTAAAATTGAAGCGTATAAAAAACGATTCAATAAAGAAACGGTACTCCATCAAGGCTATCCAACAAACGATATGTTTGAATGGTATTTGAAGGCTGGAAGCGTTGACGAAATATCTCTATTAATACAACACAAGGATAAACTACGAGAAAATCAAGCTAAAAAACTGACAAATATTAAAGACGAAACTATAACTCAAGAACCTAACGATTCTATTGTTGCATCTTATATCCAAAAAAACGCTGATTTATTAACTAACAATTCTGAATTAGTGCAGAGAAACAATGAGTTATTTAAAAAGATCTCCGAATTACAATCCGAGAGAGATAAATTAGAAATGTATTTAGCAAGTGCTAAAGAAATTGAAGATAAACATGGAAAAGATAATGAAAAATTAGCAAATGAAGCTATGAATAATCTTAGATTAAATAAGAAACTAATTCAAATATTTATTCAACAGAAAATAAAAGCTGATTTAACTACTGAAGAAATAGAAAAAATAAAGGAGTTGAGCAAATAAATGTCTTATAAACCAATATATTATAAATATATAGATATTGATCTTAATGGAAATGAAGATCATTTTTTCGTTTCATATGATCTTGAAACAAAATCTATTTATTTCGAACGAGATATAAACGATGACAATGAATTACCTATTGCTCTTAATATAACACATTTAGATAAATTTATCGAATTATTACAAAAAATAAAAGAGGAGAACAAATAAAATGCCAGAGTTCAATTTTGATTCGTTAAATGCTCCAGAAGTAAAGGAAAATAAACTACAATTCAAGATATTATCAATGTCAGAAGATAATATTCAAGTAGAACATATATTTAAAGGAGGAAATCAAATTGCTAACTATAGAAAAAGCGATTATTGTATGACTTGCGAAAGACAAGAATATGGAAGTTCAGAATCTGGAAGTTGTGTAATTTGCGATAAAATAATGACAATAGAAGATCTTGAGGAATTTAAAATTATGAAAAAAGAAGACAAGAAACCCCTCAAACCTTCCGAGATTAAAGAGAAGATTAAAGCTAATACTACTAAAAAACCATTTGAAAATACCCATAATTTACAAAAAAGCCAAGATGCTTTATCTAAAATGAAATCTATAGATGCAATTAAGTTAATTTCAGAAGCTACTGGATTAACTAAAGAAGAAATTGATGTTAAATGTAAGGAAAAACAAACTGAATTAAAAGGATTGTTATCATACGAAGGAGCTATCTTTATTATAGGAAACGAATTTGGAATAGATTTCTCTAAAACCAAATCAAAAACAGATCCAACAGATACCTTCGGAGACCTTGCCTTGCCTGATATAAAAACACCACCACCTAATAAAGAATATACAATTGAAGCAACAATTAAAAAGGCACAGCCTAAGATCACCAAAACCAAACCAGAAATTAATAAAAACGATCAATATCCCTTAGTTACTATTGATATTAAAGAAGAAAATAAATTAACACTTTCAGAAGCTAAACAGAAAGTTCTTAACGATATTGAACTATACAACTTTACAATTAGTAATATAGTAAACGAGAAAGACTTTGCTTCAATTCAAGGAAAGAAGTTTCTATGTAAATCTGGAGTAAGAAAAATTCAATTAGCATTAGGAATATCCACTAAAATAATCCGAGAACAAACTTTTAAAGACGATAAACAATGGGTTTCTAAGTTCATTGTAAAAGCTATTGCTCCAAATGGAAGATACGCAACTTCAATAGGAGTATGTGAACAGAACGAAAAAGGAAGGGCAAGAACTTTACACGATACTATTGCTATGGCTCAAACCAGAGCAACTTCCAGAGCTATTCTTGATTTAGTAGGATTTGGTGCTGTGAGTGCAGGAGAAATAGACGACTCAAAGGATTCTGTGGGAGATGTATTAAACGACTTCGGAGGGAAGTAATCCATGACAGACGTAGGAAATATTAAGATTTCACATTGTATTTATAATGGAATGGATATATTAGAAAGACATACAGCAAAATATATTCCTATTTGTTTGAAATTACAAAGAACAATTGAAACAGAATTTAAAAAGCGTAAATACGAAACAATAGAAGATTTTGTGGAATTTACTTACGGTATCGATCCAGATACCCACATAGAAGCCATTGCCATAGTATCTAAGAAAGATAATTTCAACCGTAAAATAGGGACTAAAATAGTAGTGGGAAGGATTAAGCGAATGCGAGGAGATTTAAAAAGAGAACCTTATCTATACAATCCTTTCGTATGTCAATTAAAAGAGGTTAAACATGAACAAATATAGAAAGTGTGCTGTGTTTGATTGTCATGGATTAGCACTTCCAAACGATAATATTTGTAAAGAACATTATAAAACTGAAAAAGAGGTTAAAAATATGGATGTAGAGATTTTGGCTAAAGAACTTCACGAAGCTGGAAGAGAAGCTGTTTTAAAAGGTAAAACAGTAGCTAAAACTATGCCTGAAATGAATTTAGTAGCTCCCGTTAAGTTCCTTGAATGGAACGAAATTACGGAAGACGCTAAAGAAGGTCGTAGAATTCAAGCAAGATATCTTTTAGCTAAGTTCGTAATCTATCCTAAGAAAATCAAGGTATAATTCTAATCTTAAATCAAGTTTTTTTTTTATTTTATTTATATGACAAGAAGATGGTTCAAACTATCTCTTGTTTAATAAAACTAAAAAAATGATATTATAATGCCAAAAATAATTGATATTGATGAAGATTTATTACATTGTTTATATTATGATTTAGGAATAAGTGTAAATCAAATAGCCAATATATATAATACAACACATCCTACAATTGTAAATAAAATGAATAAAAAAGGCTGGAAAAGAAGAACAATTTCAGATGCATTAAAAGGAGATAAAAATCCTATGTTTGGAAAGAAAGGAAAACTAAGTCCAAATTTTGGAAAACATTTTTCTGAAGAAATAAGAAAAAAATTTTCAGATATAAAAAAAGGAACTCAAACAAATGAAAATAATTGTAATTGGAAAGGAAATAAAGTAGGATATGCTGCTTTACATATTTGGATTAGAAAAAATAAACCAAAGCCAGAAGTTTGTGAAGAATGTAAACAGAAAAAAAGATTAACAATATCTTTTAATAATAATCTAAAAAAATATACTCGTAATATTAATGATTATAGATGGTTATGTTATAAATGTCATAATATTTATGATTTAAATAAAAGGAGGAAAATTTAAATGAATTTTGATAATTTTCAGTGCAACCTACTACCAGCCATATCGAAAGGATACGATAACTCAACTGAGTTTAACAATCCTAACAAGATTGGAGCTTCTGAACTTCCGTATGGTTCTAGAAGACTTGTAATTAGCAACATAAACAACTTAATCTTAGAAGATAAAATGAAATTATTAGCTGGAAAAATGGTTGGGTATGTATTACAAAAAGGAGATACTTTATATTATATTACGAAAGAAATCAATAAAGCATTAGGATACAACGAAATTGAAATTAATAACAATCGGTTTATAGAGCTTGATAACAATAAATTCAAATGGTTCAACGTAATTCCAGAAGAGAAAAAATTATTAGAAATTTTACCTGGCAAATTCATACGAAAACATTCCGATATTTACACTACTTTTTACAATATAGAGATTAAAACAACTACGAGACCTAAAAAACAATGGTACGAATTAGCACCGTACCAGATAATGCAGTTAAATACCTATCTTGGTATTGACAAACAAGACTACGGTTTCTTATTAAAAATGGACTTGAATTTCTTAAAATCGGCTTCTAAAGGATGGTCATATGTATGGAACAATTACTTTTTATTATATCCTATTAATTTCAACCAACAATTATTCAACTATACTATTGAAAAAGCCAAACAACACTTTAAATACATAGAAAATAAGACTCCTTTAGAAGAGATTCCATGCCCAGAATTCCCAGAGTTCGAGTGCGATAATAAATGTAGAGAATTCTGCCCTAATCCGATTGATAAAGTTGATATTAAGACTAACGAGACTTGTTATCATTGTAAAACTGAGATTAGAGCAGGGACTAAGGCTTTAATTCGAAATGATAAAATGTTTCACTATACCACAGAAAAAGGCAATCAATATGAAGACTGTGTTAATGCGTGTAAGAAAGCCTTCAGAGTTAAAGAGGCGGAATAATTGAAAGATAAAAAATTTGAATTAAAAAGAATTGGTATATTACTTCATAAAAAAGAGTTTTTAGGTTCTAATGAAATTATAATAGCTCTAAAACTCGTATGTTTTCTTGTAACAATAGTTTTTTATTACGGTATTAAGATTTATATTGTAAAACTAAAAAAGTGATTAAATGGAAAATATAGATTATGATGGAATAGAATGTGAATTAAAAGCATTAAATTATTCAGAAAAGCAAATAGCAGAAATTATTGTCATTATTAGAGAAAATCATAATTAATATTAAATAACTTATTTTTTTCTTTTTTTGTAGCTTCTTTTAGAATAGCTTCTGGTATGGCATGTGCCATTACTACAAACAATCTCTATAAATAATGGATTCATTAAGTTGAGCGAATTATAGGTTTCATGGTGGATTGTAAAATTATTATCTAATTGAGCGTTGCATTTCTTACATCTAAGGATTCCATTCCCTTCAATCGTGAAATATTCCTTTAATAATATCTTTCCTTCTTTCCAAATGCTTGTTTTCCATAACTCGTGATATTTCTGTTTCCAATTCTTACCGAACTGCTTCATGAATAGGAGAGCTTCTCTGTTCAATATCTTTAATTGTAATAATATCTCTAACCGTCTTCCCGAAGTCTGAGAAATTAGGTCATCTATCTCTAGCTTATCCATTATCTCAGCCTCTGCAACTCTATTAATTGTTCTTGGCTAACTATTCCTAGTGCTTTAAGTTTTAACAATCTTGTATCTTGAAATGTATCTAATAATTTATACAATGCTATATTACCTTTAATTATCAAATTAACTACATTTCTACAATGGCAACACATCAATTCTACAATATCCTCTTCCCATAATTTAACTATTTCTAAATCTTTAAAGATATCGTTAAACACGAACTTACAGAGTTTTCCTTTAAACTCTAAATCAGTTGCTATTATAAATTCTTCTAATGAAATGTTGGTTTTAATGTAATCTTCAAATAGTAAAGGATTAGAACACAGATAACAAGTTCTTTCTCTCATTTGTTGGCGTCCTCGATTAGCTCTACTATTTTCCTGTAATCTACACCTATATATGAAGGAAGACAAATAATATTCTTGTAAATATAATCAGCATTCCTATAACCATATTCTAAAGGTTGATAATATTGTTTAGTCTCAATTTCTTTAGGAATTAAGAGTTTTTGAGTGTTAAGAAATCCTATTGTATTATGATTTGAATCGTGAGGTATGGTTTGGAATTCACCGTTGATTTTCGATTTGTAGAACTCAAACACTCTTTTTTTCCATAATGTAAATTCTTCTAAATGTTTAAGATATTCTAAACAAATCTTAGCGTGAAACTCTGACATTCGAAAACAACGATCTCTATATTTAGTCATTTCTGTTTTTGTATATTCTGAAATTGTATTTTTAGTTAAAATAATACCACCTTCACCTGCAGTTATAATTTTAGTAGGAGCAAATGATATTATAGTAGCTAATCCAATTTCTTGGAATTTAGTATTTAAAGCATGAGTACCATCATATATGCAATCATTTTCTAACGATATATCTGCATTTCCAAATGTATGTAAACGAATATCTAAAGGATCTGAATTGTTTGCTAACCACGAACATCTATCCACATCGTAAAAAAGTGGAATTTTATCTAATAAATAAAGCGAATATAAATCAGAAAACCAATTGAATACAGGCAATTTAATATATTTCTGTTTTTTAAGCGAATTTATAGCTAATATAAGTCCTGTAGTTCCCGAATTACAAACTAATGCATTACAATTATATTTTTCGCTAAAGAAATTTTCCAGCTTCCTACAATACTCAGCGTTAGTGTAGATTCCAGATTCGAATATATCAGAGAAATCTACGTTTAATTTCATTGGCTTATGATAAGGAATCATGGCTTTAACACCTCACCAAGTTCTTGAAATGTGGAACTCCAAGCAGATTCAAGGCAGTTCTTATCCAAACACATGTGCCTTTCGAAATAATATTTATCTGTAAAATCTAGATTACATTCTTTTAATAATTGTAATGTGTTCGTATGATCACTTATTCCATTAAATAAATTTAAGTTCTCTATACCTATATCGTAATCTTGATAAGTTGCTGGATATTTAGGAACACAAAATAAACTTTTAAACGGAATTTGATGTGGATCGTTTTTAACTGAAATAAAACATTGTTTTTTTATTTTTAATATTTTTTCAATTAATTCCCAATTATTATTATCTTTAAACCGAATCTTGTAATAGTTCACACCAATTTCTTCTAATATATCAACAGCTTCAAGATACATTGGAGTAAAAAACACTTCTTGTTTAACAGATTGTCCATATTCAAACAATTCTTTCGTTTTATTATAATCTAACATAATAGCCTTAAGGAACTTATAATCTTTAGAATCTTTAATTGTATCTTCATTATACAACTGAAATTTAGTAGCAAATAGATTAAGTTCCTTAGATTTCTTAATCATTACCTTAGCTTCTTCTAAGTTCTTGAAATTTACTCCACATTCTGTAATTATCTTCGTTTCTTATCCCTCTTATTTAATGGTATTTCGCTTTCAAAAATTAAATCTTGTAATCCTTGCGCTTCTCCACAGTCTTCACATTGTACAAAAAATAAGATAATATATTTAATGTGGATAGAACCACAATATAGGCACCTATTCTTCTTTTCCATTTTTTAACCACCATTCTTTAAGAATTGTAATTATTTTATTAGCAGTGTTAGGATACTTCTTCATTTCTTCAAAGTTGGTACTTCTATTTAAATTTCTTAAGCCCACATGAATTATCTGTACTGGCTTCAAGTACAAGGGGGATTCGTAATATATTGAACTACTATTTGAGATAAATCTCTTACATTTCGAAAGTAGTCCAAGATACTGATTTCGTGGAAGGTTATCGTAATATTTATCTTCTGAAAAACCTAATTTCTTAAAGTTATAATTGTAATTTACAAGATTTTTATCAGGATTAGATCCAATAAAAATGGTATAACGATAAAGTTCTATATTATCAACATTAAAATCTTTAGGATTCAATGTTTCAGCGTTTATTAGTACAAGGTCGTAAGGCTCGGAAGGACACAGGCTGAAGTCCAGCTCTAAGTCATCCAAATATAAGTTCCCTACTCTATGAATCTCTTTATCGTTCAATCGTAATATAGAAACCATATTACACATTCTTTCGTAGCTATTTTGATCTTCACATAAACAAATATCAGATACCAAACTAATTTGGTGGCGAATGTAATCGTCAAAACAGCTTGGGGGATAATTAGTAATACCAGAACCATAATGAACTATTCTATGGTTTGTAAGAAACGCAGCTAAACATAATCCGTATATTTCTGTTCTATCTCCTAAAATTAATGTAAGATCAATTTGATTCTTAGAAAAAAAGTCTTGCGATATTTTAAATGATTCCAAAAAGATTCCTGCTTTTAATTGAAGAGTATATATGTTAAAAAAAGAATCTTGTTTCATTCTATTAAAAAGGGGATAATAAAGAGCATCATCAGATCTACATCCTTTTCCTATTAATATATTCATTATTTTTTCAATCCTCTTCTATATTTACCAAATTCATAATAATCTCTTTTTTTATGACATTTCACACATAACCATAAATAATCGTCTGGATTTCGTGTATATCTTTCTAATTTATGATTAAAACTTAATTCTAAAAACTTTTCTTTTCCACAATTTTCACAATATTTTTGTTTTTCTTTATTTTTTCGAAGAAATGCATGTAAAGCATGAGATGTAGCAAAATCACCTTTCCAACACTTATTATTTTCGCCAGTATTTTTTTTCCTTATTAATTCTTTAGTTTCTTCTGAATGTGGTTTTCCAAAATGAGGATTGCCTTTTCCACTATATTTAACAGATCTTTTCTTTTTCCATTCGTCTGATTGTGTTTTTCCATACATACCATTCAATTCTCCTAAAGATGCTTCAGTATGAGTTCTTCGTTTAAAATCAAATTTATCCATCCAAAATTCAATGGTAGTATGACCACATTGACATATTTGTGCTATTTCTTCCATAGATCTTTTTTGGGTATAATATTGGTTACATAACCAATCCTTATTTTGATATTTATTATCTTTAAATTTAAGATTATTGGCTTCTTTTAATGTTCTTGTAGGAACATTTAATTTCTTCATATGATGATTAATTGCTGTTTGAGTAACATTACATTCTTTAGCAATATCTATTTGAGATTTGTTTTTATTCCAATATTGGTCATAAAACCATTCTCTACTTTGATATAATTTCGTTTTACCTATTTTTTATCAACTTCTTTCTTATTTTTTTTATAAAACTCAATTAATTTCAATATAACATCGTTATAAGTTTCAGAAATTGAATCTTGTAATTTCTTTAATTCTAAAACTGTGGTTTTGTTTATTAAAATTGTTGTTTTTTCTGATACCATATATAAATTAATAGTTTTATATAATTTATATAGTTGTTTGTTAATTGTTTAATACCAACCGTTTTTAATGTTCTTATCACAGAACCATTTCTCCACGATTATTTCTTGTTCAAGTTCAATATCGTTATAATTCACTTCGCTATGTATAAGAGAATCTGGTATTGAGCAATGAGAACCGTCT
>Ga0214474_1000599_pt1 | contig 17412 bp, 19 predicted proteins | sample RVTome_2_FD_187335 | JGI IMG/M metagenome (GOLD analysis project Ga0214474, IMG submission 187335) | Soil microbial communities from uranium-contaminated site in the Upper Colorado River Basin, Wyoming, United States - RVT95D214 HiSeq ...
ATGGGCCCCGGTCATTTACCCTGACTATAATGGATTTCCCGTTTTCCAGATTTGTCACCTTTACATAGGACGGGAGAGGCAGATATTTATGGGCCGCGTTTAGCCCTTCAGGATCAAAGACCTCGCCGTTTGCTGTCATATGGCCCCCCTTTTTGTTCCGGGTTTCATATCCATACCATGAGGCGATGCCCTTTTCACTGTATATCTCAGCCTCTTTTTCTGACATAGGGACATATCTCTTTCCGTTGACCACATATGGAGAGTTTTTCACCCTCCCTTTCTTTATGGCCTCTTTCGGAGGGAGATCATCTATGGACTCCAGGCCGTCATGTGTAAAGGGCCATGTAAGGGGCGCGGTAACGACGTTAAATGTGAATCCGCCGACTTTATAGACTATCTTTACTGTCCCATAGGTCCCCTTTACGACTGTCTCTGTGACCTTGTAGGTGACCTTTACAGTCCCTTTGACGATCTTGTAGGGCAATAAAATCATACTGCATGACGTAAGATAGAATAATCCACAGAGAAAAAACAGGGTATATGCAAAGGTAATTCTATGTTCAAATCTTATAGCCATGTTATTTTTAAACTCCGGCATTCCGGTCCGCTCGGGGATCGGACTCTACAAAAACATAGAGAAAATCTTTCAGTATGGTCCGGTCGCCGAACGGGCCATTAATTCCCACTGCCAGCTTTCCCGCAGAAGAGCTTTAAGCCTATACCTTCCACCCCTCACCGTCATTCCGGCGAAGGCCGGAATCCAGACAATAAAAATATCGGATCCCTCGCTATTCGAGCGTGATAAAAAAACATTTTCTCCATTTATGCAGACTTCCTGATTTAATGATCTATAATTTATCATATATTGATATAAATTACAATAATTTTATTACAATTTAAAAATTTTCTATTGCCAAAACCATCTTTTTCCTTTACTGTGTTCATGGAGACGACCATAATATCAGATATTAGCAATTTGTTACTTATAGCATAATAAATATTAATTGACATGCTAATATAATTTTTATATGATAATATATATTTTATCATACAATTTAAAGTATAGGGGCCAATATGAAGATAGCAGTGAGATTGGGCAACAGGAGCCAACTGATTATTCCAAAGAAGATGAGGGAATGTCTCGGCATTGGACCGGGAAAGGAAGTCATCCTTGAAGTCCATGACAGCGCGATTATGGTCAGGGCAAGACCGGATAATTATACCAGGTACATGAGCGGCCTTGGAAAGGATGTTTGGGCGGGCACGGAACCTACAGAGTATGTCAGGAAGGAAAGAGAGGCATGGGAAGGCAAAGAATAAGTGGATATCCATTCCTTACGGATGTCCAGCACATATTTCTCGATACCATGTTTTTCATATATCATTTTGAGAATAATGAAAGATTTTTGGGGCTGACGACCGATGTTCTCAATATGGTTGAAAAGGGTCAGGTAAGGTGTTCCACGTCCTATCTGACATTGATGGAATTGCTGGTTAAGCCTTTGAAGGAAAATCGAAAGGACCTGGTTGAAGAATACAGGATGGTATTTGAGACCTTCCCCAATATGTCCATGATCGCCCTTGATAAAACAGTTGTGTATCTCGCTGCCTATTTCAGGGCAATGTACAATTTAAGATCCGCGGATTCGATCCAGCTGGCATCCGCAGCATCTGCTAAATGCGATCTCTTTCTGACAAATGACAGAGACCTGGTTCAGATAAAAGAATTAAAGATTAGATACATGGATGAAATAGTCAGCGCTACCTGACTTCTAGTTATCTGTTATTTGGATTAAGACCTGAATTTGTCATTTCGAGGAGCGGCAGCGACGAGAAATCTTAAGGATCCCTCGCTCTGCTCGGGACATGGATTTCTCCCTCCGGTCGAAATGACAAAAAAGTAGAAATGATAGACAATCGATATTATTCAAAATTCTTGTGTTATGTAACTCAAGGGGCGGAGCTGTAATCGGGGTATAGAGAATGAAAATCAAGACCAAGGACTTTCCGGATTCCGGATCAAGTCGAGACCTTTGCAAAACGGCATAAAAGTTGTAATATCGTCATCCCCCGGCTTGACCGGGGGATCCAGTGTTTTCAAGGACTTTCTGGATTCCGCATCGAGCCTGCCCCGTACTAGATACGGGGTCCGGAATGACGGAAAAAGGCATTATTCAAAGGTCTCAACCGATAACCAATAACAAATAACCAAAACTAATGTCCGAAATAAGCGTACCTATAACAGTCATTGAGCCTAAAAAGGGCTGGGTTCCCGTAGACCTTAAGGAGATATGGGATTACAGGGAGCTGTTATACTTCCTCACCAAGAGGGATATAAAGGTTAGGTATAAACAGACCATCCTTGGTGGGCTATGGGCGATTATCCAGCCTGTCTTTACTATGATAGTGTTCACGATCTTTTTCGGGCGTCTTGCTAAAGTGCCTTCTGAAGGTATCCCATACCCTATTTTTGTCTATGCTGGTCTGCTCCCTTGGACATACTTCGCGAACGCGGTTTCCGCCTCAGGCAACAGCCTTGTGGGGAGTGCAAACCTTATCACAAAAATTTATTTCCCCAGGTTAATTGTTCCCGCGTCGGCATCCCTGGCAGGACTGCTTGACTTCTTTATAGCTATGCTGATCCTGTGTGTATTGATGATCTATTACCAGTTCATTCCGGGGATCGGCATCCTGCTTTTCCCGTTTCTTGTAGCACTGACTTTCCTGTGTGCCGTTGGGGCGGGGTTGTGGTTGTCGGCGCTCAACGTCCAGTATCGTGATATAAGGTATGCAATCCCATTTCTCATACAGATATGGATGTTCGTATCCCCGGTTATCTATCCTGTAAGCATGGTTGACGAAAAATATCAATGGATCTTAGCCCTTAATCCGATGGGAGGTGTAATCAATGCCTATCGGGCCTCAATACTGGGACATATGCCCATTGACTGGAGCCTGTTGGGCATATCCACTGTCATTATTATGATGATTTTTCTCTCAGGCCTCTACTACTTCAGGAGGATGGAGAGGATATTTGCGGATGTGGTGTGAGGGGAAATCAGTTATCGGTTATATGTTATTGGTTATCAGATACACGGCGATATCAGATAACAAATAACAGATAACCAATAACCAGTAACTGATAACAGACGCCATGGGTAATAAAAGTCTAAATACATTTGAAGATCTTGAATGCTGGAAGGCGTGTAGAGAGCTGAGATTATTTATTAGCAAAGAAGTGATTCCTGTTTTACCGAGAGAGGAACGATTCAGGTTAGGTGACCAGATGTTAAGGGCAGTACGATCTTCTACGGCTAACTTGGCTGAAGGTTATGGCAGATTTCATTATATGGATAATGCCAAATTCTGCAGCAATTCTCGTGGTTCATGTTGGGAATTGCTTGATCATCTCATTACAGCCTATGATGAAAGATTTATAAATGTTGATACTTTGTCAAAAGGACGCGACCTTGTTAACACGGCAGTCAAACTGATCAACGGTTACATGAAGTACCTTAAAAAAGCTGCCAAAAAAGATGATTCTGATAACCATTAACCAATAACCGATAACTCTATGTCCGACACAGTCATCAAAGTCGAAAATCTAAGCAAACAATACCGTATTGGTGCACGTGAAGCGGGTTACCGCACCTTCCGCGAGACCATTGTAGATTCTGCCAAAGCACCATTTCAGAGAATAGCCAAACTATTTAATCGTCAATCGTCAATCATCAATCGTCAATCCGAAGAGACCATCTGGGCTCTTCGGAATGTCTCCTTTGAGGTCAAACGCGGTGAGGTTATAGGGATCATCGGCAGAAACGGGGCAGGGAAGAGCACATTATTAAAGATCCTTTCCAAGATTACAGAACCCACGGAGGGCAGGGTGGAGCTAAGAGGCAGGATAGGTTCACTCCTTGAAGTAGGCACAGGCTTCCATCCTGAACTAACAGGGCATGAAAATGTCTATCTCTACGGTGCCATACTTGGCATGGATCGCTGGGAGATAACAAGGAAGTTCGATGAAATCATCGCATTTGCCGAGATGGAAAAATTTATTGATACACCGGTCAAACGATATTCCAGCGGCATGTACATGCGCCTCGCCTTTGCCGTCGCCGCTCACCTGGAACCCGAGATTCTTTTAGTAGATGAAGTCCTCGCTGTTGGCGATGCAGCCTTTCAGAAAAAATGCCTGGGGAAGATGGGGGAAGTGTCCAAAGAAGGCAGGACAGTCTTGTTTGTGAGTCATAATATGACTGCTATTGAATTTCTTTGTCAGCGAGTTCTCTGTATAAATAATGGTAATATAATTGCAGATGGTTTACCCTATGAAGTGATATCGTTATATCTAATGAAGGATGCCATCGGCTTATCGAATGTAGATTTGAAATCCCACCCAGGTCGGCGGCAAAATATGAGACCAGTATTGAGTGTCATTTCTTTGGTGGCTAGTGATGGATCCCATGCATCTACTTTCCGAATAGGAGATCAGATCACTATTGAGATTATCCTTGATCCTAAGGAAGACACCTTCAATTATCCATCAGTGTCCATTGCTTTCTACAATCATGTCGGGGTGCTAGTTTGTAAGCTTGCCTCATGGGCACAATCGCAGCATCATTGGCAATTAGGGTCACGCAAAAAGATACGTTGTATATGGCCAGATTGCAGGTTAGCACCTGGTAAATATTATATAAGTATTGGATTCGGGAATGGGCCTCAAGTGATCGATTATATTGAGCAAGCAGCAATTTTAGATATTCTGCCAGCAGAGCTATTCGGTACAGGGAAAATCGGGTCCGGCCTTTTCCTACCGGATGTCGAGTGGATTATTATTTGAAATAGATTATCGGAGCCGGCTAAACAATGAGACAAACAAATTTTGGTGAAGACCATCGGAAGTATACCGAAAGTCGCTCCCAATATGCGTTAGCGATGGTGCTGCTTAGTAAGATTACTCATAGAGGTCGAGTCCTTGACGTTGGCAGCGGGCTTGGTGAATTTGCTGACTTGCTTGTAAATCACGGGTACGATGTCTTCTGTGTTGAAGGTGCTGAGGAGTTTGTAGTCAAACAACGCCAGCGTGGTTTGAAGATACAACAAGTTGACCTTGAAAATAACAATTTGCCATTTGAAGACAATAGTTTTGATATCATATTCTCATTAGATGTCATTGAGCATTTATGGAATACTAAACATTATTTATTGGAAATCAATCGTTGCATTAAGAGTGATGGCTTTTTTATTATATCAACAATAAACTATAATTACTGGAAATATCGGTTGCTTCATCTTAAAGGTAAAATGGAGGATTTTGTGTATAGCTCTCGACATAAGAAATTCTATACACTGAATTCCCTTCCCATAGAGTTAAGACCATTGTTCAATATCGATGATGTGGCTTATTACAGTCGCTGGGCTACTCTTACTCATATGATTTTCCCAAATCTTCTAGCACAACAATTCGCTTTTTTATGTAGGCCGAACAAGAATAACATGGCGCGATGATTTCCTTGGATATATTGCGTTTATCCCTTTCTTACTTTCTTATCAAGAGTCACAAGATGCTGGTCAGATATTCATCTTAGAAACAAAAGTAAGGGATAGTTATTGTTGAACTTTGGCCAGCTTATAGAAATGTGATGATATTTAATTCTGACTGCAGTTACAAAGACCGTGAAACCAAAGCACACTATATCTGATTTTATACCAGACCATAATTCAAGGACACACCATACATTAGGATGCGGATGAATCCCATTATTGGCAGATCTTGTCAAATGACCCAAAAGAAAAAGCTAGCATGAGTCAATCGATTAGGAAACCTTGCCGGCGTGTCGAGAGCGGCCGCCTCGCATATTACATGGTAGCAGCAGATGCATCTTTCTGGGATCAACATTGGCGACCATTGCAAGTTACCCATGACCGATTCCGATGGGCCGAGAGAGGAGAGTTGCCTTGGATAGAGGAGGTAGTCACCCAATATTTACCTAGAGAAGGACGAATTTTAGAAGCAGGATGCGGTCTTGGCCAATATGTCATTGCGCTGCGTGCACGCGGATTTGATACAGAAGGTATTGAGTGGGCCGGGATGACAGTCGAAGTAGTGAAAAAAATCTATCCCGATCTACCTATCCGCCAAGGTGACGTGATTAGTCTTGATGTTCCAGATGGGTATTACAGCGGCTACATCTCCTTGGGAGTGGTTGAACATCGACAAAAGGGGCCGGAACCGTTTCTTGTAGAGGCACATCGAGTATTGTGTGCGGATGGGGTAGCTCTTGTCTCGGTTCCATACTTCAATTTACTGCGACGGCTGAAGGCTGCCTTTGGAATGTACCGGGGAAAGCCACGGGGGATGGAATTTTACCAATATGCATTTACTGCTGAGGACTTCAGTAGATACCTTGAGTCAGCTGATTTCAAAGTGGTTGACTGGATGCCTTACGGCGGGGTCAAGGGTTTGAAAGATGAAATCCCTCTTCTGGCTTGGTTATTAAAACAACGGGGCATTGGCTGGCGGCTAGCTCGTCTGTTTCGATCATGGCGATGGGCCAAGAAATTCTATGGGCATATGATTTTGTTTATTTGCAGGAAGGCATTAGAGTGAATTCAATGGTTAGGGCATTAGAATTGGTGTTGTTTTTCACTCGTGGAGTTGCCTTACAGACCTGGGATCATATTGGCATGTTTGATCGTGAAGTGGCACTCTATCGTCGACTCCAGGAATGCGGCGTACATGTGACGTTTGTAACATATGGTAATTCTACCGACTTGCGTTATGCTGACCGCATTCGCGGCATCTGCATATTATGCAACCGATGGAGCTTACCGCAAAAATGGTATGAGCGCTTGCTACCTTGGTTACATGCACGTTATCTGAGACAGGCAAATGTACTTAAGACGAACCAAACCAAAGGTTCGGATGTAGCTCTTAGAGCAGCCTACCATTGGAAAAAGCCGTTGGTTGCACGGTGTGGATACATGTGGTCGGAGTCTGTAGGGCAGCAGCAAGGTCAAATGTCTGCTGCTGCGCAACATGCACGATCTATTGAGGCAAGGATTTTCAGTGCTGCCAGCCAAATAATAGTGACGACGCCAATGATGGCTGCTGACATTACTGAGCGTATTCCTGAAAGCGCAAAGCGAATCGTGATAATTCCAAATTACGTGGAGATAGATCGTTTTGCACCAAGTGATGACGTTCGATGGGATTATGATGTGATCTTTATCGGACGAATTTCTCCTGAGAAAAATGTTGGGGCGTTGTTAGAAGCTGTAGAGTCTTTACCCGTGAAACTCTGTATTATAGGGACAGGCGAGCTGCAGGCTGAATTTCAGGAGAAGTACGCAAAACTGGGTGAGCGCGTTTTTTGGTCTGGAAATATGCCTAACAAATCGCTGCCGGCATACCTGACCCGATCTCGCGTATTCATACTACCTTCACACTATGAAGGACATCCTAAGACCTTACTGGAAGCTATGTCATGTGGTTTGCCGGTGATCGGAGCAGACAGACCTGGGATTCGTGAGTTGCTTCGGCATGGCGAGACCGGCTGGTTGTGCGGGACTGACGCACGGAGTATAAGAGAAGCTATTCAACATTTGCTCCTCCATCCCGATCTGTGTATGAGGATGGGCCATAATGCCCGTCAGTTCGTAGTAGAAAATTTTTCTCTAGAGCGTGTGGTTGAGATAGAGATGCGGGTATTAACTGCTGTAGGAGGAAGATAGAGTGAGAATTATTCGATTCATATGTCAAACCCTTTCACACGTTGTATCACGACTTCCGTCTAGCGTGTTGTCAAACTTCATCTATTATACTGTCTTTTATCACATCAGATTTCTCTCTTTGCAGCAGGGCGTTAGATTTCTGATGTTTCTGGATAGCCGTTTGTACCTACTTCATGGAAATGCTGCTGTGAAATATGGTAATGGCCTACATATCAAGCATCGGTATATGCGTTATCACGATTTCTTTGTTCACCGTATCAGACCAGGAGAACGCGTGTTAGATGTAGGGTGTGGCATTGGCGTTGTAGCTTATAACATCGCCACAAAGGCAGGAGCAGAGGTTACTGGTATTGACTTAAACGCCCGCAACATAATACAGGCGCAGGAGCAATTTCGCCATGAACACATTTGCTACAGGGTAGGTGATGTGCTGACTGACTTGCCAGATGAGAGGTTTGATGTAGTCATTCTATCTAATGTATTGGAACATATTGAAGACCGAGTGGAATTCTTAAGGAACTTATGCCGAACTGTCTCACCGAATCGCATACTAATACGAGTACCTCTCTTTGAGAGAGACTGGCGGGTTCCTCTTAAGCAGGAGTTAGGCGTAGAGTACCGCCTCGATCCTAATCATTTCATTGAATATACACACGAGACGTTTGCTGCTGAGATAAATGAGGCGGGCATGACTATCGCCTATCTAGAGTCGAGATGGGGTGAAATATGGGCAGAAGTAATTCCTTCTCATGGTGTATAATGCCAATCGTCACTGTCCTGATGAGTGTCTAAAATGGGGAACACTATATTCAAGATGTGCATAACCTGAGAAGATCATAGGGAACAATTTTGATGAAAACCACTGTAAAAAGATGAAAAATATTTGGTTATAAAAATGTTAAAAGGCGGGAATCCTTAGATGCTATGGGCAGACAGATGGCATTTAATATCTTCCGGAGGAATAAATTGTTGGCGATATATTTGAAAAATTACTTTCATAAAACAATTCATTTCCCGAAGATTGTTGAGTAAGACTAAATAAAGTCATATGTCTAAAGTCACAGTTCTCATGTCAGTGTATAATGGTGAGCGTTATCTTATGGAGGCTATCCATTCAATATTAAATCAGACATGGAGAGATTTTGAATTTCTTATAATTAACGACGGTTCAACTGATGACACTCAAAATATTCTCACCTCTTTTACAGACAAGAGAATTAAGATTGAAAATAACCTGATAAATATTGGCCTAACAAAATCCTTAAATCGAGGATTGGATCTTACAAACGGAGACCTTATAGCTAGACAAGATGCAGATGATATATCCTTGCCTCAGAGATTGGAACGGCAGATATCTTACTTCAAATCTCACCCAAATATTGCACTCCTGGGGACATGGGCTAATTCAATCGATGCAAATGGAAAAACAATAAGTAAGATATGTCCGATTTCAGATCCCTCTTTACTTAAATGGCGATTGATTTTCAAAAACCAGATCATTCATTCTTCAATAATGTTTGATAAAAAAAAGGTACTTACTATAGGCGCTTATGATCCCGATATAAAATATGCACAGGATTACGACCTTTGGAGCAGAATTTTAATGCGTTATGAGGTACACCAAATCCCCGAAATAATGATACACCTTAGAAATCATTCAGAAAATATTTCTAGAAAAAATCTTTTAGAACAGAAAGAAGCGGAGATCAGGAGGGTAAGAAAGAATCTTACTTTCCTTTTAAACAAACCAATTTCTATGGAGGATGCATATAATATACGTGTAGCAATAGAAGAGCGGCCCTTTTTAACGTCTGATGAATTAGAGAAAACAGCAGATCTACTCCATGAACTATATTTAAATTTCATTGGAAGATTGAATCCTAATTTAAATGATACATCCATAGTCACGGCCGATTATTCCACAATGATGAAAATATTAGCATCCAAACATGCTAATATTCAGCGTAAAGGAACTTATGCTATTTTAAAAAAAGCAACCCAGGCAAAATCCACTTCGATATTCGAATTCTCAACATTAAAATGTCTTTTAAAGATACTGCTGGGGCCGAGGAACATTTCAAGGTATTATCACCTCCAAAGACATTTCAAGAATATTTCATGATTACTTAATTTATACATCCGGTTATAGTTACTTTAGGAGATAAGGAATGAATGAATTTCCGAAAGTATCTGTTATTATCCCAACTTTTAATCATGGTCATTATATTAAAAAGGCAATTGATAGCCTTTTAAATCAGACCTATAAAGATTTTGAAACAATTATTATAGATGACGGTTCCAGAGATAATACAAAAGATATCGTAGCATCATATGGAAACGTAGTCCGATATATCTATCAGGAAAACAAAGGCCTTCCACATGCTCGAAATACTGGAATAGCCGCCGCAAGAGGAATCTATGTCGCATTCCTTGATGCAGATGATTATTTTGAAGAAAAAAATCTTGAAAAAAAAGTCTCATTCCTAGAGACCCATTCTAATATAGATTGGGTATTCTCTGATTGGGATTACATTGATGAAGATGGGAATTTTATAGAAAGAGGTTCGATTAAATGGCACTATAGTGAAAAGGTGTTCGGTGATAAATTATTTGAAGAGCTCGTTATGCATCGGAATTTCATTTCCCCTTGCACGGTCATCATAAAAAAATCTACGCTAAAAGCTGTGGAATATTTTGATACAGATGTTATTTGCCAAGAAGACTGGGACTTATGGTTGAGGCTTTCCCTTAATCACCCATCGCATTTCATCAACGAAGTTCTCGTCCATGTCGTTGTTCATCCTGACTCTCTATCAAAAAATTTCAGCAAATGGGCTTATGGCAATTACCTGATTGTAGAAAAATTAAGTCACATAATCCCTCAATCTTTTCCCGACCGAAATAAGGTCATTGTGCGTCTTCAGGCGGATAAATACACATTCTTGGCTAGAGATTTTATTCAAAAGGGAGAGATGGCTAAAGCTGTCATCACCTTATTAAGATCGATCCATAAACTTCCTTTCCAGAAAAAGGTCTACTGGCTTTTATTATCGACGATTATAGAGGGAATCAGAAAAAGATTTAAAGCAATATTGATAAGATGAATATATGCATATTTATATTTATTCTTTATTAGGAATATCTCATCTGGAGATGTATTCATCATATCTTCTTTAATAAATGAAGTGCTTGTCTATAGACTTCTAGAAGCCATGTCATGTGAGATGCCGGTAATTGCTACACCGATATTTGCTAATCAAGAGGCTCTAGAGATGAAAGTTTGCTTTTCACACGAAAAATCTAAATCGTCTCTTCAGTGGTATGCTGGACTTCGTGGCTCATTTTTCAATTAAAAAGATCGAGGCAGCCGATAACAGAAAAATAGTCGAATCCCTTTTTTCTTATTCAACAGCATAAAAAAGATCAATTAACAAATCTTGTATGGGGTGCCGTTGTTAAAAGTCCGAAACAAAAACCAGACTGACGATTTGGAGGATGAGATGTCCAATTATTCCATGAAACAGATTGTTGAATCCTTCGAGCAAAAGAAGGCCTGGGAGAAACAGTTCCCCATCAATTATTTTTTAGTCAGGCCGCTGTCCTTTCTAATCACATACCCGGTTCTTCGGATAATCCATTCGCCCAGCAAGGTCGCCTGGACAGGCTTCGTTATTGGGGTAGTAGCCTGTTTCGCTTTCCTTGGGCTCTCCTTGTGGACAATATGGCCAGGTATTATCTTTATAAGCATATTTTCCATCCTTGACGCTGTGGACGGCAATATTGCACGAACAACTAAAAATGTGACCTATTACGGCAAGTTCCTGGATAGTCTGATCGGGGAAGTTATAGAAGGGAGTTATTGTTTTTGCATTGGAGTAGGCGTGATATTAGAAGGCTTAAGTTCATCCGATCCTGTAGTAAAAAATGGGGGAGTTTTCATATACAACATTATGCCTTTACTTGCTGCCGCTATTATCATTGCTGGAAGATTATACAGCAGTTTTATCGATCTAAAATATCAAACTCTATTTTTTGAAAAAAAAGTTGATGAAAACACAATAGAGGGAAGAAGCATCTATGACCCTATAGGGACGTCCGTGTTCAAAGATCAATGGATTTATAAGGTTTTTGTCAATTTCAACCTATTAAACAATCAGATCATTTTCTTGATTATAGTATCTCTTTTTTGGAGACCGGACTTTTTTCTATATTTTCTTGCGATTTATTATTTCACGCGGGGAATGATCTATTTTATATTTTTTATGCGCCGCGCGGAGAAGAGGCTACATTAGTAAAATGGATCATTGTTCCTTTAAGTCACTCTATATGATTCAAATTATTCCTATTGATCCGTCAACATTTCAGCAAGAACATGAAAAGGCTATTTGATATTATAAAATATTTAGCACTTCGATTTGATAGATATTTTGGGACAAACATAAAGGAATCGGGAGGGCGAATCTACCGTCCTATCTTGCGATTTCTCTCCCCGATTCGGAGAGTAATAGATCCCCTGTTCGTGCGATTTTGTTATAGAACAGGTATTTGCAAAGCCAGGACTCTCAAGCTTCATATCGGTTGTGGCTGGAAACATTTTAATGGCTATATCAATATAGATCTTTGGATCACTGATGCTACAGATCTCATCTGTGATGTCACCCGTTTGCCATGGCCGGAAAATGCTGTGGAGGTTATTGAGAGTTATCATGTTATTGAGCATATCTCTCATAGACGCATTCGAGAAGCCCTTATGGATTGGCACCGGGTATTAATACCGGGAGGCAAGCTTATTTTGGAATGTCCGCATTTTGACGAAGCAGTTAAGGAATATCTATCAGGTAATGTTGACCGTTTGATTAACATCTTTGGACGCCAGAGATCCTATGGCGATGCGCACCTTTACGGATACACTCCCCAACGCCTTTCATTGCTGCTTGAAGATATAGGGTTTGGAAATATTCAAGAAGGCATTCCCCAAAGTTCTCAGAGTCTGGATGAGCCTTCTTTTAGAATTGAATGCACCAAGAACACATGAATCCATCTAAAGTAAACATTCTCATGTTATCAGCTGGAATGATAAGTGGTGCTTTTCGTATGATGATGGATATTATCGAGCATATAGACAATAATAAATTTAGAATCTACGTTGCATATAAACCAGAATATGCGGAATGGGGAAAATATGAAATAGATTTAATAAAAAATTCTGGAGCAAAGATTGTCCATTTAAGGGGGAAAAAACTATTTGATCCACGCACTTTTATAGATATATGGAAGATTTTGAGGCAGGAAGAGATAGATATACTGCATTCATGGGATGTTTTAGGCGTGCCCGCTAGAGTTATTGGGAAATTGGCAGGAGTGAAAATAGTTGAGGAAGTAGCCAATCCACCGCCCAAGGTTCCTGATGAAATATCCTTTAAGCATTACTGGATCAATAAGTTCACCTCGTTTTTAGTCGATGGTTATGTAGCCTGTTCCAATGAGATACAAAAAAGATACTATTATGAAAAACCTGTTTATCTCAAAGACAAGATATTTCCGGCTATCAATAATTGCGTTGAGGTCCCGGCCATATCTTTAACAGATGATTACATCTCCTCGCTTAGAAAGAGATATGACATTAAAGGTGATGAAATTATTTTAACAAATATAGGTTATTTCAATGAACAAAAGGCCCAGAAAGACCTCCTTAAGGCATTTAAGATTGTTACTGAAAAAAGAAAAGGGGTGAAACTATTTTTAGTAGGATGGGGAAGGCTCGATGAAGAATTAAAAAAAGCGACAAAAGAATTGGGGATAGAACAACTAGTTACCTTTACGGGCAAACTAAACAGATCTGAGGTATTTAATGTATTAGCCATCACCGATTTATTCGTACTCTCTTCCCACTGGGAAGGATTTGGAATTGTTATGGCAGAGGCCATGGCCCTGGGAAAGCCGGTAATTTCAACTGATACGGATGGCAGCCGTGAAGTGGTTAAGAACGGAGAAACCGGGATATTGGTTCCAATAAAAAGACCTGATTTAATGGCGCAAGCTATTTTGGAACTTTTGGAAAAGCCCGAATTGATGGTCCAAATAGGTAAAAGGGGTTTAGACAGGGTAAAAAAATATTTCAACTGTGAAAGGTTCATCAAAGGCTATGAGAAATTCTATTTAGATGTTTTTCAGGGCAATAAGAATTAATAAGTGTCATCTTATCAGAAAAAAATCCTTTTTGTTATAGACGCCTTGAGTTTTGGGGGAGGGGAAAGGGTCTTCGCGCAGATTATAAACGGATTAGAACCTGAGAAATATGAGATCTTTTTAGCATCCCAACCAAATGAACAGTTTTATAAGGCAATCCACAATAAGCAGGTTCAAAACCTTCCACTGGATTTTTCAAAAAGGATCAATCCCTCCTTAATCTTAAGATTAGCCGGAATCATAAAGAAGAATCGGATAAGGATTGTCCATGGTCAAGGGACAAGGGCGGAGTTTTATGGGAGGATTGCTAAAAGACTTGTAGGCAGAGCGAGATATGTCTCGACTATTGCCATGCCGGTTGAAGGATTTGATGTCAGAGAGTCCCGAAGGAGGATTTATAGAATCTTTGATCGACTTTCCGAGAAGTATGTTGACAGATTTATCGTGGTATCGGATGTCTTAAGAAATATGCTGATCAGTAAACGGGGGCTTGATCCGGATAAAGTCTTCAGGATTTATAACGGCATCGAGTTAGATAAATATAATCCGGCGCTGGGAGATCGCACCGAGATCAGAAAAGAATTAGGAATTGATGAGGATAATATTCTTATAGGTGCTATTGGAAGATTGGTATGGCAAAAAGGTTTTGAGTATTTGATCCAATCAATCCCCGATGTCTTGAAGGCTTATTCAAATGTGAAGTTTATGATTGTCGGGGAGGGGGAATTAAAAGAAAGGCTCAAAGCTCAAAGCTCAAAGCTCAAAGTAAAAGATAACCTAATATTTACTGGATTCAGGAATGACATTAAGGAAATATTATCAGCTATTGATATGCTTGTTATTCCATCTCTCCTTGAGGGCTTTCCAATGATAGCGCTTGAAGGGATGGCAATGGCTAAACCGACTATCGCTACAAGAATTGAGGGGATTATTGAACAGATCACAGATGGTGAAACAGGTCTCCTAGTTCCATCCAAGGATGCCAATGCATTAGCAAATGCGATCAATCGTCTTATCAATCAACCGGATCTTGTTTTAAGGCTTGGGATGAACGCAAGGCAAAAGGTTGAAGAGGATTTTTCAGTGGGAAAGATGATCGCGGAGACCGAAAAAATATATACGTCTTTGTGCGACAACTCGGCGTGTATAGAATAAACACCCTCATGTCAGAAGATATATTATATCCTGACATTTAGAGCTTTGCGGGGCGCGAGGGAAATTGCTTGAATCAACTTTATACCTTTTTCAAAATTAACACCGTTATTATTGATTCTTTATGAAGAAGAAAGAGATCATCCTGGTTGTTCTTATAGCCGGCATAGGCGATCTCATACTTGCATCGCGAAGCATCAGAGCTATACGCAACAGATTTCAAGATGCTAAGATCCACCTTTTAACTAGCACAGAAGCCTTTCCAATAGCAAAAAGTTATCCATATATTGACCATACATGGGCGTTCCCCATCAGGGAACTAAGGAAAAGCAAGACTTATATCTTTGACATCTTAAGACTAGTTAGGGAACTCAGGAAGATAGATTTTGATATTGTCGTAAATCTTTACAGGATCTTTTCATCTGGAGGTGCAATCAAGCTTGGGCTCCTTTTCATTCTTTTAAAGTCTTACGTTAAAATAGGGCATGACAATAAAGGATTCGGTTTATTTATAAACAGAAAGGTACCACCAGGAACCTTAAAAGATAGACACTTTGCCGATGCCATAATGGAAATTGCACAAGAGGCTGGCGGTATTCCCGATGATAAAGGCATAGAGGTTTTTTGGAGCCAAGAGGCTGAATCGAAATGGCAACATCTCTTCGCGGATCCGGATATTATGAGAGTAGCTATAAATCCAGGGGGAGAGCGTGCGAATAGGAGATGGAATCCTGATCATTATGCATTGGTAACGGATAACCTTATTGATAGATTCAATGCAAGGATCTTTATTTTGGGGGGGCCTGGAGAGGAAAAGATTGCAGAGGAGATCCTGATAAAGATGAGGAATAAAGCCATTGATCTCTCTGGGCAATTAACATTGAACGATCTTGTTTATATTATTGATCAAATGGATCTCCTCGTGACCAACGACAGCGCACCGATGCATATAGCGGCGGCGGTAAAAACACCTGTTGTCGCGATTTTCGGACCGGAAGATCTCCGACTCTTTGGCCCTTATACAACCCCGGATCTGTATAGAATCGTGTTTAAAGATGTTGATTGTCGGCCATGCAAAAAGAAGGATTGTAAAAGGCCTCTATGTCTGGATCAGATAACACCAGAAGAAGTGTTTGAGAAATGTGTTGAAATTTTGAAACCGAGGTAATTTATCAATTTTTTAATTTGACATTATAGAACTGTTAAGTTAGAAGGCCATCTTTAAATTCAAACTGATATTCGAGGAGTATGAAAGATGGCCTTTCGCATGCTGTGGATATTGAATTGGAGGGTTATTAAATTTTACCTGTGTATTGCCTTGATCTGCTTCTTTCTGGCCTTTTCTTCAAGCGACGCATGGGCGTTTTTTCTGGATTTCATTAATAGAATAATATAGTCTCCGGACTTAATAATAAAGATCCCGTTGAGGGTTGTTCCTTCAGCGGGATCTTTATTTATTTGATATTGAGATACTATGCCCTGTCTTTTTCAGCAAGTTCTCTTAATATCTCTGTGTTCTTTTGTATGCGCTTCATGTTGGCCTTGAGGTTTGCCTTATGAGGCTTATCCTTCCAGGTTCGAATCGCCTTTACCTTTTTTGAGTCTGAAGTCATGGTAGTTTCTCCTTCTGGTGTTAATGAGAGACCTTTTAATAGTACCGATTTTTTGTCATTTGGACCTTCGGAATTGTTGAGATTCTTCGTCGATACCGTTTCACAGCATCATATATTGGCAATCAGCGATTAGCTTTCAGCCTGGATTCCCCGGTTAAACCGGGGAATGACGTCGTCGCTGCCGCTCCTTAAAATGACAAAGAAAAAGATATCAAAATGATAAAAAAAATCCAAAAATAATAGATTATAAAGTCTCGAAATGCTAAATAAAAAATTTCCTGAAAGTAAAATGTAATAATTATCCTAATTTCAGGAATGCGGTTTATTTGGTGCCTGTTTTGCGAGCTTTGCCCTCAGTTTTAATCTCTTCTTTCTACGTCGCCGTCTCCTTTCAATCTCGCGACGTCTTTCCACCTTCTTGTGTCTCGCCATAGGCCTCCTTTTTATTCTATTCAGATTTAAGAAATTAGCTGTATATCTAATAGCCGAATCAGAGGCCTAAGTCAATTACAAAAGATAAAAGAGGTATATTAGGCTGAAGACTGTTAGACTTTAAGCTAAAGCCTTTTTTGACAGGATTAACAGGCCCGCCCTTGCTCGACACGACCTATTATCAGATATTGATACATTTTCAGAAACGCTGATAATGAAACCTTTAATTTATAATGTCAGGTCTGGGCCAGGGATTCGGGCAGATCATACCACCGGTGAAGAAGGGGCT
>Ga0214474_1000601_pt1 | contig 17376 bp, 14 predicted proteins | sample RVTome_2_FD_187335 | JGI IMG/M metagenome (GOLD analysis project Ga0214474, IMG submission 187335) | Soil microbial communities from uranium-contaminated site in the Upper Colorado River Basin, Wyoming, United States - RVT95D214 HiSeq ...
CCGAAAAGCAGAAGGGAACCAGGGAAGAACCCTTTATTGAAGGCCCGCAAGGAAAGCTTCCTGACTCCAATATCCAACGTTCAACGATTCAGAGATCAAATAAGGGGCTACCTAAAAATGAAGATAACCAGGGGAGATAATAAGATTAGAAAGAACTGAGATACATTTTAGGATTTTTAGTTATGCATCTCATTATAGAATTTTTATTATAGCCTATCCCAATAAGCCTTTTTGAAGATTCTGTAATGGTCATGCAGCCCCCTGAAAGTTTGCCGCGGATATCGGTAATACCTTGTCCCATCCCCATATCCCCTGCCTTGAATGGAGGAGGTAAGTGGGAGGGTGAAGTTTTTGCCTCTTTTACAGAGTCCGACACTATTATTATCCTGTCAGGATTCTTTGTTTTGAATATCAATTCAAGGGTTTTTGAATGGAGATGACAGGGGTCTGCAATAACCTCGATATAAATATCCTGATTTAAAAGTCCAAACCCTGCAAGCCCCGGCTCTCTGTGATGAAAACCACGCATTGCATTGAAGATGTGTGTAATTCCTTTAGCCCCTGCATTAAAACCGGCTTCTGCATCACCATATGTTGCATCAGAATGCCCCATACTGACAATGATTCCCCTGTCAGACATCTTTTTTATTAAACCTGCAGCTCCTTTTATTTCAGGTGCAATAGTCATTATCTTTACTATATCTTCAAAACCCTCAATGAGTTCTTTGAGCTTATACTCAGCCGGTTCAGCGAATGCACCCGCATTCAAAGCACCGCATTTTGATGGATTGAGGAATGGACCTTCGAGATGAACTCCGATGATTTTCGCAGGTTTTGAATTTGGAGCTTTCACCCCCTCCCTAACCCTCCCCCCTCGAGGGGGAGGGATGGGTGGGGGGGCTGATTGCCGACGGCTGATCCCACCTGATGCTGATGATTGCTGTTTTTCTATTGCCTTTCTGACTGCATCCATATTTTCCCTCATTACCTTTACAATAGACGGGTATATGGTAAGAAGGATTTCCGAAATTCCATATGAGCCCTGTATTTCAGCTATTTTAAGGATATCGCCTTCGGCTGTTGTCCTTGTATCGTAACCGCCTATGCCATGGGCATGGATATCAATAATCTTCATTGTTGATTATAATAGCATAGAAGCTACTTAGTGTCTGTCCATAAACTAACAGATTTATAAAAAGCGTCATTCCCGCGAATCCGTCTTACGTCCGTCAGTACTTAAGACGGATGACGGAGGGAATCCAGGAAATTCAATAGGTCCTGGATTCCGGATCAAGTCCGGAATGACAAACAACCGACTTTATGGATAGAAGCTACTTAAGACAATTTGTCCATCAGTTGTGTTGGGCATAACAAAAAACAGCCCCTTTAATTCCCCCCTTGGTAAGGCGGGATAGAGAGGGGCAGGTTTGTTATAATTATCCATGTATAAGACACATATTCTCTTAGGTAAATTTTCGCAGGAAGAATTAGATCGTATCATACAAAAATCATCTAAAATTAAGGATGTTGCCAGCCGGATAGACTTTCTTTCCAGAAATTTTCTGGATTTAGATTATGTCGAATCAACTTTAATTGGAGATATAAACATACCAGAGGTTTTTATGATAAATCTGAAAGGAGTTGATTGTTTTACCTTTATCGATTACATAGAGGCAATGCGGTTATCAGGCTCTTTTCCCGAATTTAAGGTAAATTTAAGAAAGGTGAGATACAAATCAGGAATAGTTGCCTTTGAGAATAGAAAACACTTCTTCACGGATTGGCGAGAATTTAATTCAGACTTTATTGATGACATTACTGAAGAAATCGGCGCTGAAAAGACGATAAGAGTTCAGAAAACGCTTAATCAGAAAAAGGATAGAACACATTTTCTGCCCGGGATTCAAACTGTAAAGCGAGAAATTAAATATATACCTTCTGAATCAATTGATGATTCAGTTTTAAGCAAACTCGGAACAGGGGATTATGTCGGGATATATTCAAAGGTAAATGGGTTAGATGTTTCGCATGTGGGAATTATAGTTAAAAACGGTGATAACATTTATTTAAGACATGCGTCATCACAAAAGGAACATAGAAAAGTAGTTGATCAGGATTTTAAAAAATATATAGTTGGTAAACCGGGCATCATTGTTTTGAGAACTAAAGCTCCTAATACGCAGGGCTGATTTTCGCTTTGCAAGAGATAAAATTCAGTCCCGCTTATTAATCATGTGTGCAAACATAATAGGCAGGTCATAGCATTTGAGCGGCTTTTTTTGCCGATAGTCTTTAAAGTAAATTTAAAATAGAGAGGCAAAAACCTCGGAGTTCCGACTAAAAGTCGGGACGAGAATGAGCGAGGATGCTATGTCCTGCCTATATTTCATTCTTAAATCAACTGGCCTCGCTTTTCAACCCGTCAATTTCACTGCGCAGCCTCCATAAAAGCCACAATCCAGGCAGGGCAACAAGAAAGGTTATAAAAAAGAAATTGGTCCAGCCTATTGATTCTACAAGATAGCCGGATGTTGGTGATATGAATATCCGACCAAGAGCGGCAATCGATGACAATAGTGCGTACTGTGTTGCAGTGTATCGATGATTACACAACGCCATTAGAAGTGAGACAAAGGCTGCTGTACCCATACCACCGCTCATGTTTTCAAAGGCGATAGCAAAAATCAACATACCATAACTTTTACCCATCCATGCTAAAACCATGAATGAAAGATTTGATATAGCCTGAAGTATACCAAAGATTACCAGGGAGCGGAAAAGCCCCAGCCTAATCATTAAAGTGCCTCCAAACATTGCACCCACAATCAGTGAGACGAAACCAAGTCCCTTATTTATGGTACCCACATCGCTTACAGAAAAGCCCACCCCTCTGATAAGAAACGCAGTAGTCAACGAGCTTGCATAAGCATCTCCTAACTTATAGAGCACTATTAAAAATAAAAGCCTAATGGCGGAGTTTCTCGAAAAGTAATTCTTCAGAGGTCCCCATACAGCTTCCCGAATGCTTTGAGGAGGCACTATCCTTGTGTCAGGCTCGGTCCCTAAAAGTGTTGTTATTATTCCTACTCCCATTATTCCGGCCATTAATAAATAAGTGTTCCGCCAGCCTATATAATCGGACAGAACAAGCGCCAGCGCCCCTGAAACAAGCATTGCAATTCGATAGCCCATTACAAACACGGCAGCCCCTACCCCACGCTGTTGTTCTTGTAAAACATCGGTACGGTATGCATCAATCACAATATCCTGAGAGGCAGATGTAAAGGCTACCAGAAGGGCAAGTGCAGCTAACAGCAATGGAGCTTGCTGTGGGGAACTAAAAGCCATGGCTGAAATACCAATAATAAGACTAAGTTGAGTTATGATTATCCAGCCCCGGCGTCTTCCCAGCCATGGAGGGATAAAACGATCCATAAAAGGTGACCAAAGGAATTTCAATGTATAAGGCAATCCCACAAGTGCAAATATACCGATGGTGCGCAAATCAACTCCGGCTACTGTCATCCATGCCTGTAATGTACCACCGGTTAAGGCTAAAGGCAGCCCTGAGGAAAAACCAAGGAATGTTATAATCGCAATACTCCGGCTGCGGAATACCAGAATGTAAGGGGAAATATCAATTTTCAATTTTTTCACTCATCCAAGAGTTAAACCACTTTATTCGTATAACAAATCGTAAAAAGGCAGGATATAGTATTTGAGCGGTTTCTTTTGCCGATAGTCCTATGAGAATATTTTTAAAATGAAGAGGTAAAAGCCTCGGAGTTCCGATTCTATCGGAACGAGAATGAGCGAAAATATTATATCCTGCCTTACTGTCCAACATTTATGAATAATCCAAGTTAAGTTTAACAGGAAGCCGGCCTTTAAAATCCATATTTCCTATTAAACACTTTATAACAGCCTTTTGTGCCTGCTCAGTAGGCTCATAAGCAGCAATAAGTACATCAGCTCTGTTAAAATGGCGCAGAACATAAGGACTCCCGAAGGAAATGACAATAGAATTTCCAGACTTCCTGATGAGTTCATTAATCCGATTCCTTTCATCCTTATCTATCCCTGAACTCCCTTTCCATGCAGCAACGCTTGTAAATATGGCAAATATGGCGATTTTATTTTTTAAATCCATCGCATCGGTAATTGATGAAGTATTTTTGAAATAATTCTTTAATGGAGATTCAAAAAACTTATTATCTCCGTAAAAAACTAAATGGGTCTTACTTCTCTCAGAGGTTGGCAATATTCCGGGAGTATTTTTTACAATGGTTATGGACATTTCAGTGATATGAGATGAAAGCCTTTCATGATTCTCATAACTAAATTGCTGTTTATCATATTTAATCTTTTTCTTTATCGTTAATATTCGATCTATTGTTGAATCTATCTGTTCTTCGGTAATATCTTTTGACTCAAGTGCAGACAGCAGCTGTTTAACTGTAAAATCGACATCCATCGGATGTAGTAAGATGTCAGCCCCTGCTTTTATGCATTGCACAGGGATATTTTCGACGTCTTTCAAGGCATTCATGTTCAGGGCATCCGTCAGTACAAGACCATCAAATCCAAGCTCTTCCCTCAATATACCGGTGATTATCTTTTTTGATAAGCTTGCAGGTTTATAATCAATGGCCGGGATGCTTAAATGTCCAATCATGATACTGCTGACCCCTGTTTTAATGGCCTCTCTGAATGGCATTATATCCATATTCATCAAGTCCTCGTAAGATTTATGGATGACAGGGAGCAAGATATGCGAGTCTGTGGATGTGTCCCCATGTCCTGGGAAATGCTTGGCACAGCTTATGAGCCCTGAACTCTCTAATGTCCTTATATATTCTGAGCCGAACCATACTACATCTTCAGGGTTGTCAGAAAATGCCCTTGTGCAAATAATAGGGTTATCAGGATTTTGATTTATATCAAGGACAGGGATAAGGGGCATGTTTATTCCGATATCCTTTGCCCCATCTGCTATTGCCTTTACTGCTCTTTCAAGGATAGCAATATCTTCAGGTCTATTTTTATCAATGGCTGCTGCTATAGCCATCTGGCATGGGAATATGGTGCTGTTTTGTATTTGCTGCGCTACCCCGCGTTCGATGTCCGATGCTATGAACAGATGTGTTTCTGAGATTGACTGGATTTTATCAATGAAATATTTCACCTCATCTTTTTTGCCGCCAAAGACTATAAATCCGCCAATCCCCCTCTTTACGAGTTTAAATATTTCTTCCTGATAAGACGCTGAACTGATACCTTCTCCCTCAAGCCTGGCGATAATAAGCTGATATAATTTTTTTTCTAATGCATCCGGGGTAGTTATATGATTATTTAGCATGGGGAAGTTTATCAAATCACTGCTTATATAAACAATAATTCTCTGAATAAAGGTTACCCCGAAAAGTGCAATTCATTCATTTTAAGGCAGGTATATATTCAGAAAAAGCTTTACCAGCAGCACCTTTGTAAGACACATGATATTCAGAGAGCTTGAATATTTTCATCAGTAACGATTGATAACATTGAATAACCCTATTCTGCTTTGTAAAGGTTTTTATGCATATATGCCTGCTTTGGTCATCAGATAAATGCAGTTTTCGGGTTAAGATATTTTCTCCTTAAAGAAATCAGCCCAATCCCTGGTAAAATATATTGTAAAGGGAAGAAGTATATGGGAAAATATAAGTAAAGATAAAAGGTCTTAAAATGGCAAAGACAAAAATTCTTCTTGTAGAAGACGATAAACTTCAGGCAGAGGTTGCAAAAGATTATTTAGAGGCTAACGGGTATGAGATTATATGGGTTGAAAATGGTAAATCTGCAATCAAGATGGCAAAAACCCAACCCGTTGAACTTATACTGCTTGATCTTGTTTTACCGGATCTCGATGGCAACGAGGTATGCCGTTGGTTAAAACTTAATGAAGATACCAAGGGTATTCCTATAATCATCCTCACAGTCAAAAGTTCCACAATGGAGAAGGTTACCGGGTTGGAGGCAGGTGCTGATGATTATTTACCCAAGCCATATAATGAAATTGAGCTCAACGCGAGGATATATGCCTGTTTGAGAACAAAGGCATTACAGGATGAGTTAAGACAAAAGAATCGTCAGTTAGAGGAAGTTCTGTTAAAGGTAGAAACCCTTGCGATTACGGATCCTTTAACAGAACTTTTCAACAGAAGGCATTTTTCGGCTGCCATAGAAAAGGAATTCAACAGGACTGTAAGATTTCAGTCCCCGACTTCCTGTTTGATGATAGATATAGATTATTTTAAAAAGGTTAACGATGAATATGGTCATCATACAGGAGATATGGTTCTCAAGGAGATAGCAAGGATAATAAAAGACCACATCAGAAAAATAGATACTGCGGCAAGGTGGGGTGGCGAGGAGTTTATTGTATTGCTTCCTGAAACAAAAAAAGAGGATGCCTTACAGGCTGCGAAAAGGATACTTGAGGGGATTTCAGGTCATCAATTTTCAGGCGTACCAGGAAAAATTACTGTAAGTATCGGACTTGCCAGTATACCAGAGGCTTCTGTAGATACTGCTGAGAAAATGATTCATGCATCTGACCTTGCATTATATGATGCAAAAGCTAAGGGGCGCAACAGGATAGAAGCTGCATAGCCGATGACTCGTAGAGGATATGAATTTATTGGACATGATCTAACTTCTTTTCCCATTCCCACGCCGTCATTATTATATATTCCAGATCAGCATGTACAGGTTTCCAATTCAATTCGCTTTTCAGTTTCGAGCTATCAGCAACTAACACAGGTGGATCGCCAGGTCTTCTCCCTACCTCTTCTGTCTTGAAATCTATATGTGTAATTTTTTTAACTGCTTCAACTACTTCCTTTACCGAATAGCCGTATCCATATCCACAGTTAAAAACATTGCTTTTCCCTTTATCTAAAAGGTAATCCAATGTTATTAGGTGTGCCATAGCTAAATCATCCACATGGATATAATCCCTTATACATGTGCCATCAGTAGTAGGGTAATCAGTTCCGAAAATTTGTAATTTATCAAATATCCCCTTAGCTGTTTTTAATGCCCTCGTAATAAGATGGGTAGCTTCTTTGTAAGCCTGCCCTATCCTGCCCACAGGATCAGCCCCTGCAACATTAAAATATCTTAATGAAACATAATTAAAATCTGACGCCTGTGATAGATCATTCAGTATCCATTCCACAGCTGCCTTAGAAGAACCATAGGGATTAATAGGATTTATTGGTGTATCTTCATCTACAGGTATTTTCTCGGGTATGCCATATACAGAAGCAGTAGAAGAAAAAATAAAATTCTTGATCCCATTTTTTTGCATAATTTCCAAAAGATTAAGTGTATTTACAGTATTATTCCTGTAATATTTTAAGGGCTCTATGACAGACTCTTCTACCTGAATAAATGCTGCAAAATGCATAATTGCATCGGGATTAAACTCTTTTATAATCTTATCTAAGAAAACCTTATCTGAAAGATCTCCCTTGACTAACCTGCCATATAAAACTGCCCATTCATGCCCTGTAGATAGATTGTCATAAACAAGTATTTCATATCCTCTTTGGCCTAATACCTTAACAACATGGCTACCGATATAGCCCGCTCCACCTGTAACAAGAATCTTCATGCTGAAACCTCGTTAATCTTTTTTCTATTTCTACCTTTCTTCATTATTGGCAACAGGGACAATTTCGAACCTTTTATCCTTTAGATGGCCTGATAAAGTAACTCAGGCTATCAAGACTTTTGTCCTGATAGCCTACAGTATTTGACAATTAAGCATTTTCTGGTGGCGGGGAGAGGATTTGAACCTCTGACCTTCGGGTTATGAGCCCGACGAGCTACCAGACTGCTCCACCCCGCGACATGCCTTTTAACAATAACTTATCAACGTTTTTTTGTCAAATTCTCTTTTCCATCCTGATGTAATAAGGTTAAACAAACGTAATTTTGTCAATTACTGCATGTATGTTATGATATTAAGCAGTAAGGTCTCTTTTAAAAATGGAAATACTAAGACAATTCAGATGGCAGGATCTGGTAGATATCATATTGATGTCTATCATACTCTACCGCCTTCTCCTTATCATAAAAGGTACGCGGGCTGCACAGATGCTTATCGGACTTGGTGTCCTGCTATTCGCATCACTGGTTTCAAGATATTTTGAACTTTATACCGTAGACTGGCTGATTCAGAGCTTCTGGGCCCAGATAGTCATTGCTATAATTATCATTTTTCAGCCTGAGATAAGAAGGGCCCTTGCACAGATGGGAGAAACACAGTTTCTTCAGACACTCACCTCAGCCGCAGAACTCAAATCCCTCGAAGAGATTGTCAAAGCAACCATCGCCCTTGCAAACAGGAAAATAGGTGCACTCATTGCCATAGAACGTGATACAAGCCTCAAGGACTTTGTTGAAATGGGGACCCCTCTGGATGCAAAGGTCTCAAAAGAGGTGCTCCTTAGCATATTCCACCCCACCTCACCCATACATGATGGCGCAGTCATGATAAAGGGCAACAGGATTGTTGCTGCAGGGTGTTTTTTGCCGATAACAATGAATCCGGAAATTAGCAGGTCATTAGGTACAAGACACCGTTCGGGCCTGGGTCTGACAGAGGAGACAGATGCTGTGGTAATCATTGTATCAGAAGAAACAGGAATTGTATCAATGGCAATTAACGGAACCCTCGAAACACATCTTGATATGGGAACGCTCAGAGATGTCCTTACTGATTTATTTACAGCAAAGAAGGTTCAAAGATCCGCTGGGGCGGGAAAGAAATGAGAAAATTCTTTCTCGAAAACCTTGGCCTTAAGACAGTAGCTGTTTTACTATCTGTTGTATTATGGCTTTTTGTGACCTCCCGCGGCCAGTCAGAGATATCTATTGATGCACCAGTTGAGTTCAAGAATATCCCGACGGGACTTGAGGTGGTTAATTATGGTGCTAAGGTGATAAGCCTGAATATAAAAGGCCAGGAGAGGCTCATCAAAAATGTTAAACCATCAGATATAAGGGTCTATATTGATCTCAGTAAATCTAAAAAAGGAGAAAGTATCTACTATTTAACCGGAGATGATATAAAACTGCCTCATGCTATAACTGTTATGAATATAAGCCCTTCCAGTATTAAGGTCATAACCAAAGAAACAATAACAAAGACCGTTAAGGTAATGCCTGTTATTATAGGCGACCCTGAGAAGGGTTATTATGTAAAATCTATTGAAGCAGTTCCACATACTGTGGTAATCGAAGGTATAAGGTCTGAAGTAGGAAAGGTCAATAACATAAGAACTGAGCCATTGGATATAACAGGGGTCAACGAAACATTAACTCAGGACCTGAAACTTGAATTAACAGGTAAAAATATAAGAGCAAGGATGAATGATATCAAGGTCAAGGTTGTAATTGGAGCAGGAAGAAAATGAGACTCTTTGGTACAGACGGGATAAGAGCCGCTGTAAACAAGCATCCTATGACGCCTGAAACGGTTTTGAGAATAGGCATGGCTGCTGCTCATATCCTCAAGGAAAAACATGGAAGAAATATGATATTGATAGGCAAAGATACAAGATTATCAGGCTATATGATAGAGAGCGCCCTTACTTCCGGGATATGCTCGATGGGGATGAATGTCACACTTGTCGGCCCTTTACCCACCCCGGGGATTGCATTTCTTACAAGGACATTACGTTTAGATGCAGGCATTGTCATATCAGCATCACACAATCCATTTGAAGATAATGGTATCAAATTCTTCTCTTCCGAAGGGTTCAAGCTTCCCGATGAACTGGAAAGAAAGATCGAGGAACTCGTGCTTGATGATGGGCTTTCAAGGAACAGGTCAAAGGGTTCAGACATAGGTAAAGCATACAGACTGGATGACGCAACAGGGCGTTATATAGAATATATCAAATCTACAATACCCAGGGGGATAACTTTTGATGGGATGAAGATTGTTGTTGATTGTGCAAATGGCGCTGCATATAAGACAACGCCATGGCTGTTACGTGAATTAGGGGCAGATGTGATCTCAATTAATGACAGGCCCGATGGGATAAATATCAATGCGGGTTGCGGCTCTTTACATGCAGAAGGACTGCAAAAGGCTGTTAAACTCCACAAGGCAAACATCGGTATTGCACACGACGGTGATGCGGACAGGGCAATCTTCTGTGATGAAAAGGGCAGAACAGTTGATGGAGACAAGGTCATGGCTATGTGTGCAGTAGAAATGAAAAGAAAGAAAATGCTTAAAAAGGATACCGTCGTATCAACTGTGATGAGCAATCTCGGGCTTGAGAAGTATCTTGAAATAAATAATATAAAACTGATCAGGACAAAGGTAGGAGACAGATATGTTGTGGAAAGGATGCTTGACGGCGGATATAACCTCGGAGGTGAACAGTCAGGGCATATTGTCTTCCTCGACCTTAATACAACAGGCGATGGCCCTCTTACAGCAGCACAGGTTCTTTATCTGATGAAAAAAAACGATTCTGCTTTATCAAAACTTGCATCCGGGATAAAACTTTACCCTCAGATTCTAATGAATGTTGAGGTAGAGCATAGGTTTGATATTAAGACAATACCTGAGATTGAAAATACAATAAAGGCTGCAGAAAAAAAACTCGCTGGAAGGGGAAGGATACTCGTCAGGCCCTCAGGGACAGAACCGAAGATAAGGGTAATGCTTGAGGGTGAAGACCTGAAGCTCATAACAAAACTCTGTAAGGATATTTCAAAGGTTATCAAAGAAAAGATGACTTAATGCAATTCTTTATCTCATTTCTAACAGGCATAGCCCTTTTTTATTCATTCCAATATTTTCCTTTTTCTACCGTTTTTTTTTCCGTATTGTCTTCTATATATTTATTAGTTAAGAAACGGCTTCTCCTCATACTCATCATTATCTCAGGAATTGCCTTTGCGTTTATCAGATACGAACCAGTGAAGGATATCCCCGATATTAGCGGTAAAGGGTTTGCAGTAAAAGGCATCTTTGAATATCCCCCGACCAAGACCGGGAGTGGTATGTTCACGCAGGACTTAAATATGAAATCTGCTGTGGATATAAAGACCGGGGTGGAGGTAAATGAACTCACAGGGCAAGAAGTTGTACTATTTTCAGATAGAGAGTTTAATCCCGGGACAGAATTCGAACTTGCTATAAAATTTCTGAAAAGTAGAAAAAGACTTAACCCCGGAGAACAAAGCAGAGATAACCTATATGCAAATCTTACAGATATATATAATTCAGGAAATAGAAGAATATCCCTTAGTTCAAAGATTCAGGAGTACAGGTATAAGCTCAATAGGTATATAGAAGAAAATTTCAAGAAGGATTCCGGAGCCTTTATCGCATCCATAACAACCGGCCAGAGGGCAAATATGGATGAAGAATTGAGGGACTCATTTAATGTCACCGGGCTTGCGCATATTCTAAGTATTTCAGGCACTCACTTTGGCCTTTTCTCTATGCTTTTATTCGGGATGTTCAGCTTTTTAATAAAGGCATTCCCATACAGAAGTCTACAGAGGATAACAATCTTTCTAACACCTTCACAGGCTGCTGCCATACTCTGCTTTCCTTTCATGCTTGCATATCTCGGACTTTCAGGTGCCAGCATCCCTGCGGTGAGGTCATTTATTATGATAAGCCTTTTCCTATCAGGACTTATCATTAACAGGAAGGGCTTCTGGCTTAACTCTCTCTTCTTTGCAGCATTCGTAATAGTTGTATGGGAACCAGAATCTATCTTTAGTCTCTCATTTCAGCTTTCATTTCTTGCGGTATTGTTTATTGGGTTCTCCCTCGGCAACAAGAAGGATGAGAAAAAAGAAGACAAGAAGATTGTCAGGTATATTAAGAATGCTGTATTGCTCACCCTTTCAGCATCAATTGGCACAGCGCCACTTGTAGCATATCATTTCCATTATTTCTCAATAATATCACCCCTGTCAAATTTATTCATAGCCCCTCTTATAGGCTTTGTTCTCATACCTCTGTCAGTTTTCTCATCTTTTTTATTTCTTATTACAGGGCATTATATGTTTACTCCAATAGTATCAGCAATTTCTGATGTGAGCCTCTTGTTAGTGAAAATATTCTCTCATATCCCTTTTGCCGATATAAAGATACCAGCATTTCCACCGATTGTAGTCCTGCTTTTTTATGCAGGATTTATCTTTTACTTTCTATTCAATAAGAGAAGATACACCCTGATAATCCCATTTGTTCCTATAATAATTTATCTGTCCATGTCCATTTTCGAGCGAAATGAACTCAATATTACCTATCTCGATGTCGGCCAGGGAGATTCGTCCGTTATTGAACTCCCTGATGGAAAGACCGTAGCAATAGATACAGGTAAAACCGGCAGGGAAACCGCTTCATTCCTTAAATACATAGGCAAAAATACCGTTGACGTTCTTATCCTTTCACACATCCACCCTGATCACACAGGGGGATTGGATTATATATTAAAGAGATTTAAGGTTAAAGAACTCTGGGACAATGGGCGTATTATCTTCCCTGACAATTTTACTAACATAAACCATAAAACACTTAATAGAGGTGATATTGTTGAAGGTAAAGGGTACACTATTTATATACTCCATCCATATCCTGAGTTTTACACAATGTACGGGAACGAATATGTCGCAGCTAACAATGACTCTCTCTTATTAAAGTTTAAAGGTAATAGTAAATCATTCTTATTCACAGGAGATGTTGAGGAAGAGGCAGAGAAGGACATTTTGAATCTCGGAAGCTGGCTGAAAAGCGATGTTATTAAAGTTCCACATCACGGCGGAAAGACATCTTCATATGAGTCTTTTTTCGAGGCAGTCTCTCCTGATATTGCAGTAATCAGTGCCGGCCGTGATAACTCATTCGGCCATCCTCATAAAGAAACCTTAGATGCCTTGCATGGAGCCAGAATATTCAGGACAGACATTGATGGGGCTATAAAAATAAAAGAGTCTATAAATGCGCTTGAAGTAAAGACATATAAAGATTTTCAGTTTAAAAAAGCCGGATCATTTAATGATGAGAGCAAGAATATTAAGCGTTTGTTTGAGACATGGTAAACACTTATCTATAAGATTAGAAACCCTGATTCATAGCAGTCTCTTTTAACACGAAAAATGCATTTGTCCGGAAATTTTGGTAGGCATACATGCAGAAAAACCTTTACAAAGCAGAATATTGAATGAATTGCATTTTTTGGGTTAAGCGGACAGTAATGGTATAAAATTATAGTTGATATTTTCATTCAAAAATATTTTAATATAAAATATAAATATATTTTGGAAGGATAACTTTATGTCAAAAATGGGAAAAAGATTGGAAGTTATTGGAGAAAAAGAGAAAAAGGATATGCCGCTTTACACCATAGGTATTGTGGCAGAATTGATTGGTACTACAAACCAGACGTTGCGCCTGTATGAAAAACATGGCTTGATAAAGCCTGCACGTAAGAATAAAAACAGATTCTATTCAGAAAATGATATTATATGGCTCCACTGTTTAAGAGAGTTAATCCACGATAAGAAAATCAGTATTGAAGGAATCAAAAAGCTCCTCAATTACGCTCCATGCTGGGAAATAACTTCCTGCCCTGAAGAGCGAAAAAGTAAATGTCTTGCCTATATAGACAGAGTAAAACCATGCTGGGAGTTGAACCGGATGATATGCAGCCGTAAATCAGGCGGTAAAGGAAATTTATGCGAAGAATGTGTTATTTATCTATCAAGCGTTAAAAACGTAAGAAAAACTGAATCAAAATCAAAACACAATCAACAAATAATTCCTCCACAATAAATCTCCTATTTTTTATCCAAAATGCTTATAATTAGATGTTTCAACTTGTCATTTTTTATTATAATAAACCTTACACATCTTAATGAAAGGAGGTGAGCTTAATGAAGAGTGTTATGGCTATTATATTTTCTGTACTTTTTGTCTTTGTTGTTTCCTCGGTTTCCTTTGCAGTAGAGGAGAAAGAAGCTAAGCCTAAAATACCAGCTGAAGTACCTAAACTACCAGGTGTGGCTAAAATAAGGCAGATTACTGGTAATGTCAGGGCAGTTAATACAAATGCTATGACCATCACTGTAACCAAGAAGCTGAAGCGTAAGGTAGTGGAGGCTGTTGTCACTATCGATAGTAAAACAAATATTATAACAGGCAAGGAAAAGCGGACATTCGCTGAAGTAAAGGTTGGAGATAAGGTTATAGTAAAGTATAAAGAGGTCAATGGCAAAAATGTTGCACAAAGTATTACTATCAAGCCAGCAACGACAGCTCCTGAAGAGAAAAAGATAGAGAAAAAAGGTAACCCGGCAGAGAAAAAATAATTTTTTTATAAATAGGGCACTGAATTTTCAGTGCCCTATTTTTTTATTTTATAGTTACTTATTCCCGATCAAGACTTAACTTTACGAATAAACAGGTATGACCTTGGCTATTACGATATTTTTCGGTTTCTAAACTGTTTTCGCTACTTATTTACAGGAGTACAACCGTTAAACTAATGCTCCGATTCATAATCAGGATGCTCATGCATGATAGCCATCCGGTTTACGATCCAGCGATAGGCGAGTACCAACATAGTAACAACCCCGATGGTTAGCGCAAACTCAGACCACTTCGGATAATATCTTACCGAAGCAGGAAGATTCCAGTTATAAGCGATGATGGATACATTAAGCCGATTCAAAATAACGCCAAGTACGGTTAAAAGACCTGCAAAGCGCACAAGTTTAGCATTTTGGTTTCTTGCACCAGATGTAAACAGGAAAACCGGAAGAAGAACAAAACCGAGGATTTCAACCAAAAACCAGTAACCATATGGGGTGTTTAAAGACGCCCATTCATCAGCATCAGCCAAAACCAATAGTTTCAGTATAAAATAAAGAAACATGGCAGATGCCGTTCCCTTACCGAGACCGATGATAAGCTTATCAAAATGGTCATGATCAAAATTTCCAAGCTTGCTTTTAAAAACACGGTGGCTAATAGTACTTTCAACGATCACCATGGAAATTCCTGCGAAGACAGCCGATAAAAGGAAAAACACAGGCAATAGTGACGAATACCAGAGAGGATGGAGTTTGCCAGGGGCGAGAAGATATAAGCCACCGAGGGCAGATTGATGGCCGCCGGCTATTATTACTCCGAAAATAGTTGCCCAGATAGCCAGTTTGTTAAAGAATTCACGCAATTTCCTAAGATTCAACCATTCAAACAGGGCAGGGCTCCATTCAATAAGACAGATATTTATATAAAGGAAGAAATGCCAACCTATTAGGAACAGTATAGAGGGAAATCCCCATGACCCGCCTAAGAGGTAGGGCATACGGTAATAACGACCGAGGTCGAACATAAGCGCAAATACTGCGAAGATATACCCAAGGAGACTTGAAAGAATAGCCGGCCGGACAAAGTGATGATACTGCTTCATCCCGAAGAGATGCACTGCTGTCCCAAGGGTAAGACCCGGTGCGGCCAGGGCAATCCCGACAAGTATATCAAATCCTATCCATAACCCCCAGGGATAGTTATCCGAAAGATTCGTAGACGGGCCAAGTCCGAAAAAGAGTCGCCAAATCATTACTGAAACTGCAAGAGCCAGAATAACCGCGGCGATTAAATTGGGGACATTGAAAAGACTGATGATATAATCCCGCGGTGTCATCCCAAGAAATATCTTTTCTCTCACCCAGGTATTAGTGTTTTCCGCCATGTCCTTCTCCCTTCTTCTCCGCAGATGTTTCGTGGCTATCTTGTGCTTTCTTACGAGCCTTTGATATAGCATAATAGGCCCCAAAAACAAGAGGCCAGGCACCGATTATTTCAAACATCTTTACTCCGAAGAGATACCCTTTGCTAAGTTTTGGTATCGGTGTTTTTCCGATGTCTGTTCTGAGACCAATTTCGTCGAAAGGAACTGCAGAAAGATAAAGCCAGCTTGTGCCTCCTACTTCATGCTCTCCATAAACATGATCAACGTATTTCCCAGGATTATTTCTAATCCTTCCATGTGCCAGATTAATCAGGTCTTCTCTCTTCCCAAATCTCATCACTTCGGCCGGACAGATCCCAACACAGGCCGGCACACCACCTTCTTTTGTTATTCTGTCGTAACAGAGAGTACATTTCGTAATCTGAGGATTAAGTGGTGCATAATACTCGTACGCCGGAACATCAAAAGGACAAGCAATCATACAATAGCGGCATCCGACACATAGGCCGGGATTATAGAGAACAGATCCTTCTTGAGTTTTTCTGTATGCATCAACAAAGCATGAAGACAAACAACCCGGGTCATCACAGTGCATACACTGTCTTTTAACATATATAGGTTTCCCGTCTTTAGAGCTGATGAACCGGTTGACCACGGTAAAGTTCCCGGCATGCATTCTCCTGACGGAATCAAAGACGGATTTTTTCTGATTTACTGACGCCTCAAATTCTTTTATCGGACGGTTCGGATTCTTATTCCAGTCATTACAGGCCCACTCGCATCTTCGGCATCCGATGCAAACGGTCGTATCGACAAGTACACCATGCCGTTCTTCAGGAATATGCAATTTATTTCTCTCAGCCCATATCTTCCAATTCCTTTCATTTGCGGTGTTTCCGGTCGACAGAATACTCTGGTCAGGTTTTTCAGACGCGTGAGCGGCAACACCGTTGCCAAGTAAGACAGTCCCTGCGATCGCTGCTGTCCGCTTTAGGAATTCTCTTCTGCTAATACTCATAGATTAGCCTCCATGACATTATTGTCTCTTTGTACTCAAAATGAAATAAAACCATATGAATACAAACATAGCTAAAACCGCTATCGCATATTCAAAACCTTTTGACGTAAATAGTTGTTCAAAAATATAAATATGGATCATTTCATCTCCTTCCCATCTTAACGGGTTTCGTACCCCGGAGGGTTCGGAACTATATCAACAGGCCGTACAGCTTTTTCTTTGTGACACTCTTTACACTCTCTGGGCTTTTCGAGGTTCATCTGATTATGGCAGCTTATACACTGGCGATGATAGGCAGCGAGCAGCCTCGGTCTATTCAGATGCACAGGGTCAAAAGTAATAGTATGGCAGTTCCTGCAATTCGGCGGAGTGTCTTTCTTGAGCTCAGCTTCAGCGCGGCTCTGATGGTGGCAGCCATCGCAGATGGTCTGCAACTTCCTGTGGAAATAGCTTGCCATTTTACTGTCATTAGAGATTTTGACGAACTTCTCGATAATCTTGAGATGCGGGAACTTGGCCGGGTCAAATTCTTTTTCCAGGGTCTTAATCTCCACTTCTTTTTTGACTGTT
>Ga0214474_1000602_pt1 | contig 17368 bp, 17 predicted proteins | sample RVTome_2_FD_187335 | JGI IMG/M metagenome (GOLD analysis project Ga0214474, IMG submission 187335) | Soil microbial communities from uranium-contaminated site in the Upper Colorado River Basin, Wyoming, United States - RVT95D214 HiSeq ...
TGAGAAGCCGATGCCAGGCACCACGTTGGCCGGGTTGAAGGCCGATTGTTCCACCTCTGCAAAGTAGTTTTCCGGGTTACGGTTAAGCTCCAGAACACCTACCTCTATAAGCGGATAATCCTTGTGCAGCCATACCTTGGTTAGATCAAAGGGATGAAAGTGGTATTTCGCGGCATCTTTCTCCGGCATTATCTGGATGTAGAAGGTCCAGCAAGGGAAGTCTCCCTTTTCGATGCTCTCATACAGGTCACGCTGGTTGCTTTCCCGGTCCTTTGCAACGATTGCCTCGGCCTCTTCATCGGTAATGTTCTTGATGCCTTGCTGTGTTTTAAGGTGAAATTTGACCCAGTGCCGTTCGTTCTTCTGATTGATGAAGCTGAAGGTATGACTTCCGAAACCGTGCATGTGACGGTACGAAGCGGGGATGCCCCGGTCGCTCATGACGATGGTGACCTGATGCAATGCCTCAGGCAGCGAGGTCCAGAAGTCCCAGTTGTTCTTGGCGCTGCGCATATTGGTGCGCGGGTCCCTTTTCACGGCATGATTAAGATCGGGGAATTTTAACGGATCGCGCAGGAAGAAGACCGGCGTGTTGTTCCCCACCAAATCCCAGTTGCCTTCCTCGGTGTAGAACTTCATGGCAAAGCCCCTGATATCCCGCTCGGCATCTGCTGCGCCGCGCTCGCCAGCCACTGTGGAAAAGCGTAGGAAGAGATCGGTCTTCTTGCCGATTTCGGAAAAGATTTTTGCCTTCGTATACTTTGTGATGTCATGGGTGACGGTAAATGTGCCGTAGGCGCCGGAGCCCTTCGCGTGCATGCGGCGTTCGGGGATCACCTCCCGGTCAAAGTGGGCAAGCTTTTCCAGATACCAGACATCCTGAAGCAGTACCGGGCCGCGAGGTCCGGCTGTCATGGTGTTCTGGTTGTCCACGACAGGGGCGCCATTTCTAGTGGTCAGTTTCTTTGACTCTTTCATAAATACCTCCTTATGTTAGATTGTTCAGGAATCATTCCTATATCACCTTTAAAAAAATTTACCCCTTCTTCTGTCTGCACTTCCTGCAGATCCCATAATACTCGTAGCGCAACTTATAGGCCTTGAAGCCCGTCTCACCCTCTATCTTCGCCGGTATCCCCGACAAATCACGCTCATAGTTCTCGATGGCTCCGCATTTCTCACATATGAGGTCAATATGGTCCGTCATCCGGCTCTCATACCGGTTGTCCATGTTATAAAACTCCAGTTCCTTGATCAAGCCTTCCTTTTTCAGCAACCCCAACGTGTAGTAGACGGTCGACGCACTCACACGAGGCATTCTTTTCCGGACTTTCTTCAGCAGTATCCTTGCACTGGGGTGGTTCACCTCATCGGCAAGGATGTCGATAATCTCCATTCTTTGGGTGGTCAGTTTGATGCCCTTTGACTTCAAGACCTCCATAATGTGATGTTTTATCTGTTTGCGATCCGCCATAATCAATATACCTAAATAGGAACCAATCCTAATACAAGGATAGTCCCTTTTGGGACCTTTGTCAAGAGATTAACGTTGGAAATCGACTAAGGCGCCAAAAAAAACGCGGCCATAACTCTTTTAAACCCTCGCTGATCCTCATCCTTTCCAACTGCTTTCGCACCTCGTCCCCGGCATCACCCCTTGCTGCGTCACCACACCGGTGATGAGGTCAAGGGGGGTGAGGTCGAAATAGCAGTTCTCGATAACCACATTCGGGATGGTCTCCTTGGTGATCTCTTGGGGATCCTTCTTTTCTATGCGTAAAGCCTGGGCGAAGGGAGCGGGGAGAAACTTCTCCTTTCCGGCCAACACATAAAAAGGAATCTTTTTATCCTTAGCTGCCAAGGCTAGGCCGTAGGTGCCGATCTTGTTTATAACCCCCTCGAGCGTTATCGCGTCAGCCCCCACCATGACGAGGTCGCTTTCCTTCACCAGGGAGAGCGCGGCAAAGTCCGTTACCAGCCTCACCCTGATCCCCATTGCACCCAGCTCTTTGGCCGTTTGCAGGCCCTCGCACAAAGGGCGCGACTCCGGGCAGATCACCTCGATCCCCCTTGCACCCTCCAACACCCCCAAGACAGTGGAGCTGTAGGAATGGGTCATGACGCGCCTTTTTCCTTGCAAAAGGGGAAGGGCATGCCCCTTGATCTTTTCTGAAGCCGTGATGAGGTCTTCCAAGAAACCTTGGACAGCAGCTGTTCCTTTTTCTCTTATTGTTTGGGGATCTTGTAGAGATGCGATGGCGTGAAAGAGATGATTGACCAGGTTGACCATCGGGGCCATGGCAGGCTGAGCATCTACCAGGGCCTTTCCTAAGGCCCTGATCTCCTCGCCCCTGCCCTCCTTAAGAACGTCGAGGAGAAGTTGTGCCCCCCTTTGGGCCAATTGAGCAGCCCCTGAGCGCGAATCCGCCCTGATCCCCTGCAGGCGCTCCTCCGGAGAGGAAGATCTGGCCAAAGGGCCACCGTCGGCTTTCATTTTCCGATGATTTCGCTGCGCGTGAATACCGCCTCCAGGGTGTATCCCGCCTCAGCCAACTGCTCCTTGCCCCCCTCCTCCCTGTCCACCAGGGCCAAGGCCTGAACCACCTTAAGGCCGTGATCCTCCGCAACCTTGATGGCCTTCAAGAGTGAGCCGCCGGTCGTAACCACATCTTCTATGATAGCAACCTTAGCGCCCTTTTCCAGGGCCTTGTCCCCCTCGATCCAGAGCCCCTTCCCATGCCCCTTGGGCTCCTTTCTGATGATGAAGGCGGCAATAGGGTGCCCCTCCTGATAGCTGGTCAGGGCCACGGCAGTTACGATGGGGTCCGCCCCCAGGGTGGGCCCCCCCACAGCCTCGGCCTTGCCCCTGATCATCCCGTAGAAGATCTTCCCCGTCAGGTATGCCCCTTCGGCATCGAGGGTGGTCTGTTTGCCGTCTATATAAAAGGTGCTCTTGCGGCCGGAGGCCAGGGTGATTTCCCGTTCCTCATACGATCGCTGCCTGATGATCTCTAAGAGGCGCGCCCGCTCGTCCATCTCAGACCTCTTTGATGAAGAAATCGAGTTGCGCATTGTCAGAGGGAGGCTCGCAGGGGTACTCTCCGGTAAAACAGGCGTAACAAAACTCATCCTCCCTGGGGGCAACGCATTGCTTGAGCCCCTCCAAGCTGAGGTACCCCAGGGAATCAACATGGATGAACTTCCTGACCTCTTCCACCGAATGGGAGGAGGCGATGAGCTCCTCTCTGGTAGGGGTATCTATCCCGTAAAAGCAGGAGCCGATGATCGGGGGGCAGCTGATGCGCGCATGTACCTCGCGAGCGCCGGAGTTCTTGATCATCCGCATGTTCTTCCTCGCGGTGGTGCCGCGCACGATGGAGTCGTCCACGACCACCACCCGTTTATCCTTGAGGGCCTCTTTGACGGCGCTGAGCTTGATCTTGACACCGAAGTGCCTGATGGCATCCCTCGGCTCGATAAAGGTCCTGCCCACATAGTGGTTCCTGATGATCCCCAGCTCAAGGGGAATGCCTGATTGGTGCGCAAAGCCTATGGCTGCCGGGATGCCGGAGTCGGGGGTGGGGATCACCACATCGGCCTCGACAGGATGCTCTTTGGCCAGCTGGACCCCGAGTTCTCTGCGCACCTGATAGACGTTGTGGCCGAAGATATAGCTGTCGGGCCGGGCAAAGTAGATGAACTCGAAGATACAGAACTGGTGTTTCACCCGGGGGAAGGGATGAAAAGACGCAATACCCGCTTCATTTATCAACACGACCTCCCCAGGCTCTATCTCCCGGATGAACTCGGCCCCGATGAGGTCGAAGGCACAGGTCTCCGACCCCACCACATACCCCTGCTTGATCCTGCCGAGCACCAGGGGGCGGAACCCATAGGGATCCCGAACGGCAATGAGCTCCTTCTCGTTGAGGAAGAGGAGGGAATAGGACCCTTGTACCTCTTTCAAGGCGGTGATGACGCGCTCCACCGTAGAGCCGATGGCGGCATGGGCGAAGAGGTGGATGATCACCTCGGTATCCATAGTAGATTGGAAGATGGCGCCCTCTCGCTCCAGCTGCTCCCGCAAGGCCTGCGCATTGATCAGGTTGCCGTTGTGGGCGATGGCTATCCCCCCCTTGGAATAGTCAAAGACAAAGGGCTGGGCGTTTTTCAGATGGCTCGCCCCAGCCGTAGAGTAGCGGACATGCCCGATGGCGTTGGAGCCTGGGAGTCTTTTCAAGATATCCTGGTCAAAGATCTCCGCGACCAGCCCCATCTCCTTGTGGGCGTAGATCCCCTTCCCATCAGAGGAGACGATCCCCGCGCTCTCCTGCCCCCGATGCTGGAGGGCATAGAGACCAAGATAGGTCAGGTTCGCCGCTTCCGGGTGGCCGTACACCCCGAAGATCCCACACTCCTCATTCCACGAGCAACCCATATGGACCTCACCATATATATACGCAACGAGCGCGCTTTTATCAAGGCGAATGGTAAAAAACCAAGGGGAAATACGTTTCATATCCATGCCCAGGCACCAGAGGAAATCAACGCAATTTGTTTAAAAGATGTGGGAAACCCAGGGTAAAAGCCCCTTAACCCATGGAGATTAAAGGGGTTATAAGGTGATGCCCGTTTTATGGGCAATTATAAAAAATCAATAATATCAACATATTACATTAATTTTGAATTTTTTTAACAAAGTATTTGGATGACAGCCACACTTTTTTTTGGTTATGAACAATTTTTAAACATTTTTGTCTCGCAAGCCCTTCTCTCCCCTTGAGACCGAATTAGGACTACCGCACTTAATTTCCTTTTTATAGAGATATATTGTCCATAAATAAGTGCATTACGACAGTGCTTACCTACGGATTTTATCGCTTTTTTAACCAGGACAGCTCCCAGCACTTCGTGTTACAATAACCTTGCCAACCAGGGAGGGACGGATGGGAAGGTTTAAGATCGCCACCTACAACGTGAACTCCATACGCTCCCGCCTTCACATCATCATACCGTGGCTGGAGAAAAATCAACCAACGGTCTTCTGCATGCAGGAGACCAAGGTGGAGGACGAGCGATTTCCCGCACAGGAGTTTGAGGGCGCGGGATACCACGTGGTCTTCAAAGGGGCGAAGCGATACAACGGGGTGGCAACAGCGTCCCTGAAGAAGCCGGAGGGGATCTCCTTCGGCCTCGACGACGGGGGACCAGCAGACGGGGATCGGCTGATATGCGGGGTCTTTTCAGGAATCACCGTGGTCAACACCTATGTCCCCCAGGGATATGATATAGGGAAAGCCCCAAATTCCAATACAAGCTCCAGTGGTTCAAACGTCTGAGGAAGTTCTTCGCCAAACATTACTCCCCCAAGGAGCCGCTTATCTGGTGCGGCGACCTTAACGTGGCCCCGGAGGAGATCGACGTGCACAACCCCAAGCGGCTCCTCGGACATGTCTGCTTTAACCCGGAGGTATGGGAAGTCTTCGACTCAATCAAATCATGGGGACTGGTTGATGTATTCAGAAGGCACCACGCCGGTGAAGCCGGGCAGTACACCTTCTTCGACTACCGGGTCCCCAAGGCTGTGGAACGGGGGCTGGGCTGGAGGGTGGACCACATCCTGGCCACCCCTGCCCTGGCCGACCGATCCATAAGCTGTTCTATAGACATGGGCCCGAGACTCGCGGAAAAGGCGTCCGACCATACCATGGTGACAGCCGAATTCGAGGTGTAAATTTCACGATTAAAAAGCCCTGTTTATGAAAAATTCTGTCCATATTGACATCTAATTTTGTTAATGCTATCTATTTTTGGAGAATCTGATTAAAAATTATGTTAGCGTATTGTCCTGGTTAAATCCTAACGCTATTGTCTGCGCCCTTGAAGGAGGGATGATTCAATGGCTGTTGCCGTAGACCATAAGAACTATATAAATCTGATAAAAAAGAACGTGCTGTTTCGGTATATGTCAGAGGAGGCATTCTTTGCATTTCTCGACGGATCAGAACTCATGGAGTTTGAGGATGGCGAAATAATAATCTCCCAGGACGATGTCAGCCAGTTTTTATACTGTTTGATCAAAGGATCTGTTGCCATTTCCGTACATGAAAAAGGAGACGATTTCTTTATCTACAACCTCGAAGAGGGAGAAATATTCGGAGAAGCCGCCATCTTTCTGACCGAGCTCAGAATCGCGAACGTGAAAAGTTCAGGAGCCTCACTAATCATCAGAATACACCGGAAGAATTTGATCAAATTCATCGGTGAATATTCTCAAGCGGGCAATAGGATTTTCATAATGCTTATATATAGCCTTCTGAAGAAACTGAGGGCGTCCACAAGGGAGATCACCGCGGTAAAGAAATTGTATATGGAAGTGCAAAAAATGAAAGCCCAAATGGAAAAACTCTTACAAGAGCTGTGAAGAGATTTTGGAAATTATAGAGGACTCAAAAACCTTCTTTCCCCTACCCTCCTTTATGAGGGATCAAGAATCCATGTGGCTCTTTTGTGACTGAGTAAACGGGTGCCTTTGTCACAAAATAAGCAATTTATCTTCGCAGCAAAAAGGTCTTAAAAATAGTTAAGGGGAAAACCCGGCTCAGGGGGGGGGATAAAATGGGGGACCCCCTTACCGTAACGCTGGCTTACACCAGCGAGGAGCTAAAAACTCGGTTTTCCCCTGCTTATTAATATAACGATCTTATCCCGATTTTTCAATGACGCGGCCTGTCTTTCAAAAAAAAGTGCTTTCCCCGAAGGAGCTTATAAAGCCGGATAGTATCCAGCTCACAATGCTGATCAAGATCGCGCCGATCACGGCCCCCCAAAAACCATTGACCTGGAATCCCCGCACCACTGCCGACACCAACCAGAGCAGCAGCCCATTGATGATCAGTAGGAAGACCCCGAAGGTCACAACGGTCAGGGGAAGGGTGAGCAAGACCAAGAGGGGGCGGATAAGCGTATTGACAACCCCCAGGAGAAAGGCAGCGACCAAGGCCGCCATCCAGCTATCCACCCGGATCGCCTTCGGCAAGAGATAGGCGATGACCAGGATAGCCACCATATTGATCAACAAATGGATGATGAAGTACATGCTTCTTCCCCTGTTGGATGTTTTTTTTGGCAAGAGCCTGGTAACGCTGAAACTCATCAAGCGCTAAAAGGCTTCGGTCCTGACTATCAAGCAACTGCCCCCGGATGGTGATACACTTCTAAAAGCACGCTTCCCAGCAATACAGATTACCGAGGATCACGGAAGGACAATAAAGCTACTGCCGTTCTCTAGTATTCCCCCAGCCCTCGAACGAAGGTGAAGTCAAACGGCTCCCCCACGAGTGCGGAAGCGGTGTTTTTTGTGCTCCCGGTGATGGCGGCAAGGGGAAAGGTGGCGATGAAAATGGTCGTCCCCATTGCCAGGCCCACAAGGCCGAGAGGACGAGCAATAATAAAATCAAAGGTGATCTCCGTTCCCGTCGGCTTGTCCGTTTCCTGAGCCCATACCACAGGGGGCGCACCCAGAATGCCGGCGAGGACTATTGCGACAATCCCTATAACGATCCCCTTTCTCAAAAACATAGCTACCTCCTTCTGCTGTTCGTTAACGGCTACCCTGCGCGCAACGCTCGCTTACCTCTCCTGCCCAATATTTTCACAGTAACAAGGGTATTTGTCAATATATTTTTTACATCTTGTTATGTAAAACGTATGATTCTTTTCACTTTTACCGGTGAAGGGGAATGTGCCGGGCTTTCCCGAGTTCCATACTCAAAAAAAAGCCGGATAAAGGATAAAAGGACCATCGCTTTTTTATTCTACCTCTTGCCGGCATAATGGGGTGTCTTCTCCCGATTTCCCCTTTGGCCTCTGTGCAAGATCTCAGGGGTGCCTTTCAGATCAAGCGGGTAGTGGATCGGGCGACGATCGTTAATGCATCTCTTATTGCTTTAGACCGGCCTTTATGATATTCTTTGTTTTTTCCTTATGTAACCTTAAAAATGCTCGTGGACAAGACCTATGGATTATAAGAAGACCTTGAATCTTCCCCAAACGCCCTTTCCGATGAAGGCGGATCTGCCGAAGAAGGAGCCCGCGATGCTCACGGCATGGGAGGAGAAGAGGCTCTATAGCAAGATACTCCAGTCGGCTAAGGGAAAGAAAAAATATATCCTCCACGATGGCCCGCCGTATGCCAACGGACACATCCACATAGGGACCGCCCTGAACAAGATCCTGAAGGATATCATCGTCAAGGCCGCGTATATGGTCGGTTTTGACAGCTGCTATGTTCCGGGATGGGATTGTCACGGACTGCCGATAGAGCATGAGGTGGATAAGATGCTGGGGGAGCGCAAAAGCGGGATGAGCAAGGCCGAGATCAGGATGCTCTGCCGGGATTATGCCGCCAAGTTCATCAATATCCAGCGGGAGGAATTCAAGAGGTTGGGGGTGCTGGGAACCTGGGACAACCCCTATCTCACCATGGACCACGGGTACCAGGCCACCATTGTGCGGGAGTTCGGCAAATTTGTAGAGGAAGGCTACCTCTATAAGGGGAAAAAGCCGGTCTACTGGTGCGCCACCTGTCATACCGCCTTGGCCGAGGCCGAGGTTGAGTATAGCCCTCACCGTTCCTCCTCTATCTTTGTGAAGTTTCCCATGATCTCCGATATCGGAAAAACCTTTTCCTCCCTGCAGGGGAAAAAGGTCTCGGTCATCATCTGGACCACCACCCCCTGGACCATCCCGGCCAACCTCGCCATCGCCCTTCACCCTACCTACAAATACGTAGCAGCCGAGGCGAATGGTGAGGTCTACATTGTAGCAGAGGGCTTGGCAGACATCGTGATGCACACCCTGGGGATGAAGGATTACCGGGTGCTGGAGACCTTTGAGGGGAGCGCCTTGGAGGGATTCAAGTGCCGCCATCCCTTTTTGGAGAGGGAATCCGTCATCATCCTGGCCGACTACGTCACCCTGGAGGCAGGCACGGGTTGCGTCCATACGGCCCCCGGACACGGGCAGGAGGACTATGAGAGCGGTCTGAGATACGGATTGCCGATCTATGCCCCGGTGGACGACGACGGCAGATTTACCCCGGATGTGGAGTTCTTCACGGGAGAATTCGTCTTTGATGCCAATAAACACGTCAATGCCAAACTGGTTGAGGTAGGCGCACTGCTGAAAGAGGAAGAGGTGGAGCACTCCTATCCTCACTGCTGGCGATGCAAAAACCCCATCATCTTTCGCTCCACCGAGCAGTGGTTCATCTCCATTGATCACGAGGGATTCAGGGGGAAAGCGCTCAAGGGGATCGATGCCGTTCAGTGGATCCCTGCCTGGGGCAAGGAGCGTATCTACGGGATGGTAGCTCAGCGGCCCGACTGGTGTGTCTCACGGCAGAGGGTCTGGGGGGTCCCCATCGTGGCCTTTTACTGCGAGGGCTGCGGTGAAATCCTTCTACGGAAAGATCTGATAGACTTTGTCGCCGATAGGTTTGCCGAAGAGGGTGCGGACATCTGGTTTGACGAGCCGGCCAACAAGCTTCTCCCCCCCAGGACTACCTGTCTCAAATGCGGAGGTAACAAGTTCCAAAAGGAATCGGACATCCTCGATGTCTGGTTCGACTCAGGGGTGAGCTGGGCCGCGGTCCTGGAGAGGCGAGCAGAGCTGAAATTCCCCTGTGACCTCTACCTGGAGGGAAGCGATCAACACCGCGGGTGGTTTCACTCGTCTTTGCTGACCGCAGTGGGAACCAGAGGCACCCCGCCGTACGCGAGCGTCCTCACCCACGGCTTTGTGGTTGACGGCGAGGGGAAAAAGATGTCCAAGTCGGCGGGGAATGTCGTGGCCCCCGAGGAGGTTATCCAAAAGTTTGGAGCCGAGACCTTGAGGCTGTGGGTGGCGGCTGAAGACTACCGGGACGATATTAAGATCTCTCCGGAGATCCTCGACCGTCTCACCGAAGCCTACCGGAGGATCAGGAATACGTGGCGGTACATGCTGGGCAACCTCTACGACTTCGATCCTCAGCGTCATAGTGTGCCTGTCACGGAGCTCCAGGAGATCGACAGGTGGATCCTCCACCGCTTCCAGCAATTAGTGGAACGGGTGCGCAAAGCCTATGAAGAGTATGAGTTCCACATCATCTATCACGCCATGCACAACTTCTGCGTGGTAGAATTGAGCTCCTTGTATCTGGATATCCTCAAGGACCGCCTCTATACCTCCTCGTCCGCCTCCCCTAAGAGGAGGTCAGCCCAGAACGCCATCTATCGCATCCTCAAGGGGATGGTGCAGCTCATGGCCCCGATCCTCTCCTTCACCTGCGATGAGGTCTGGCAGTACCTTCCCCGGGAAGACGGCAAGGAGGAGAGCGTACACCTGGAGAGCTTTCCCCAAGCCGGCGAGGGATTCTTCGATGAAGCCCTGGAGGAGCGATGGGCGCGGTTGTGGCAAACACGCGAGGAGGTAACCAAGGCCCTGGAAAAGGCCCGCCAGGACAAGGTGATCGGCCATCCATTGGATGCCGTCGTGAAGGTGAAGGCGCCGCAGAAGCTCTTCGACTTGCTGCAGGGATTCGGGGCCGAGTTGCGGGAGATCTTTATCGTCTCGCAGGTGGCGCTGGAGCGTGACGGGGCAGCCACGGGGATGACGGTAACAGTGGCGCGGGCAGAGGGTGCGAAGTGCCAACGCTGCTGGGTCTACGATACGAGCGTGGGGATGAAAAAAGAACACCCGGAGATCTGCCAGCGCTGCTTCCAAACCATCGCGGACGAGGGGTGATGAAGAGAAAGTACCGGATCCTCTTGATCGTCTTCTGCATCCTCCTTGCCCTGGATCAAGCGAGCAAACTCCTTATCGAGCGTTACTTCCCCCTTTATCAGGCCAGGGAGGTGATCCCGGGATTTTTCGCCATCGCCCATGTCCAGAACAGAGGTGCCGCCTTCGGCCTGCTGGCCGATCTTCCCGCAGCCGGCATTCTCTTCGTCGTCATATCCCTGATAGCCATTGCACTCATTATCGCCTATTTTCGCTGGATCAAAGAGGAGGAGGTGTGGATCCCCCTCTGCCTCGCCCTTGTTTTGACAGGGGCGATGGGGAACCTGATCGACCGCCTCCGCCTCGGGGTGGTCGTGGACTTCCTCGATTGCCATTACAAAGGGTGGCACTGGCCCGCCTTTAACGTGGCAGACGCCTCCATCACTATTGGTGTGCTGTTGCTGGCCATCAAGGTCCTGTGGGGTGAAAAAAAGGACACGGCAAAGGAGCGCTGACATGCATCCCGTACTCTTCCATATTGGGAGATTAACTCTCTATAGCTATGGTTTCATGATCGCCGTCGGCATTATGGTGGGGTTGTTCTTGGCGAGGCAACAGGCGGCGCACGAGGGTATCGATCGGGACAAGATCATCGATATCACCTTCTATATCCTCTTGGCCGCCTTGATCGGCGCCCGCCTCCTTTTTGTGCTCATGAACCTCGGGGAATACGCCGATAATCCCCTTGCTATCCTTAAGATATGGGAAGGGGGGTTGGTCTTTTACGGCGGGCTCCTGCCGGCCTTGGCAATAGGGATCTGGTATATCAAGAGGCTCGGCCTCCCCCTCTGGCAGGTGGTCGATATCTTCGCCCCCTCCCTCGCCATCGGCCACGCCTTCGGCAGGATCGGGTGTTTTTTAGCCGGGTGTTGCTACGGGGATGCGTGTGCCCTGCCCTGGGCAGTCACCTTCACAGACCCCCGGACGCTGGCCCCTCAGGGCATCCCTTTACATCCGACCCAGCTCTACAGCTCGCTTGGCCTTTTTGCACTCTTTGCTTTTCTCGTATTCTTGCGAAAGAAAAAAACGTTCCAGGGTGAGCTCTTCTGGTCGTATGTCTTTTGTTACTCCATCGGCCGCTTCTTTTTGGAGTTTCTGCGCGGCGACGCACGCGGCAGCGTCCTCAGTGGCATCCTCTCCACAACCCAGGCCATCAGTATCCCCCTGGCTGGAATTTCCGTGTTCATGTTCTTATATTTAAGAAAAAGAGGCACAAAGAGTCATGCCCGTCGTTAAGATACGCGTCTATCCCGACCCGGTGCTCCAGGCCCGATCAGCGGAGATCAAGAACATCGATGAAAGGGTGGTCGGCCTGGCCGACAACATGGCGGATACCATGTACGCCGCCCCCGGCGTCGGCTTGGCTGCACCGCAAATCGGGGTCGCGGAGAGGCTCATTGTTGTAGACGTAAGACCCCCGGAGGGAGAAAAGGAGCTCATCACCTTGATCAACCCGGTAATCATCGAGGCCGAGGGCAGGGTCTTGGAAGAGGAGGGGTGTCTCAGCGTGCCTGGAATCAGAGAGAAGGTCGCCCGTGCCGAGCGGGTCCTGGTGCGGGGGTTGGATCTGAAGGAGCGACAACGAGAGATCGAGGCCGAAGGACTTCTCGCCGTGGCCTTCCAACATGAGATCGACCATCTGGATGGCATCCTCTTCATCGACAGGATAAGCCGTTTGAAGCGGGGGATCATCCAGCGCAAGATACGCAAGCTGATGCAGGAGGCACAGGCAGATCGCGAAGATAGGTCTCGGCTATTCTAAAGCCGGAGCCGAAGGTGGCCCTTTGGCCAGTGATCCTTTGGTCACGGGAGCCGAAGGTGGCCCTTTGGCCAGTGACCCTGATCAAAGGATCACCTGAGGTTTGGTCAGATGAACCAACCACAACAGAAGCTGCGGATTGTCTTTATGGGGACCGCCGCCTTTGCCCTGCCGGCGATGAAGGCGGTGGCTGCTGCTGAAGAGCTGATCGCAATCGTCACCCAGCCCGATCGCCCCCGCGGCAGGGGCAGGGAGCTTGCACCGCCACTGGTAAAGACACTTGCCCTCGACCTCGGGCTGTCGGTACTGCAGCCGGAGCGGGTAAAGGACCCCCTTTTCATCGCACAGTTACGGGAACTGGAGCCGGAGCTGATCGTGGTAGCAGCCTTTGGGCAGATCTTGCCTGCTGCTGTGTTGGATCTACCCCCCTTGGGATGCGTCAACGTCCACCCTTCTCTCCTCCCTAAGTACCGGGGGGCAGCCCCCATCAATTGGGCCATCATCAAGGGGGAGACCCGAACCGGCGTGAGCATCTATCGCATGGATCAGGGGATGGATACCGGTCCCCTGCTCCTAACCAGGGAGGTGGAGATCGGAGCGGATGAGACAGCCGAGGAGCTGGGCAAGCGGCTGGCTGAGATAGGCGGGGAGCTCGTAAAAGAGGCTATCAAGGGTCTCAAACAAGGCACCTTAAAACCGATGCCGCAAGATGAAAAAGGCGCCTCATACGCCCCCCTCTTTAAAAAGACCGACGGCCTGATCCCCTGGCACGAGGCAGCCGCTCAGATCAGAAACCGCATCAGGGGGATGGTGCCTTGGCCTGTTGCATACACCGCGTGGCAAGGAAAGATGCTGAAGATATATAAAGGAAGAATCGGAGGCAACACCGGCTTCCCCGGCGAGATCATTGCCGTGGATAGCGGCATTGAGGTGGCAAGCGGCACGGGTTCCATTTTTATAGAGGAGCTCCAGATCGAAGGGGGAAAGCGCATTGGGTGGCAGGAATTTGTCCGGGGCCACCGATTGACCCCGGGGGAGAGATTGGGGTAAGATCTTATAAGTCCCCCACTCCCCCACCTATTATCCCGCACCTTTTTAGATAAATGTAAGGTCGGGATGTGCCGCTCCCGCTCTTCCGAAGGTGACCCTTTGGTCACAATATATAGATAAGGATTGCGGCCGAAAGGTGGCCCTTTGGCCAAATCTGCCGCCTTGCGGCACCCCATCCATAAAAATATCCGAATGGGAGGGGGCCGAAGCGGGAAAAGCGGCAGATAAAAATAAAAAGGAGGGGATGTCGCAAAGCGACAGAGTTAGTCCCCTACCTATCAGATAAAAAAATAAGGAGGGGATGTCGAGAATCGACATAAAAGCAAGGAGGAACAAGCAATGAATCAAATGAAAACTTTTATCCTCATGGCGCTGCTCACGATTCTCTTGGTCTGGATCGGGAGCTTGGTTGGGGGACGCAACGGCGCTATCTTCGCGTTGGTTTTTGCCGGGGTGATGAATTTCGGCGTCTATTGGTTCAGTGACCGCATCGTCCTTAAGATGTATCGCGCCCAAGCAGCAACCGAGGCCGAGCAGCCGGGCCTCCATAGGATCGTGAGGGAGCTTGCCTTGCGCAGCAGCATTCCCATGCCCAAGGTCTATGTCATCCCCCAGGACGCCCCCAATGCCTTTGCCACAGGGAGAAACCCTCAGCATGCAGCCGTGGCAGTAACCACGGGGATCATGAAGCTGCTCAATGAAGAAGAGCTCAAGGGGGTCTTGGCCCATGAGCTCTCCCATATCCGCCATCGGGACATCCTCATCGGGACCATCGCCGCCACCATCGCCGGCGCCATCAGTATGATCGCCAGCATGGCCCGTTTCGGAGCAATGTTTGGCGGGGATGATAGAGAAGGGGGGGGTATGGCGCAACTCGTCGCTATGCTGGTCCTTACCACCATCGCCTCCATCGCAGCCCTCCTCATCCAGCTGGCCATCTCCAGATCCAGGGAGTACCTTGCCGATGAGGGAGGGGCCCAGCTTGCCGGCAACCCCCTCTATCTCGCCAGGGCCTTGGCCAAGCTCGATGCCGGGGCAAAGCGGATCCCCATGCAGGTCAACCCCTCCACCGCCCACATGTTCATCGTCAGCCCGCTGACGCGGAAGGGGGTGCAAGGCCTCTTCAGCACCCATCCCCCTATCGAGGAGCGCATCAGGAGATTAGAGCAGATGGCTCGCCGCTGATGGATCAGGCACGAAAAAAAGCCCTCGAGGTACTCACTCGCTGGGAAAAGAGGGGGTCCACGATGGACCCCCTCTTTGATGCAGGGGTCGTGAAAGACCCCCTGCTCACGGAGCTGGACAAGGCCTTTGTGCGGGAAATCGTCTACGGGGTGCTCAGGTGGAGGGGGAGGCTCGATTGGATCATCGCCTCTTATTCCCGCATCAAGCCTTCGCGCATGGAGCGCGCGATCCTCACCATCCTGAGGATGGGGGCCTATCAAATCCTCTTCATGGACCGCGTGCCTGCTGCGGCAGCAGTGGATGAGTCTGTCAAGCTGGCCAAGGGAATGCGTAAGAAAGAAGCCGCGGCCTTTGTCAACGGCATACTGCGGGGTATTGCCGAGGAGAGAAAAGAGATCACCTATCCCGATCTCCAGACCAATCCCAGCGAATATATCGCTGCCCTTCATTCCCACCCCCTTTGGATGGTGCGTCGCTGGGTCGATCAAATTGGGAGAGAAGAGACCATCGCCTTGTGCGAGACCAATAACCAGTTTCCCCCTTTGACAGTTCGGGTAAACACCCTCAAGGAAAGCCGGGAACAGATCATCCAGCAACTGCATGATGAAGGGATAGAGGCATCCCCCACCCCCTTTTCCCCAATTGGCCTCTGCATAAAAAACCCCCCTAGCCTGGCCTCATGGGGGCTTTTGCAACAAGGCTGGCTGCAGGTCCAGGATGAGGCTGCCCAGCTTGTCTCCCTTGTCCTGGCCCCCAAACCCGGTGAGCGGCTCCTCGACCTCTGCGCTGCCCCAGGCGGCAAGACCACCCACCTTGCCCAGCTGATGGAGGATCAGGGGGAGATCATAGCGGTGGACGTAAGTCACACCAAGTTGCAGCTCGTGCAGGAGAATTGCCGCAGGCTGGGCATTTCCATGGTCAGGACCAAGGCCCTGGACGCGACAAAGCCCCTGCCCTTTCCTGCTGGATCTTTTGATGGCTGTCTGGTAGATGCCCCCTGTGCCGGCCTGGGCACCTTGCGCAGGCACCCCGAGGGCAAATGGCGAATCAAGGAAGCGGACATCCTCCGTCTGCAAGTGATGCAGAATCAGATCCTTAGACAGGCAGCCCCCCTTATAAAAAAAGAGGGAGGTATTCTCGTCTACAGCACCTGCACCCTGACACAGGAGGAGAACGAGGGGGTGATCAGCGCCTTTCTCACTGAGCATAAGGAGTTTCATCTTGAGGATGCCACATCCCTCCTACCTGCTGGCTGCGAGGGGCTGGTGGATATTGAGGGCTATCTCCGCACCTTCCCCCATCGCCACAACACAGACGGCTTCTTCGCCGCCAGGATGTCCCGCTCTGTCGCACAGCGACATCCCATCATTTAAATTTTTCTGGAAAGTGGGGTGGGACGCTTTGTATAATGATGCTCCTTTAAATCTTTTAAGGACATCATGCCGCAAGGCGGCAAAATCTGAAAGACGGGATGTTACTCCCGCTCTCCTATATAGAGATAATGACTGCGAGATCCCGCCATTCATATTTTCATACAAAGCGGGGCGGGACTTTCCTCAGATCATGGCCAGCGCCGGCACCGTCTTCGGCACGCCGGTATATTGGTATGGCCCAACGGCCTTGATGAAGGGCTTCATCGACCGCTTTGTTTTTTTAACTGCCCCGAGAATAGAGAGCACATACGGGGAAAACCGGCAATTCTCGCCGTCCCCTGCGAGGAAGAAGACCCGGCAGCCGCTGCCTTGGTGAAGGCGATGTTCGAGAAGAGCCTGCGGTATCTGGAGATGGACCTGATCGGCACGATCATCGTGCCGGGGGTTACCAAAAGAGGAGAGATCATAAAAAAACAAGGTCCCCTGGAAGAGGCCTATAACCTTGGGATAAAATTGGCCCGGTCAATAAGACAGACGGGGCAATAGTTAAATATTAAATAATCTTTTTACCCCCTCTCCTGCTGGCGGGAGAGGGATGGGGTGAGGCCGAAGGTGGCCCTTTGGCCAGTGGATATGATTAAGACTCCCCCCCTCACTGCCGCTATGCGACATCCCGTATTCCCGGATTTATACAAAGCGGAGCGGGACTTCATCCTCTCCCGAGGGGAGAGGAAAGAAAGTTATTTTCAGCTAATTTGACGGCTCTTCAGGCATATGTAAGGCAAGCAGCAGCGTTGTTGCTAGCTGGACAAAACAATATACATCGAATAGGATACTACAGGGTTCTAAAAAGAGGGGGGTATAGCGTAGTCCGATCTAATGAAAGTCCCATACAAACAATAGAAGCAGGGGGAAAGAAGTGAAAGTTTTCAACAACGTCCCCCTTTTCTACCCTAATTTATATATGGGAGAGGAGAAGGCAATTAGGAGAGAGGAGGTTTATGCAACAGTAGATCAGAGGGTCCTTGGGGACGAGCGGTTTATAGAGAAGGTGAAGAAGAGGACTGGGAGAGGAAAGCTATGGGGAAGAAGGAGGCATGAATATACATTAATGGAGATAGAGGGAGCGGTGAAGAGGATTTATGGGACGAGCTTGAGGCAGTTGAGGGAGAAGGGT